>ENA-OWPL01000857-OWPL01000857.1-human-gut-metagenome-genome-assembly--contig:-NODE-857-length-19480-cov-4.250759_pt1 | contig 19480 bp, 14 predicted proteins | sample MGYA00248263_ERZ651844 | MGnify/ENA primary metagenome ERZ651844 (study PRJEB26924, sample SAMEA4378256) | human gut metagenome | biome: human gut; feature: human-associated habitat; material: faeces...
CCCCGATCTCACCGTTTCCCCGGGTAACCGCTTTTGCAAGTTTTCCTTCACGATAGGTCAACACAATGGTCAGTCCGTCCAGTTTCCAGCTTAAAATTGCAGGGTTGCCCTGCAGCCAGTCCCGCAGTTCTTCCCGGCTTTTGGTCTTACCCAGAGACAGCATAGGACTCTCGTGACGTTCCTTGGGAAGCTCATCCACCGCTTCGTAGCCCACATTCACCGTGGGGCTGTTCGCCAGGGTAACACCTGTCTCTTTTTCCAGTTCCACCAGTTCATCATAGAGCTTATCATATTCATAATTGCTCATGATCTCCCGGTCTTTGGCATAATAGCTCTCCGAAGCCGCATTCAGTTGTTCTACCAGATATTTGATCCGGTCTATCTTGGAAGACTGCATATTGTGTTCCTGCCTTTAAAAGATTATTTACGATTTAACATTCCGGTATCTGTCAAAAGCGTTTCCAGTTCTCCCCCTGTGACCTCACGCCACTCTCCGGGCTTCAGATCTCCCAGGCGGATATTCATGACGCGGATCCTTTTTAAGGATCTCACTTTCGCTCCACAGGCTTCGCACATCCGGCGGATCTGTCTGTTGACTCCCTGAGTCAGTATAATCTGGAATGTATATTTTCCTATTTTTTCTATCTTACATTCTCTGGTAGTGATATCAAGATCCTTCAGATAGATGCCTTTTCTCATTATCTCCAAAAAATCGGGTGTTATTTCCCGGTCGATCTTTACAATGTATTCTTTTTCATGGCGGTTTGCTCCCCGCATCATGGCATTGATGAGGTCTCCGTCGTTGGTCAGAAGGATCAGTCCCTCGGAATCTTTGTCCAGGCGTCCAGCATAGGTCAATCTCTCCGGGCAGCGGATCATGTCCATGATCTTTTTCTCCGCATGTGGATCCCTCTCTGTGCAGACGACGCCCACCGGCTTGTAGAAAGCCAGGACTTTGCAGGTCTGTTTCCCCTGTAAAATCTTTTTTCCCACCTGTACGGTATCCGTCTCTAACACCTGCTGTCCCATTCCTGCGACCTGACCGTTGACTAAGACTTTTCCCTGTTCGATGAGTTTGTCTGCATCTCTCCTGGAGCATACACCGCACTGTGCCAGATATTTATTCAGCCGCATCCTGCATCCTCTCTGCGGCATCCGCCGCCTCGAAATCGCTAAGACTCTTCACCTTGGGAATTCCGTTACCGTTCGCCACGCCGAGTTTTGCTGTCTCGTCCGCGAGTTCATTGTATTTTACCTTGGAATGTGCCGGTACTTTCGTGAAGCGGATCTGTATCTTCTGTCCCCAGCCTCTCATGGTCTGTGCGTATTTCTGTGTCAGTTCATTTTTGCTCTTCCACGCACCGGTGACCCATTTTTCGATCCCCTCGTAATCGTAGCGGATCTCAATGGCTCGAAATCCACTGTTTAAGGCAAACCGTACCGCATACATGGCTCCCAGCATCTCTCCGGATACATTTCGCTGTTTCAGGGAGTCCGGGTTATCGCCGTTACCGTATTCTGTATAGATCCGTCCGTCGGGAAGGATGAAAATACAGCCAAAACCGTATTTTTTCAGTGCATCCTGATAGCTTCCGTCCACGTAAGCCAACAGTTCTCCCGCTGCGGGGCAGTCCTTTTGATCTGCATTTTCCGGATATCTTCCCAATCCCTGCCACTGTGCCATAGTTTCGTCTGTCTCCTTTTCCTGTCCGGTCTGTCATATTTATCGGATAAAGTTGGTCTTCTGCGCCGGTTCTCTCTCCGGGAAACTCGCACCGGCAGCTTTGCCTGCTTCTATACATTTTAACAGCCACGCCATATTATTGCCCAATGTGCGCATGGTCTGCATACCTTCCAGATCCTGCTTCACTTCTTCCGGTGTGTTGCCGTGTACCTGATTCCAGTACTGGCTGGATACTACCGGCATGCAGTTCATGGTAAAATATTTGTTCAGCTGATCAAATGCTGCGGAAGCGCCACCGCGTCTGCAGCTGACGACACAGGCACCGGGTTTTCCCTGGAAGATCGCTCCTCTGCCGTAAAATACACGGTCTAAGAAAGAGGTGATCATGCCGGAAGCCGATGCATAATGCACCGGGGAGCCAAATACAAAGCCATCTGCTGTCTTCGCCTTTTCTATAAATTCGTTCACAATATCATTGCGGAAACATTTTCCGGTCTTCAGGCAGGCACCGCAGCCGATGCATCCTGTAATCGGCTGGGTTCCCAGCTGAACGATCTCTGTCTCAATGCCGTTATTCTCAAGTGCTGCCGCTACTTCTTCCAGTGCTGTATAGGTACATCCCTCTACATGTCCGCTTCCGTTTACCAATAATACCTTCATTTGTCAAGCCTTCTTCCTGATTTATTGTTTTGTCCACCGGAATTCTCTGCCGGTAGGAAGCATCGTGCTCAGATCACTGGCATATCCCGTCTGTTGGTACTCCACCAGGTAATCTTCGTCTGTTACCGCATACCACAGATACCGTCTGTCCCTGTGGTCTCCTTCACGGCAATCAAACACCGTATCACTCCATGCGCCGTCCAGCAGTCTGCGGTATGCCTCCTGAAGATCCTCATAGCTGACCGGTGCTTCGGAGATCTGCATGGTATCATGTTTCTCTCCCACGCCCTTGATCAACAGCAATCCGCATTGACGCATAAAGGGATTATCTCCCATATCAGCATTGTCTATATCCTGATTAAATCCATGGTCTGACATCACGATGATTGCCGTATTATCATAGGTACCGCTTTTTTTCAGTGCACTCAGATATCTCTCAGCCAACGTCACCGAGGCTTCCATATTCTGTGCGTAAGTGCCCTGTGATTCGTCAATGATGTTCACCTCGGCATCATAGACATACGGCGAATGTGCTCCCTCCAGATGAATGAATTTAAAGGAATTCTCTGTATCGTCCACCGTGATTCCTCCGGCATTCAAATGATCAAGAAACACCCGGTTCTCCATGCTCGCGGTAATCTCTCCGCTTCCTTCTCCCGCTTCCAGCTGTTCATCGAATGCGGCCTGTTTCAGAACGCAGTATTTCTTCAGCCAGTACGGTGCATAGCGGTAACCGACCAGTTTTAGTTCCTGCCTGGCCATACCAAAGTATGACTTCACTTTGAATTCCGCTTCAAATATATTATCAAACCGGAGCACATCGTTATTCTGTGCATGCAGGTCCGGCTCATATAAACCGATCCGGTAATTCCGGTTCTCCAGTTCTTCGATCAGTGGAGATTTGTCATAAAGATCTTCCATGTATTCTTCAAAAGAGGTATCACATTCGTACCATTTTCCAGACAAAATGTAAGGGACCGCATATCTGGTGCAGGAATATGCTCCCACCGTATTCTCATAATAGGTAAAATCCGCAAAAATATCCCTATATTCCGGATTCTGTTCTAAAAGATACGAGAACTCCCTGGAATCTGCCGCATCCAGCATGAAAATCACAAAATTCTGTTCCCCGGACATTACAAATTCATTTTTGGTACTGATCTGAAGCTTTAATTTTGGTTCCAGCGCATCGCTGCCAAACACCTCAGTAATCGCAGTGACTAACAGCATCAACGACAGGCATGCGCTGATATACATACAGGCTTTCCCGAACAATTGCTTTTTCAACAAAAGAAATAACAGAGCTATATAAATTTTAAAATAAAAATGACTCCTGAAAATATCAGGAGCCATTTTTTTGTTGCTTATGCTTACTTTTCTTTTAGACTTTTAGAGAAGAGATACCCATGTGGCATCGTATCCATCTTTTACTTCAACAGAGCTAGATGTCACAGTCATTCTTCTCTTAAAAGGGAAAAGGCACAGATCAATTCCTACCTTTGTTGCACATTCACCAAGAATATTACAAGGATCATAATCGCAGTCCAGATAAATCTTGGGATATTTGTGCAATTCTTCTTCAATGCGGTTGGAAAGCAAGGAACAGAATTCCCTGAGCTGATCTTCCGATGCCAGGTTTTGCATTGCTCTCATATGTCCAAGCATCATAAGCATGAGCGATGAATCGCTTGTTCAATCACCATTGTTGAAACTATTCGGTGTCGGGTTAGAGATCGTGTCGGTCCACCATTTTGCGGCAACGAGTGCCGAGTTTTCTTTTGCCATAGTTGTAACCTCCTATATGTTGCTTTTTCTAGGCTTTTGCAAATTGTGCATTGTTTATATTCGTGCACGGCGAATTATAAAATTAAATATAACATAGTTTTACATAAAATACAATATAACAAAAATAAATTTATAGAAATATTTTAAGTTTGACAAAAATTGTTTGTATAATTTATGCTAAAAAAATAATATTTTTTGTTGTAATAAAAAATTTGATATGCTATAATTTTTTTGGATAAAAATTTCTTACAAAGGAAAAATATCTAAATATATAAATTAAAGGAGGAGTTTATGAAAATTAGTATGAAAAGGGCAATATCTGTAGTTGTCGCTATAATTTTTATGAGTATGTGTTGTAGTATTAAATCATATGCAGTAAGTATGAACTTAGATTTATCTGGAGATAATATTACATATTCAAACGAGAATCATATGTATGTATGCAGTAAAAAAGTTCCTGTTGGTGGAAAGATGAATATAAAAGCTGAATATGTAATAAGTAATGAGATGTCACCAGCCCCTACAGGAGAAGTATCTAGAGAAGATGTTTCAAGTCAATGTACATGGAAAAGTTCAGATGAAAAAATTGCAAAAATTTCAAATGGTGTAATTGAAGGAATATCTGAAGGAAGGGCTGAAATTACAGCGACATATAAGGAACGTTCAGCAACAGTTTCACTAGCTGTGGGTAAAGATAGAGTGATAACTACAGGCGATAATATATCTATTGTTCAAAAAGATAAAATAAAAACAGTAGAAAAAGGTAAGAATTTGCAATTAGATATTGAAGGTGTAGAATCATTAACTAATGTAAAAAATGAGGATGTAACATGGTCAAGCTCTGATGAAAAAATTGCTACAGTTGATAAATCAGGTTTAGTTACTGCAATTGCCAATGGAAACGTAACTATAAAAGCAGAATATATGTCTTATAGTAGTACATATGATATAACTGTAACAGATTATGAAGAAGATGGTTACTACAATATTACTTTAAATAAAGATAAAATACAATTAGGTGTAGGAAATACTGATGTAATTGAAATAACTGCAAAAAGTAAAGATGGGGTTGTACGGAATTGCAGAAGTTAAAATGGTAAAAGATAACTGGAATGTTGAATGGAAGATAGAAGATGAAACTATTGCAAAATGTGTCCCTGAAAGTGGAATAGAAAATAATGAGTATGGTGGTACTCAAATAGCAGGAAGAGCATCTATACAAGGTTTAAAAGAAGGAACTACAAAATTATTAATTAAAGTAAAAGTATCAGAAAGCAAAACTAAAGATTTTGAAGTACCAATTACTATAACAGGAACAGAAAATAATGATAATAAAAAAGATAATAATGCCTAAAATGCAGGCGATTATGCTACATTCTAACATAAAAACTGTATCTTTGCAAAATCTATCAGTATATTGGCTGCCTGATGGGGGCAATACGGTAGATGAAAGAATGTGGTGAATAATAACTAATATGGTAAAATATGAAATCTATTAATTTGATTATCTTGTTTTTGATGGCTGTATTGCCAACCTATGCTCGTGGCAACCTACACAATCTGCAGCAACAGCAAGAAAAGAAAAAGAAAGAACATAAAGTAGAAATTTATGGTGACGTGAAAGATTCGTTTACCCAAGCCTATCTGAAGGCTTTTGTCACGGTGATGGACAAGGACAGCAACGTGATAGATACCATGACTACGAGTGGATGGGGAAAACACCTCTTTTATCATACTCATGTGCCTGCACGTCCTGCTTCTTATATCATCAAGGCTGAGTGTGAAGGCTATGAATCGAAGTGTATCAATCATACCATCAAATACATAGCACGCAATAAAAATTTCTCATTTCCTTCGCTTTTGCTCAAGAAGAAATTCAATCAGGATGTTGCCCTCGATGACGTGGTGGTGACTGGCACCAAGGTGAAGCTGGCTTACCGTGGCGATACGCTTGTCTTTAACGCCAGCGCATTCAATGTGCCTGATGGCTCCATGCTCGACGCTCTTATAAGACAGATGCCGGGAGCTGAAATGAAGAGTAATGGCGATATTTACGTGAACGGCAAAAAGATAGATTATCTGCTCCTTAACGGAAAAGACTTTTTCAAGGGGAAGAACCAGGTGATGCTCGACAATCTTCCTTACTATACCGTAAAGGAACTGAAGGTGTATGACCGTTCTTCTGAAAAAAGCCGACTCATGGGGAAGGAGATGGAGAAGAAAGACTATGTGATGGATGTCGCCTTGAAACGTGAGTACTCCCGTGGATACATCGCCAACATGGAGGCGGCGGGAGGAAGTGAAGACCGCTATCTGGCTCGTCTCTTCGGACTCTACTACACTGACAATTCACGAATCTCGGTATTTGGAAACCTGAATAACACGAACGAAACAAGACGACCGGGAAGTCAGGGCGACTGGTCGCCTTCCAACAGTCCGCAGGGACAGAAGACTACCCGCCAGGTGGGCGTTGACTTTAATACGTCATCGAAGAGTCAGAAAATAAGTGAGCAGGGAAACGTTACGTTTGCTTGGGACAATACGCATGACTTGACTCGCAGTTCGCAGGAGAATTTTGCCTCTACCGGCAATATCTACAGTAGAAGTATCAATGATTCGCGCAGCGATAACCATAGTTTCAACCTCTATAATAACTTCCAGGTGGATGGGAAGTTGGGGGTTTGGTTGGATACCCGTATCGACTACTCCGACAGAAAGTCATCATCGTCAAACCGTAGTGCTACCTATTCTGCCAACCCTAAAAGATGGGGTGATATCAGTCAGACCATCGATTCTACCTTTGCACAGAATGTAAGTGGCAGCCTGTACGACATCATCACCAACCGTTCGCTCTATCAATCACGCTCAAAAGTGCATGCTTTCACTGGTAGTCAGCAAGCTCTGGCGTGGTATAAGTTGCCTTGGGGTGATAGAATCGAACTGAACTTGAGTGGAAGCTATTCCAGCTCTAAGCCAAACGAGTCTTTCAGCCTGAACCGCAATGAATATTTCAAGACAGGCGAGAAGGACTTACGTAACTATTACAACGATAGCAGATCGAACACATATAAAATAAGAGGCAGCTTTAAGTATGGAATAGAAATTCCATATACTAAGTGGACGATGTTGGTTGGTCCAAAGTTTAAGCAAACCTATCAATCGGTAAAGGGCTTGAAATACCGTCTGGACGAGCTGGGCGGCGACTGGATATCCAATCCGGAACTGATGTTTGCTACGCTGCCTTCTAACATGGAGCAGCTTTCGGGGGTGATGGACGAAGATGTGAGTAGAAGCTATCAGACGATGAGAAAGGATACGGGTGCAGAACTTGAATTCCAAAGAAATGCTCCTTCTTCGTTCCTGACTCTATCGCTGAGTCTTTCTAAAGAAAAGGAGCGTATCAATTACCACACATCGGCTCTCGACACGATAGCCAAAAGAAGCCGTATGGTATTCGGACCTACGTTCATGTACGGTTGTTATGACGATAAGAAGTCTATCAGCTTAACTTATTATATGCAGAGTCAGATGCCTGATTTCTTCAGCATCATGCCATACAGAGACAATTCAAATCCGCTGGCGGTGAGGGTGAACAATCCGGATCTGAAGAATTCGCTGTATCATCATTACGATGTAAACATCCGTTTCAACGGACTCAAGAATCAGCAGTATGTGGGATTCTTCGCTACGGGTAATTTCTATCACAATCTTGTGGGTACCCGCACTACTTATAATTCGCAGACGGGTGGTTACACCTATATGAGTGATAATATTAGTGGTGGCGGCAACTGGGATTTCTGGACAACGACATCTTATGGTGTGGCTCTTGACAAGGCTCGCTTGTTCCGTCTGGATTATCGCCTGTGGTTTAACGGTTTGCGCCGTAAGGATTTTGATATAGCTTACGATGATAATTCTACCCAGCTCTGCTATGTGCTCAGAACTGAGTTGGGAAACAGTTTGTACTTCAAGTATCAGAAAGACAAGTTGAGCATCAACTTGGGTGGAAAGGTGGAGTGGAAGCATGGTACGAGCGACCGCAGCAATTTCGAGAAATTGAATGCCTATGATTTTGAGTATGGTGGCAACATGACTTACACCTTGCCTCTGGGCATTTCTCTCTCTACCGACCTGAAGGAATATTGTAGGCGTGGTTACAGCGAGAAGTCGTTTAACACCAGTGATCTGGTATGGAACGCCTCGCTATCTCGTTCGTTCTGCAAAGGCAAGCTGACGCTGAAGGCAGAGGCCTTTGATATTCTTCAGAATCTCTCGAGCACCGTGTATGAGGTGGGTGGACAGGGCAAGACAGAGAAATGGAACAATACCCTGCCAAGCTATGCGATGCTGCATTTGATGTATAAATTCAGTAAGGCACCGAAGAATAAGAAATAATTGTAGGGACTATGAGGCGGGGTGTGGCATAAGTCACACCTGGCACGCCCTGAAAGGGCAGAAGCTCCTAGCCCAGGGCAATCGCCCTGGGTTATTATGATGCAAACCTGTCGCCCTGTAAGGGCAAAAGCTTTCAAATACCTGACAATTTATAAAGCTTTTGCCCTTTCAGGGCGCTTTGTTGACTGCTATTATACCCAGGGCGATTGCCCTGGGCTAGGAGCTTCTGCCCTTTCAGGGCGTGTGGGGAAAAACGTTAGCGCAGATTTTATCATCTTATTCTTCTCAAGATGTTCTGCAGCTCATAAACTACGGTAGGATGAGTATCGGCTACATTATCCTGCTCATAGAGATTGTCGGAGATGCGGTAGAGCTGAGGAAGAGGATCGTTGCCGGTCTCTATCTTCGGACCCCACTTGATCATCTTGGAACCATCGTTCGGCTCGATGTATTTCCACTCCTTGGTGCGGATGGAAAGTACATGGTTGTTCGACATTTCGGCTACCCATGGACGATGGGTGGTGTCGGTGCCGAGCAGATTGCCAAGATGGTTCCTGCTGTCTGGTGCACTGCCCTTAGGGAAGGTGGCACCAATCAGATTGCCGAATGAAGCCATGAAGTCGATCTGTGACATCAGAACATCGGAGGTCTGACCCGCCTTCACGTTCTTGGGCCAGCGCACGATGACCGGAATCGCCGTACCTCCCTCGAAGGCGCTGTATTTGTTGCCGCGCCAAGGACCCGCTGGCTTGTGGCCATTCAGGAGTTCTTCTGCCTGATCCTGATAACCGTCATCTACCACAGGACCATTGTCGCTGGTAAGCAATACGATGGTGTTATCCGCAATACCCAACTTATCCAGAGTCTCCATAATCTTACCCACCGACCAGTCGAACTGCACGATGGCGTCGCCACGCATACCCATGCTGCTCTTTCCACGGAAACGCTCGTGTGGGAAACGAGGCACATGTACATCGTTGGTGGCAAAATAGAGGAAGAAAGGATTGTTGCTGTTCTTCTTGATGAAGTCGATGGCATGGTTGGTGATGGAATCGGCGATGTTCTCGTCTTTCCATAATGCCTTGCCGCCACCCTTCATATAGCCGATTCTGCCGATGCCGTTCACGATAGACATGTTGTGACCGTGGCTCGACTTCATATTATAGCACAACTCAGGATTGTCCTTTCCGGTTGGTTCGCCAGGGAAGTTTCTGTAATAGCTTACCTCGATAGGAGCCGACGGATCGTAGTTAGCCACCTTGCCATCTTCGATGAACACACAAGGTACACGGTCGGCAGTGGCAGCCATGATGTAATGATGGTCGAAGCCGATATCAGCCAGGGCTGACGGCAAAGGGGCATTCCAGTCCTGCTTGCCAGTCTCGGCACCCAAGCCCAGATGCCACTTGCCGATGGCACAGGTAGAATAGCCTACGCTCTTGAACATATCTGCCATGGTAAACTGGGTCGGCTTGATAATCATTCCCGCATCGCCCGGAGCCACATCGGTGCCCGGTTTGCGCCATGCATATTCGCCCGTGAGAAGAGAGTAGCGGGATGGGGTACTGGTAGAGGCGATGGCGTGGGCATCGGTGAAACGGATTCCCTGCTTCGCCAGCTTATCCACGTTCGGTGTCTCTACGTTTTTTGCACCATAGCATCCCAGGTCCCCGTAGCCGAGGTCATCGGCGAGGATGATGATGACGTTAGGCTTCTGCTGATTGCTTGCCTTCGCCTTCCTGGCTCCCATCGCAGCCGTGCAAGCCAGCGGCGACAGCAGGGCGATGGTGATATAAGTCTTGTTCATAATGATAATCGCTAGTTATTTTTTAAAACATTCATGATGTTGGCTGGTGGACGCTGGGCGAGGAGTTCCCGCTTCATGAAGTCCATGTAGGGAGCCACATGCGAATAATACTGGTAATATCCCTGACAGAGATAGTTCAGTCCCGGCTCTCCATACTTATCTTTCTCGAAACGGTTCTTCGGACATTCACCGTGACAGGCAAACTCCATATCGCACTCCTTGCACTGGCGGGGCAGCGAGGTATGTTTCAACCGGCTGAATGCCTGCTGTTTCTCGCCGTAAAGCATGTCGATGAGCGATTGCTCCCGGATGTTTCCAAGCTTGTATTCCGGAAAGACGAAGTGGTCGCAGGAATACACATCGCCATTGTGCTCCATCACGCCGGCATGGCCGCACTCCTTGGAGTAGGCGCAGATGCCCGGCAGCACACCCATCCAGTTGGCAAGCGTGCAGTCGAAGATTTCCACAAACATCTTACCCACATCGTGGCGCACCCAGTCGTCGAAGATGGTGCAGAGGAAGTTGCCCCACTGTGCCGGGGTAACGGAAGCATCTGCAAGCGGAATCTCCCTGTCGTCGGCAAGACTCGCCAGGGTGCGACCGTCTTCATGTTCTGTCAGTCGCTCCACGATAGGGGTAAACTGCAGGTACTGGCAACCGTTGTCCCTGAAGAAATGATAGAACTCCAGCGGATGCTCAGCGTTATAGGCGTTGACTACCGCCATAGCATTCCATTCCACCCGATGCTTCTTCAGCAGGCTGATGCCCTGCATCACCTTTTCCCAGGAAGGCTTTCCGGCAGGAGTTACGCGATAGTGGTCGTGATACTCCTGGGGTCCGTCGATGGAAATGCCTACCAGCCAATGGTTCTGTGCAAAGAACTCGCACCACTCGTCGGTGAGGAGGGTGCCGTTGGTCTGGATGACATTGTCTATCTGTTTGCCGTGGGCGTACTTCTTCTGAAGCGCCAGCGCCTTTTTGTAGAAGTCGATGGAACGCATCAGCGGTTCGCCTCCATGCCAGGTAAAGAGTACCTGGGGCATGGTCTGTGCCTCGATGTACTCCCGGGTGAATTGCTCCAGCATCTCGTCGCTCATCAGATGTCGGGGAGTGTTCTGGTAAAGATGGTTCTTTTCCAGATAATAACAGTATTTGCAAGCCAGGTTGCAATGGGCGCCTGCGGGCTTCAGCATCACATACAGGGGCTTGGCAAATGGAGTTGCTATGTTGTCGTTCATCATTTTTTCTTTTTAAAACTTAGGCAGGGTAATCTTGAAATCCTGGTTGTCTCTGTGCTCCTTCTGGATGGCAGCCAGGAGTTCCTTTACGATTTCAGGATGATCTGCCGCTACATTATGGTCTTCGTGGATATCCGATGCCAGGTTGTAGAGACGTGGCTCGCCCTTTACCACTACCATCTTCCAGTCGCCCTTTCTCACACCAATCTGGTCGGTCTCGTGGAACTCCCAGTAGAGATAGTCGTGGTGCTTCTGTTCGGCATCCTTGCCCAGGAGGGTAGGAGCGATGGAGATTCCGTCGAAACCATCACCTGCCAGCTTCTTGTTGGTGTAGCGCTTGGCGAAGTTCTTGATTCCGGCAAGGTCGCAGAAGGTTGGCATCAGGTCGTAGAAGGCAAACTGGGTATCATTTACGCTGCCCGCCTTGATATGCTCCGGCCACCAGGCGATGAACGGGATGCGGATGCCGCCCTCGTAGCACTGGCGCTTCAAGCCCTTCAGCTTGCCGTCGCGACCGAAGAACTTTGGATCGGCGCCGCCCTCCTCGTGAGGACCATTGTCCGAGGTAAAGATTACCACGGTATTCTTGTCGAGACCCTTCTTCTTCAGCTTGGCGAAGATTTCGCCTACATACTGGTCAAGACGGGTAATCATTCCGGCAAACTGGGCGTGGGTATGAACCACGGCGTTGTATCGGGAACCTTCCTGTCCGCCCCAGGTCTTGTCCTCGAAGAACTTCTTCTGATAGTTCTCCAGGATGGAATCCTCCGGCTGAGCCAGTTCGGCATGAGGCAGGGTATAGGTGAGGAAACCTACGAATGGATGCTTACTGTCCTGACGGTCAATCCATTCCAGTGCCTTGTCGTGGATGATTCGGGCAGAATACTGGTTGCGCTTGAAATAATCCTTGCCGAACATCGGATACTGGATGTTCTGCTCCATGATTTCTCTTACCACAGCGGTATCTCCCTGTGACTTGCTGTAGCGGTTGAGGAAGTTGGGATAATAAAGGTGTGCCTGGAACTGGCAGATGTAGCCGTAGAATTCATCTACGCCACGCTTGTCGGGAGTAGAGGCAGAACCTTCGTATCCGCCTGCCCACTTGCCGAAGACTCCGGTGCGGTAGCCCTTGTCCTTCAGCATCTCCGGAAGAATCTTATGCTGCGGGTCGTAAGGTTCCTGACCCACAACAGAAAAGTCCTCATTTACTCCATACTTCACCATTGGCACGTTTCTCCAGTACTCCTTGTTGCCTCTTACGTGGGTATGACCGGTATGCTGACCCGTCATGATGGTAGCACGTGATGGGGCTGAAACCGGCGAACCGGCGTATGCCTGGGTGAATCGCATACCCTCTCTTGCCATCTGGTCGATGTTGGGGGTATGGATGTAAGGCTGACCGTAGCAAGCCAAGTCACCATATCCCATATCATCGCAGAGGATGAAGAGAATGTTGGGCTGCTGTACGTTCTGCTTGGCGCACACCAGGGTAGGCAGGCAAATCATGCCTACCCCAGTGAGCCATATTGTCTTGTTTGTCTTCATAAATTTCTGTTTTTTAAAATCTATTCATCTACCTTCAGATTCTTGCGGTAGTTGGCGAGCAACTTCTTCAGTTCCTTTTCAATCTTCTGAGTGCCTGGTTTGCCGTAGATGTTGTGTAGCTCGTTAGGGTCGCTCTTGATATCATACAACTCCCAGTAGTCGATGTCGGCATCATCGGTGAAGTAATTGATAGACTTGAGGGCATTGAAGCAGTTGTTCTCTCTTGTGCCTGGCTGACCCTGGTACTTGTTTTCTACCACGGCTCTCTCGCCACCCTTGCCGTAGAAGTGAATCAGCTTGTAGCGCTCGGTGCGTACACCATCGTGCTTGCGTACCAGGTGGTAGGTAGGGTAATCATAATAATGATAGTACAGGCTCTTGCGCCACTTCTTGACAGGTGCTCCGGCAAACAGAGGCTGGAGTGAAGTGCCAGGCATGTACTTAGGCTTCTGCAAACCAGCCAGGTCGAGGAAGGTAGGTGCGAAGTCGATGTTCTGAACCATCTGGTTGCATTCGCTCTTTGGCTTGATGTGCTTAGGATAGCTGATGATGAGCGGTGTATGGAATGACTCCTCGTACATGAATCGCTTGTCGAACCAGCCGTGCTCGCCCATATAGAATCCCTGGTCGGATGTGTAGACGATGATGGTGTTGTCGGTGAGGTTGTTCTTGTCGAGATATTCCAGCAGTCTGCCCACGCTCTCATCTACTGAGGCAATCACTGCCATATAGTCGCGGATGTAGTTCTGGTATTTCCATTCGATCAACTCCTTGCCAGTCAGGTTCTTGCTCAGGAACTCACGGTTTCTTGGCATGTAGTAGGCATCGATGGCTGCACGCTGCTGTGGAGTCATGCGGTTCATCTCGCCCATCAGTCCGGCATAGGAATCTCTACCCTCAGGAGTAGATGGATCGTACATCTCAGGAACCTTCAGGTCGCGTACCATCTCCATATATTTGTCGATAGACATCTTCTGGGTAGAAGCTGCAGAACCACGGGTCTCGTAATCATCCCAGAAAGTCTCTGGCAATGGGAAGTTGACGTTGGCATACTTGCTTACATACTTGGTGTTAGGCATCCAGAGACGGTGAGGTGCCTTGTGGTGAACCAGCAGACAGAATGGCTTGTTCTTGTCGCGGTTGTTCAGGTACTCGATGGCATGGTCGGTGATGAGGTCGGTGGCGTAGCCCATCTCCTGCTTGAAGTTACCGTACTGGCCGGTGGAAGCGAAGGTTGGGTTGTAGTACTGACCCTGGTCATCCAGAACATGATAGTAGTCGAATCCCTTCGGACTGCAGGACATGTGCCACTTGCCCACAACGGCTGTAGAATAGCCTGCCCCCTGCAGCAGTTCTGAGAAGAAGGTCTTGGTTGAGTCGATACCCTCGGCAAGCTGGCGCTGTCCGTTCTGGTGACTGTAAAGACCTGTCATCAGGCACGCACGGCTTGGAGTAGAGAGAGAGTTCTCCACGAAAGCCTCGTTGAATTTCATTCCCCTTTCAGCTAGGCGGTCGATGTTGGGTGTTGGTGCCAATTTGGAGATTGGGCTACCGTATGCGCTGATGGCTTGCATGGCATGGTCATCACACATAATGTACAAGATGTTTGGTCGTTCTCCCTGAGCGAAGAGCGACAGCGGCATTACCTGCAAGGCAGCGAATGCCAGTAATGAACGATTGAGTTGATTTCGGTTGTTATTCATCATGATTCTGGTGATATATAGTTAATAATGAATGAATTGTTGATAAAGATAGTAGAGGTTGATAAAACGCCAAAAAGAGGGGGCGCCACGAATGGCGCACCCTCTTCAATTTTAACCTGAACCCAACAAATTCTTCAAAAGAAACAGTTGAGTTATTCTTATAATAAACAAACCTAGCAAGTTTTTATCTCTTCAGGTTAGGGTTCTTCTCAACATCTGATGTTGGATATGGACAGTAAATTCTATCCTCAGACCAAGAACCTGAAACAGTTACACTTTCCTTAGCAGTATAGGTCTTGCCATCCTGCTTTGCTACTACGAGAGGAGCATTGGTTACGCGGTAGTCGAAGTTCTTCTTCAGCTCGTCCATACGAAGCTCGTCAGAACGGCGGGTAACCATAGAAACCCAGTTGCCGGCAACTTCCCATCCGTGCTCAATGTAGCAAGCCTCAGCCAGCTGCTCTGCATTCATATCAGCAATCTTCACGGTAGTACCATTGCTCAAAGTAACGTTCTCAACATCGTTTACGGCACGGCTGCGAACCTGACGGAGGCACTCCTTAGCCTTGTTCAAGTCACCACCAGAGCGAGCTGCACTCTCAGCATACCAGAGAAGGATCTCAGAGTAACGGATGAGGTTGTGACGGCGGTCGTTAACCATACCACCCCAGTTAGGAGCCAGGTAATCGTATGCCTGACGGAGCATGTTGCCGCTCTCGTCAGAGTTAACGGTGAAGATACAGAACATTGGGTGATAAGCCTCAACCTCTGGAGTTTTTCCATCTTCTTTAAGAGCCCACCAATCTACAGCCTTGGTAATTTTGTTTCCATCCTGGAAAGTAACCTTAGGAGCGTAGATGGCATTCTTGCGAGCTCCCTCTGGGAATCTCTTCCAGAATGCGATTTCACCCCAAGCGTCACCCCAGCCACCATCGCCGAGACCTTCGAAACGGCAGCAGGAAGAAAGCTCAGAGTCATGATCCCACCAGCCACGAGCATCGTTGTTGATACCAAGCACGGTCTCCATGTTGTAGTTGTTACCCATAGAGTAAACATCCTTCCACTCTGGGTTCAGGATGAAACCGTAAGAACCATTGTTGTCGATGACAGACTTAGCCTGCTCTGCAGCGAGCTTATAGTACTCTGTACCCATATTGAGAGGGTAGCCAGCCATAGACATGTAAACTGCTGACAGGGTAGCCTGTGCAGCCTGCTTAGTAGTCCAGACGTCAACACCGAACAAGCGGCTAGGTTCCTTCTCATACTTGGTAGGAAGCTCGTTAACGGCTGCCTTCAAGTCTGAAACAATCAGTTCATATACATCCTTTACACTAGATGGAGCAACCTCCAACTGTGAAACGTCGGTACCGGTAATCAATGGCACAGGACCAAATACACGTACCAGATAGTAGTAAGCGTATGCACGCCAGAAATGTGCATTACCCAAAGCTACATCAATCTTATCCTGAGCAACAGGAGCCTTGCTTGCACTCTCAGTAATCAGGTTGGCAGCCTTGATTACAGAATAGTGCTGGTTCCAGGCATCAGTTACACCCTTGTTGGCACCATCAGATGCAAAAGCATCGAGGGCTGCACAAGCCTGCTTGTTAGAACCTGGGTTGGCTGTGATATCATCACCCTGCCACTGTGGGTACATAGGGTTGGTCCAGCTCTGTGTCTGGTTTACTCGGTCATACAGCGCATTAACACTTGCTGTCAGGTCATCTTCGCTATTGAAGAAGTTATCTGGGGTCAACTGTCCCTTAGGTTCCTCATCCAGGAAGTCTCCACAAGAAGAGAAGGTAAGCAAGGATGCTGCCATGAGACAACCCATATATAATAATTTTCTAGTTCTCATAATTATTTCAGATTTTAGATGATTGAAGTTAGAAGTTTACACGTACGCCCATTGTGATGGTACGAGGATTAGGGTAAGCACCCATATCCAAACCGTTATCACGGTCAACACCATTATCACTGAATGATGCACCAGCAGGGTCGATACCCTTGTAGCCGGTAATGGTGAAGAGGTTCTGAGCTGAGAGAGAGAGACGGATGTCTGCAATCTTTGTCACGCTGCGTGGGAATGTATAAGCAACGCTGATATTCTCGCAACGGAGGTAATCTGCATTCTCCAACCACTTGTCTGAGTTACCGTATGTCTTGTTCTCGGCACCTACTGTTGGCATGGTGATTCCGATGTTGTTGAAGTAATCCTTATCGGTTACGAACATAGAGGCACCTACCATTGAGTTCATGGCGTAACGTACCATGTTCAAACGCTTAGCTCCGAAGGCTGCGTTGAAGAATACGTTGAAGTCCCAGTTCTTGTAGCTTACGGTGTTGTTCCAGCCCAATGTAACGTCTGGGTTTGAACGGCCTAATACGAAGCGGTCCTTTGATGCATCTGGAGTAGCTGTCTTGGTGCCGTCTGCTGCATAATACATATCAACATACTGTCCCTTGTCGTTCTTCTCTACACCTGCCCACTTGAAGCCGTAGAATGTACCGATTGCCTCACCTTCCTTGATGATGGTACATGGGTCAACAGTACCTGGAGAAGGGCTGGTACCATAGAGGATAGGAGCATCTGCTGTCAGCTTGGTAACCTCGTCATTCTGGTATTTTCCATCCGCATGCTGGCCACCCACTACCGCTGGAGCCTGCCCCGCATCAGCGAGGACCAGCAAACCGAGCCCAAGAAATGAAGGGAGCAGCTATGAGCTTTCTGCCCATCACAAAAGAAGAAATGACGGCCCGCGGCTGGGAGGCCGCGGACTTTGTCTATGTCACCGGCGATGCCTATGTGGATCACCCCAGCTTTGGCCCGGCCATCATCACCCGCCTGCTGGAAAGCCAGGGCTACCGTGTGGCGGTACTGGCCCAGCCCCGCTTTGATACTCCGGAGGAGATGACCCGCTTCGGCCGCCCCCGGCTGGGGTTTCTGGTCTCCGGCGGCAATATCGATTCGATGGTCGCCCATTACACCGCCGCTCGCCGCCTGCGCAGTGAGGATTTCTACTCCCCCGGCTGCCGGGCAGGGCTGCGCCCCGACCGCGCCACCATTGTCTATTGCCGGCTGATCCGCGAGGCCTACGGCGATATCCCCATCGTTATCGGCGGGTTGGAAGCCTCTCTGCGCCGCTTTGCCCACTACGATTACTGGGATGACGCTGTGCGTCCCTCTATTTTGGCGGATTCCGGCGCGGACCTTCTCATCTACGGCATGGGCGAGCACCAGATGACCGAAATTGCCGCCTGCATGGCGGGAGGGGAACACCCGGCCGCTATGCGGGATATCCGCGGAACCTGCTATCTTTGCCCCCTTTCCGACCCCCTGCCGGAAAACGCCGTCTCCTGCGCCTCCTTCGATAAGGTATCGCAGGATAAAAAGACCTACGCCCGTGCCTGCCGCCTTCAGCTGGAGGAGCAGGACCATGTGACCGGCCGGGCCGTGGTGCAGAAGCACGGGGAGCGGTACCTGGTGCAGAACCCGCCCGCTTTGCCCCTTACCACCGAGGAACTGGACGCTGTGGCGGAACTGCCCTACGAGCGCTACTATCACCCCATCTATGAGGAAATGGGCGGCGTGCCCGCCATAAAAGAGGTGGAATTTTCCCTTACCCATAACCGGGGGTGCTTCGGGGCGTGTAATTTCTGCTCCATCGCCTTCCACCAGGGGCGCTACATCACCACCCGCAGTCACGCCTCTTTGCTGCGGGAGGCCGAACGCTTTACCCACAATCCCCACTTCAAGGGCTACATACATGATGTCGGCGGCCCCACCGCCAATTTCCGGGCCCCCTCCTGCGCCAAGCAGGCCACCCACGGCCTGTGCCGGGATAAAAAATGCCTGGCCCCCACCCGCTGCCCGGCCGTCCGGGTGGACCACACCGATTATGTCCAGCTTTTGCGGGAACTGCGGGCCATCCCCGGCGTCAAAAAGGTATTTGTCCGCAGCGGCCTGCGCTACGATTACATGATGGGCGAGGAGGACGATACCTTCCTCACCGAACTGGTGCGCTACCACATCAGCGGGCAGCTTAAAGTAGCGCCGGAGCATTGCAGCGCCCGTGTGCTGGATGAAATGGGCAAGCCCCATATCAATGTCTACGAGGCGTTCCTGCGCCGCTTCCAGCGCATCTGCCAAAAGGAGGGGAAGGAGCTGTATCTCATCCCCTACCTGATGAGCAGCCACCCCGGCAGCACTATGCGGGATGCCGTGGAGCTGGCACTGTTCCTCAAAAAACACCACCTCCGCCCCCAGCAGGTGCAGGATTTCTACCCCACACCGGGCACCGCCTCCACCTGTATGTTCTATACCGGCATTGATCCTTGGACGATGCAGTCTGTCTTTGTTCCCACCGATCCCTACGAGAAAAAGCTGCAGCGTACCCTGCTGCAATACTGGAAGCCGGAAAACCGCCGTCTCGTCATCGAAGCGCTGGTGCGTGCCGGCCGGGAGGACCTCATTGGTCACGGGTCGGATTGCCTGGTGCAGCCAGACCGGGAGTACCTCATTTCCCGCCGCGCAGCCGGGCAGGGCGGCCCCGATCCCAAGCTGACCGCCAAGCCGCATCCCGGCGCCCGCCGCCCAAAATCCACCCATCGCAAAAAACGCTGAGTTTACGAAAGACGCAGGCTGGGGGCCGCAGGCCCGGCG
>ENA-OWPL01000875-OWPL01000875.1-human-gut-metagenome-genome-assembly--contig:-NODE-875-length-19200-cov-33.108331_pt1 | contig 19200 bp, 19 predicted proteins | sample MGYA00248263_ERZ651844 | MGnify/ENA primary metagenome ERZ651844 (study PRJEB26924, sample SAMEA4378256) | human gut metagenome | biome: human gut; feature: human-associated habitat; material: faeces...
GCTTTTCTATGGAATATCACTGATTATGAAAGAGAAAAGTAATGCGTCGGCCCTGAGTTTGCACCTTCAGGTGTCGTCCACAGGCCAGTGGAAGCACGTCTACTGGCCAGTGGAAACACGTCCACAGGCCAGTGGAAACACGTCTACTGACCAGTGGACGACAATGGAAAGTGCGATTTTGATTAATCGGTCATGTGGTTTAACGATTTTAGTTGCCCACTTTAATCTTTATTCGTAAGATTAGTTGACTTCATTTTTCTTGTTTTTTTACGTAAAGACACAATAAGGGCGTAGGTTAGAATATTCACAACCTACGCCCGTACAAAAAAAATCAATTCAATTACGCTCTCTTTATTTATTAGGACGATTTATACGCTTGTTACCAGGGCGACCTTGTTTGCCAGAACGCTGCTTTGAGAGGCGCTGCATCATTTGACGCTCAAGTTGGTAAACACGCTGAATTTGCTTCTGCGTAAGGAACTTACTGTACTCTCCATAATACTTCTCACGCAAGTTGAGAATTTTTTGGCTATGCGCAAAGCGTTCTTTCATTGCCTTCTCAGCATCGGCCTCACTTTGTGACTGCCCTTCCTTGCGCTGTGGTCGTTGACGCGGTCCGAGAGCCCATACTTCCTTTTGATACTCACAGAAAGTCTTAACAAAACGTGTACTGGTGGCATCGTCAAAGGCCATCGTTTTAGCTATGTGTTGAGCTTGTGCTTCAACCATTTGTTCGCGCGTTTTGCGCTGCTTAGTGTTATTCTGTGCAAAGGTGGGAGTGCTGAAGGCTACAAAGGCTACGAGCATCAGCATGTAACTAATAATACGTTTCATGATTGTTCTATTTTAAAAAGTTTTTGTGTTATAACGCTGTGCACCGCGCTATGAGTTATGTTGAATATTCTTATTGTTATTGTTCGTTCAAGAACACATCGTCTTGATACACCTCAAGCATATAGGCTTGGTCGTCATCACTCAGTTGAGCATAAGCTTGCTCAACAGGGGCAAAACTATCAGTGGGAGTAGTAGATTGCTTGGGAGCAAAGGGGTGAATCATTAGCACTACCGCTACACAAGCCGCTGCGGCTAAAAGGGTAGAAACGATGGACAAACGATACAACTTGCGACGTGGCTTCGTCTGATGCTTCTTCATATCAGCTTTTACCTCTTGCCAAACATTGGCCTCGAGTTGATCGAGAAAGCCTTCGGGCGTAGTGTAAGGCATGCGTTTGCCCACTTTATCTAAATTAAAATCCTTATCCATTTTGTCTTGAGATACTTACAGGTTTGTTTTCATGTATTTGACAATTTTTTCTTTTGCCAAATGGTAATTCGTCTTAACGCTGGCTGCGCTTGAGTCTATTATCTGAGCTATCTCGTCATAGCTTAACTCATCGTAATAACGAAGGTTGAAGGCTATTTGTTGTTTGGCGGGTAATAACAAGATGGCACGTTGCAACTTTACGGCTTCAAGGTCGGTGTAGTCTACATAATTATCTGCCATTAAGCGATTGGCTTCTGCCTCATTCTCATCTAACGAGAGTTGCTCTCGCTTTCGTTGTTCAAGCAGTCGCAAGGCCTCATTTGTGGCAATGCGATATATCCAAGCCGAGAACGGACTATCACCCCGAAACTGAGAGAACGAGCGGAACACGCGAATAAAGGCTTCTTGCGTAGCGTCTTGTGCATCGTCATGCGCCACGACCAAACGGCGTATGTGCCAATAGATGGGGGCCTTATACTTTACCATGAGCAACTTAAAGCCGCGTTCGGCATCGTTCTTCAACGCCAAGACGATTTCGTTATCATTAGGAGTAGTCATTGTTATGGAGAGATTCGGCCATGGCCAAACTAATATTAAAGATTGAACTATCAGTACGCACTTGATCAGTCGAAACAAAGCGGTGTACTACTATCACACCACGCTTTGGATGATGGTGATGATGGTGGTGACGATGCTTTCGAGGTGAAGCTGCATCTGCAGTATAACATGAGGAGAACAACAAGGCTAAGCCTATCATCGCAGCTAAGCGATTCAAGAGTTTCATTACTTTCTTCATCGTTTCTTCCTTTTTAATATTCATATTTTTCTTTTCTTGACGCGCTCTTCATCGGGCGTTCTAATTATATGACCGCAAAAGAAAGAAGAAGTAAAATTGGTTATAAAGTTTTTTTTTGGGGGGGGAGGAGAAGGAGGGATAAAAAACAACGCAGCAACAAAAGGACAATCCCTTTGTTGCTGCGTTGCTTTTATGCACTTTTATTTCATTTACTTTATCAACTCTTTCAATTTATTGCCAACACCTTCGGCACTCAGGCCACTGGCAATAACTTTGCCATCGGGGCCAATCAACAAGGTGGCAGGAATGGCATTGATACCATACGTCTGACCGGCTACGCTTTCCCAACCTTTGAGGTCAGAGAGATGATGCCAAGGCAATTCGAGTTTCTTAATAGCTGCCTCCCAAGCGGCCTTATCGCTATCGAATGAGAGTCCGACGATGTCAAAGCCCTTGTCTTTGTATTCGTCATACAACTTCTTCACCGCAGGCATTGACTTGCGGCAAGGGCCACACCATGAAGCCCAAAAGTCAACCAATACGTACTTACCCTTACCTACGTATTCACTCAGCTTGTGGGACTTGCCGTCAACGTCGTTCATCTCGAGATCGGTAAACTGTACGCCAGGCAATTGACGCTTCCAACCGGCTATGCTATTCTTAATGTTGGCCACAATCTTGGTGTCCATATAAGCAGGGTTGCCCTCTTCAGCCAAAGCGATTACGTCGGCACGATCCATCATCGAGCCAAACTGTGCCAAGTACAAGGCTGGGAACTTCATTCGCTTGTTTTCGTTGCAGCACTGCTTTGTCAAGTCGAGCAATTGCTTCTCACAGGCATCAGCCTCGCGTTCGATGCGTGCCATGACGCTATCGGGTATTTGCTTGCCCTCACGACGATAGCCATAATACTCTGTCATCACCTTCTGATAGCCGACTTGTGGCTCGTTCATCAAGTGTTCCCACTTATTCAAAGCCTCGTTCTCAGCCGTTCCCGTCACATCTTCTTTCGGAAAGTCTACCTTCACATCGCCGTCGAGCACTACGCTCAAGCGTTCTTTCTTATCGATAATAACGTAGCCAAACAAGTTGTTATTGGCATCGCCCTCAAACTTAAACGTGCCATTCGTAACGGCTACGCTATCTGGGCGTAATGCCGTGTGGAGGCGTTGCAGATAAGCCATCTTGGCTCCCTTAGGAGCTTTACCCGTAATGGTATACTTCTGTGCCATTGTGGGCAGGGCAAGGAGTGCACAAAGTGCTAAAGCTATTTTTTTCATATCGCTTATTAATATTAATGTTCGTTGTTTTAGACAGCAAAGTTAATCAATGTCGGGCAAAATGCTTACTTTTGTATCGTAAATAAAAATAATACACATATATTAAAACATGGAAAAGAGCGACAGCGTTGTAATCATACCCACTTACAACGAGAAAGAAAACATAGAAAATATCATACGTGCTGTCATTGGACTAAAGGAGCATGCCTTTCACATCTTGGTCATTGACGATGGTTCTCCTGACGGCACAGCCGACATCGTGAAGCGCCTCATGGCCAGCGAGTTTAAGCACGAGCTTCACCTCGTACAGCGCACGGGCAAGTTGGGTTTGGGCACAGCCTACATTGCAGGTTTTAAATGGGCTTTAGAGCATGGTTATGAATACATCTTTGAGATGGACGCTGACTTTAGCCACGCTCCGAAAGACCTTCCCCGCCTCTACAACGCTTGTGCCAACGAAGGCTACGACGTGTCAGTAGGTTCGCGCTACGTAAGTGGCGTAAATGTGGTCAATTGGCCCATGGGACGCGTACTGATGAGCTACTACGCTTCTAAATACGTTCGATTGATTACGGGAGTACCCCTCCACGACACCACAGCAGGCTTCGTTTGCTATCGTCGCAAGGTGCTCGAAACGATCGACCTCGATGCCATTCGATTTAAGGGCTACGCTTTCCAGATTGAGATGAAGTTTACTTCTTATAAGTTGGGCTTCAAGATCAAAGAAGTACCCGTTATTTTTGTCAACCGCGAGTTAGGCACAAGCAAAATGAGCGGTGGCATCTTTGGCGAAGCGCTCTTTGGCGTAATGCGCCTTCGCTGGGCCGCAATGACGGGAGGAATAAAACCAAGGAAACTTGGTTAATGTGCAAATGGGAAAATGTGCAAATGTGCAAATAGGAAATGTGCAAATGATTGAATGTCATAAAGCTCATTCCTAAACGCTGCAATTTAAGGCGACCATTTGCACATTCACACATTTACACATTTGCACATTCACACATTTGCACATTCACACATTTACTAAGCATTTGCACATTAACTAAGCACTTATACATTTAAACAAATGCACTTCCGTATACAGATTAAGAATGCCACGATCGTTAACGAAGGCCGCAAGTTTTTGGGCACCCTCGTTATTGACGATGACAGAATAGAAGAGATACTTGAGGGCATAGACGCTACCCCCTCTATACCTGTTGACGAAACCATTGACGGTACGGACTGTTACATCTTGCCTGGTGTCATTGACGACCACGTTCACTTTCGCGACCCAGGGCTAACGGCTAAAGGCGACTTTTGCTCTGAAAGCCGCGCTGCCGCAGCAGGCGGTGTGACCACCGTGTTTGACATGCCAAATTGCGTGCCGCAAACTACAACGAAGGAAGCCTTTGACGAAAAGTGGCAGATTGCTGCCAATAAGAGTGTTGTCAACTACGGACTCTTCTTCGGTGCCACAGCTGGAAACGCCTACGAGTTGAGCAAACTCAACCCTCGCAAGGTAGCGGGCATCAAACTATTTATGGGTTCGTCAACGGGCAATATGTTGGTCAACGACGAACGTGCCCTACGCGCCATCTTCGAAAATGCGAAGTTGCCCATCATGGCGCATTGTGAGAACTCAAGTCTGATTGACGAAAATATGAAAGCGGCACAGGCGCAATACGGCGCAGACCCTGACGTGCGTCACCACCCTGAGATACGCAGCGAAGAAGCTTGCTATGAGTCTACAAGTTTGGCCATTCGCTTGGCACAAGAGGCGGGTGCACGCCTTCACGTAGCGCACATTTCTACCGCTCGCGAGTTGGAACTCTTCACCGCTGACGACCCCAACATTACAGCTGAGGCTTGTGTGGGACACCTCATGTTCTGCGACAAGGACTATGCTCGACTCGGTTCGCGCATTAAGGTAAACCCCGCTATCAAGACAGAGGCTGACCGCGATGCCTTACGCGCTGCACTCAACACGGGACTTATTCGCACCATTGGTACGGACCACGCGCCTCACCGCTTGGCCGAAAAGGTGGGTGGATGCGCTCGTGCTGCCTCAGGTATGCCGATTATACAGTTCTCACTCGTTTCGATGCTCGAACTGGTAGACAAAGGTGTGCTGAGCATTGAACGTTTGGTGCAACTCATGTGTCACAACCCTGCCGAACTCTTACAAATCGAAAATCGTGGTTATCTACGCGAAGGCTATAAGGCTGATGTCGTAATGGTTCGCCCCAACGTGCCTTGGACGCTCACGCCCAACCGCATTCAGAGTAAGTGTAATTGGAGTCCGCTTGAAGGTCACACCTTCCGTTGGCGCGTTGAACGCACCTTCTGCAATGGATTCCCTATCTTCAACCGTGGCCACGTAACTGACGAGAAGTTCCGCGGACAGGCCGTTTGCTACAACCGATAAAAAATTCTCTCTTTGTGATGAAACCAACACAAAACATACCTATTATATATAAGGTGTATCAACTCTGCATTGCGTTCCCCCTTATCTTAATAGCCACCATCATTACGGCATTGGTCACAATCATTGGTGGACTATTTAACGCTCACGTGTTTGGCTACTATCCAGGCAAGATTTGGTCGCGCTTCATCTGTCGCGTATTGTTACTCCCCATTCACGTCGAAGGACGCGAAAACATTGACTACCGACAGAGCTACGTATTCGTGGCCAACCACCAAGGCCCTATGGACATCTTTCTCATTTATGGTTACTTAGGTTGCAACTTTAAGTGGATGATGAAGAAAGCCTTGCGCAAGATGCCTCTCGTGGGCTATGCTTGCGAACGCGCTCGCCACATCTTTGTCGACAAGTCTGGTCCGAAGGCAATTAAAGAAACGATTGACCGCGCACGCGCCACACTACAAGGCGGCACGTCGTTGGTAGTCTTCCCCGAAGGTTCGCGCACGTTTACGGGCCACATGGGGTTGTTTCGCAAAGGGGCTTTCCTCTTGGCCGACGACTTACAATTGCCCGTAGTGCCCGTTACGATTGACGGTTCGTTCGATGTACTTACACGCATGGCAGGTGTCAACTTTGTTCATCGTACCCCCATGCGCCTCATCATTCACAAACCAATCTACCCTACTTCACACAGTGCGGAGGACATTAAGCAGACCATGAATGAGTCGTACCAAGTCATCATGGCCGCCCTACCTGAGAAGTATCAAGGCTACGTCAAGAACGACGACCAGTAACAAAGGCTGTTATCAAAAAAATACGCAAAAAATCAAAACATTAGTAGCGCAGCAAGAGGGGGTCCTACCCCACTTGCTGCGCTATTACATTTACTCAAATTTCGAATTAGATAAACTGCAAATTGTCGAACAGACGGGCTATGCTGAAAGCCTATCCGTCTGTTCGACAATTTGCAGTTTACGAGTCTTTCTCTATTACATTACAAAAAAATAAGAAAAAAATATTCCTTCTGTGTTACAAATTCTCACATTCCTCGTTACCTTTATAGCAACGAAACAAAAATACTCACATTTCACATGGCAGAAATACACCCCCCGCCCAAAGAATCAGAAGAAACATCTGCTTCAAGTGGTTTTCTTCTCTCAGCCTTCAATAGATTGAAGAGGCGGTTGCGCGGTATGGCCCGCGAAATATCAGGCAACAGCGATGATGCTGACGATGCACTTCAGGAGGCTTTCACCCGTCTGTGGGAAAGGCGGAAGGCTATACGCTCGGAAGACGAGGCCTCCGCGCTCATGACGACTACAGTCAGAAACTTAAGTGTGGATGCCTATCGTAGACAAGCGACTCACGCGGAAGTGGAAATCGATGCAGAATGCAAAGATTTTCACGATAGCGAAGCCGAACGGCAAGCTACCATTGATGAACGTTTCCTTGAGGTGCAAGCCTTAATGAGTAAGGTCCTGACTCCGTCACAAATTCAAGTAATGCGAATGCGCGACTATGAGGACCGAAGCTATGAGGAAATAGCCTGCTTACTCCAACTATCGGAAACTGCAGTCCGCATGCAACTCTCCCGAGCTCGCAAGGCCGTGCGTGAGGCATACCGCCAACAACATTCATTTCACCCTCAAAACTATTTCGAATCATGAGTCGATCCATACCTATACGCAATACATCGGTAGCACATCATTACTTTGCTTCGGCTGAGGAGGCATTGGCCTGTGCTGAACGCTACTTTGAAGCGTTAACTTCGGAGACGGAAGAATTGGCATTGAAATGCTATGCTGCCTCAGATGAAGCTGCTGCAGATGCTCGTTTCGATGAACTGCGGGCCGTGATGGGATTGGCTGCAATGGGAAGGCGGTTGGCCAATAAGGATTCAGCCAATGCTTTTGCCCTACCTGATGACAAGGCAGTTACCCTATCTCGACAAGGACAACGAATGCGGATTATTCGCCCGAAACTCGTACGTTTGATATCTACAGCCGCAGCCTGTGTGTTAGTGGCATTGATAGGAACGATGTTGTTACGTCCGTCTGAGCAGGAATGTGTGGCTTACATCAGCGGAAATCGAACGACAGACCCACAGCAAGTGCTACAAGCCATGCAGCAAAGTATTGACCAGATGGAGCAAGCGGACAAAGTTCCTTCCGTAGAAAACCAGCTCAACGATATGTTTCAGCAGCTTACCCCCGAGCAAGTAAAATAAATCAACTATGCCAAAAAAAACTATTATTCTCATAATAGGCTTGATCATGAGCCTAAATGTATCGGCACAGAGCGGGCTGAACATAGCACGACTCTTCGACGGCCGATACCATAAAAACAAGGATGCTACAGAAGTGCTCTTGAAAGGACGTCAACTGAATGCCTATAAACTCAATCTCTTCCGTAGCCTTACTCTTGGGCCGCGAAGCGGCAATGCCGCTACCATCGAACCCTTGGTGAAGGCTGATGGACGCAATGCCATCGACAAGGAAATGAGTATACAAGGAGGTCGGTTGGCTATGGCCTTCTACCAACTACCTTCCAGAGGCAAGACCCACCGCTATATCTTTTATTCCAATAGTGGAGCGGGACGTGGAACAGCGGCTTCGAAGATTACCCTTATCTATATGGAAGGTACGGCTACGTTGTCCGAACTCAAGCGCACGTTCAAAAAATAAGGATGGTGGTAGAATCTCCGTCAGCTTATTCGTCATCTTATCAATCGTAAATCATAAAAATACAAAAAATCATGAATACACTTCTTCTTCTCAGCATGCTCTCAGCTCCGTTTTGTTCTAACGACACGATTGTCAATGCCACCCGTCCTGATAGTGTTGTAGTATGCAGCGACAGCGGACAAACATCCGTACAGATTTATGGTCGTGAAAATGACCATGATTATCGTTTTACTTACACCATGGCCGACAATCCTGCGGCTGTTGCTTCTGTCAACGAGCATTCTAGTAGTTGGGATTTCAACCTTCCATTTTCCAAGCCTTCCAAGAATCAGAACAACTCTGCATTCAAGCCCTCCAGCGTGGATTTTAACTTGATTGACTTTATCCATGTCGGTGCAGCAGTTCCCGTAAATGCCAAGGGTAATGTGCCAGTCAATGCAGGTTGGAACTTGGGAACAGACCTCTTGAATATCCAGTACTGTCTGCCCAGCGGAAACGATGCCTTGTACATTGGTTTGGGCATTGACTGGATTTTTCTCCGTGCCTCCGACCATTCACGTTGGATCAAGGCCACGAATGGTGTAGATGTGGCAAATCCGATGGACGAAGCAAGGAATACACGTTCACGACTCACTACCACCAACCTTACTCTGCCTATCCGTTATTCACACGCTTTCACGAAGAGGCTCTGCTTAGATCTGGCCGTTGAACCTCAGGTAGCTGTAGGCAACCGAATCCACACAAAGTACAAACTTGATTCGCACAAAGTGAAAAACAAGGAGCATGGGGTCGGTGGACAACGTTTCAATGTGGGCGTGAGCGTTGGGCTTCGTTCGACCAAATCTTTCGGAATCTATCTCAAGTACACTCCGATGAACACATGGGGAGATCTCTCTCCGATCAACTACAAGATGCTCACCGTGGGCGTAACGATTTGATCTATTACAGATAAGGCAATTTAATGGGGCCTCTCCCCCTAACCTCCTCCCCTATGGGGGAGTGGGTTAGGGGGAGAGGCCCCGATAAATTACAGTTTATCTAATCCCGAACTTGAATATATTATTACCCAAAAGGGCACAAAAAAACCTGCAGAACACGGTCCTACAGGTTTCAGTTTCTCTCGTTGTTGTAGCGAGTCGCTTAGCTAAAAAACTTCAGTTAAGCTTCTGGCTCTCATGCGTTAGCAGTAGAGTCAGCAGTAGCAGCAGTAGAGTCTGCAGTAGCAGCTGAGTCAGAAGAAAGAGAGTCAGTAGCGTTTGAATCTACAGTAGCAACTGAATCAGAATCAGTAGTAGCTGCGTTGTCAGAAGTTTTGTTACCACCGCAAGAAGCGAAAGAGATAGCTGCGAAAGCTACGAACATGAAAACTAACTTTTTCATTGTGTCTTTTAAATTTTTAAGTAAAACAATCAATTGCCTTTTTAAAACGATGCAAAGGTACGGACTTTTTCATTCCGTGCAAATGTTTCGCCTTTTTTTTTCGATTTTTCTTCAAGAAATTGACAATAATTTATCTTGTATTAATTATTTGAAAGGTGCACATTACAAATTTGTTACACATTTTATTTTTCAATACTCCGTTCTCTTTTTTACTCCTTCTAAAAGTATGCGTTACACCTTTCTACGATCACATCATTTCAACAAATCTTCGTAACTTTGCGCACTATATATTATATATAAGGTATACGAAGACAGCTAATAAGATACCCCTACTTGTTAACTTATCAACTCGTTTACTTGTCAACTCACATACATATACGCATGTCATTATTACAAAATAAGAAGGCGGCCTACCACACGTTGGGCTGCAAACTCAACTTTGCCGAGACCTCTTCCCTACGCGACCAACTCGAACGCCAAGGCGTACAAACGGTACAAAAGGGCGAGAAGGCCGACATCTGCATTGTCAATACTTGCTCCGTCACCGATGTGGCTGACCACAAGTGTCGACAAACCATTCACCGTTTCACACGCGAACACCCTGGAGCCTTTGTCGTTGTAATGGGTTGTTACGCACAGCTCAAGGCTGACGAGATAGCCACATTCCCTGGGGTTGACCTCGTATTGGGCATGGAACAAAAGGGCGACGTGCTGCACTACCTCGAAGAGCGCATGTCGCAGAAGTTGGCGCTGAACGGTGATGCTTGTCACGAGGCTATTCGAGTGCCTACAAAGGACATTCGCACCTTTGTTCCTTCATGTTCTCGTGGCGACCGCACCCGCTACTTTCTCAAGGTGCAAGACGGCTGCAATTATTACTGCACCTACTGTACCATACCCATTGCCCGCGGCCGCTCGCGCAATGGTAGCATTGCCTCATTGATAAAACAAGCCGAAGAGGTAGCAGCCGAAGGAGGAAAGGAAATTGTACTCACGGGGGTCAACACAGGCGACTTCGGTCGCTCTACGGGCGAGACTTTCTTGCAACTGATACAAGCCCTCGACAAGGTAAAAGGCATTGAGCGTTATCGCATATCAAGCATCGAACCCAACTTACTCACCGACGAGATTATTGAATTTTGCGCCCACTCTCGTGCCTTCATGCCCCACTTCCATATTCCATTGCAATGCGGCAGCGACACAGTGCTTAAACTCATGCACCGCCATTACGACACAGCGCTCTTTGCCAGCAAGATAGCTCGCATTAAGCAATTTATGCCCGATGCTTTTATTGGTGTCGATGTAATCGTGGGCATGCGTGGCGAGACGGACGAACTCTTTGAAGAAGCTTACCACTTTATCGAGAAATTGGACATCTCACAACTACACGTATTCAGTTACAGCGAACGTCCTGGTACGAAAGCACTCGAAATTCCTTACGTGGTGAGTCCACAAACGAAGCACGAACGCAGCCAACGCTTGCTTGCGCTCTCTGAACAAAAACGTTTGGCTCACTACCAACGTTTTATAGGCACAACGCGCCCCGTACTTTGGGAACACGCTCGCCATGGCGAACCCATGCAAGGCTTTACCGACAACTACATTCGCGTAAAACAAGCCCCCGGCACGATTGTTGACGACAACATCGTAACACAAGTCAACTTAGGCGAACTCACTGACGACAAGGAGTGTTTAATGAGTTTATAAGTTTAAGGAGTTTAAGGAGTTTAATAAGATTAATAAAATCAGCTCTGATTATCACCAACACCATATACATTTTTAGTCTCATAAACTTATTAAACTCCTTAAACTCATTAAACTCATTAAACTTACTAAACTCATTAAACTTATTAAACCTATTAAACCTCCCCCTCCCTTATGATTACAACTGACAAGATAGCCGTTGTCATTCTTAATTGGAATGGCTGCGATATGATGCGTCAATTTTTACCCTCAGTGGTAAAAGGTTCACAACCCGAAGGTTGCGTGATTGTGGCTGATAACGGATCGACTGACGAATCTCTCAAAATGCTCACCGAAGAGTTTCCTGAAGTCATTCAGTTACCCCTACCCCAAAATTACGGATTTGCCGAAGGCTACAACCAAGCGCTTCAACAGATTGACGCACCTTATTATCTATTGCTCAACTCCGACGTTGAAGTGACCGAAGGTTGGCTCCGCCCGCTCCTTCATTATATGGAACAACACCCCGAAGTAGCTGCCTGCCAGCCCAAGTTGCTCAGCCAGCGCAACAAACAGATGTTTGAATACGCAGGCGCTGCAGGTGGCTACCTCGACCACTATGGCTACCCCTTCTGCCGTGGCCGCATCTTTGCCGATGTCGAAGCGGACGAAGGACAATACGACACCATTCGCCCCATTCTTTGGGCCACAGGAGCAGCACTCATGATACGCAAGAAGGATTGGCAACTAAGCGGTGGATTGGACGGTCGATTCTTTGCCCACATGGAAGAGATTGACCTTTGCTGGCGCCTTCGCGCACGAGGTCGCCAACTCGTGTGCATACCCGATAGCGTAGCCTACCACGTAGGGGGCGGCACACTTGAGGCAGGCAATCCACGCAAGACGTTTCTCAACTTTCGCAACAATCTCTTCATGCTTTATAAGAACTTGCCCTCCGATGAATTACGCCCCGTCATGCGCACTCGCACCTTGCTCGACTGGGTAGCAACCCTCAAGTTCTTACTCACTGGCGACCTTCCAAACTTTAAAGCTGTTCGCCGAGCACGCAAGGAATACAAGCGACTCCGCCCCGACTTCGAAGCCGACCGCCAACGTAACCTTAATATGGCTATTAACAAGGGGAAAGACATTCCCGAACGCATTTCCCAAAGCATTCTTTGGCTCTACTACGCCCGAGGAATCAAGAAGTTTAACAAGCTAAAGCTTTAAACTGACTCTGTGACGAATCGTGTGGGTAAAATGCTTTAATGACAAAAATAAACTGCAATTTATCGGCCTAATTGGGGGGGCGGGTTTGTAACCCGCGGCAGCAGCAGGCTTGAACATCTACTTATAGTCACTAAGCGACTATAAGCAACTTGCTGCTGCCGCGGGTTAAAAACCCGCCCCCAATTAACGCGCCCCCCCCAATTAGACAGATAAATTGCAGTTTATCCACACGATTCGTTACAGAGCCTATACGTAAATAAAAGTGCTCGGAATTATTGTATCGAAATAATTCTGAGCACTTTTATTAACTACGCTCTTACTTCTTAAACTTAATGGTACGTTTAGAAGACTTTAGAATGTAAATGCCTGAAGGCAATTGATTTTGCAGATCGTTCCACATGTGATCAGAAGCTGCCATGTTCTTTATTAAAATGCCTTTTAGGTCATATACCTTTACTTGTTCGCCCCTGCTAAAGAGTTCGTCCGCCAAAGACACCTGTGAGATGTCCGAAATCATATCCTTGTCAACGTGAATATGAGCTACTTGCCCGTTATTATCCGTTACAAAGAATTTGCTGTAAGCTTCACGACTGGCAGTCTGTAACCATATGTCGTATTCTTTATCCTCTAACAGTGGGGTTGTAAACTTTACCTTAAATGGCTCATTTGCCTCTGCTTTGCTTGCAAAAGTATATTCTTGTCCCTCTATGCAGATTTCATCATTCGCTTTGTCATAGATAATAGCCTTGGCGTATTCTGGATACCACAGAGCATCTTGATTAGTTCTTTTGAGTACAACCTGAAGGTGGTTTTCATCATTTTCCTTCACTACTTTTGTCGAAACTAATTGGCAGATATCATCATACGTGTTAGAGTCGTGAAGAATGATGTAGTAGGGTTCCTTCTTATGTTGCACCAATCCACCTCTTTTGATTCCATTCACTTCATATATGCTACGGAATCTGAAGTTTCCTTCCAAAGGAGTAGGAAGGAGGTTTAATTCTATCTTCTTTCCAGGTGTCCAATTATAATCAATGCCTACAGGTATTTCTTCACTTGTATCAACATTCATCATGTATACTTTTACGGTTACGGGGGCTTCTACCTTATTAGCATAGGTATACTGAGGAATTAAGTATTTGAGTTCAAAATTCCCTTTTTTACCAACAGTGATATATCCTAACCTATCACTGGCATTAAGTTCTTTATAATCCTCGCTATCATAATAAGTTTTATCAAAATCCATACCACACCAATCACTACCATCCATGATAGGATAAGAGGGACGTTCAGCTACATCTATATAATATTCGCCATTTAGCTTAACATCATCATCATCTTCATAATCTTCATCATCTTCATAATCTTCATTATCCAATTCTATTTTGTAACGTCCGGCAGGCATGGAGAAGCCATTCTTCTCGTTTTTAGGAACGAATTTGAATATTTCTGTAGAGGTCTGGTCGTCATAAGCAGATGTAAAGGACACCCAAGATGTGCCTCCATTGTATCCTCCATAAATGGCACCTGTTTCCATATTGCGAAAAATAAGACCGATACCGTTCGAACGTCCATGATGTGCCTTCACTGCCAAATAGAATGTTGTGCCGGCATAGATTTCACTGGCAGGAGTAATGTCTTCGATAGTCAAGCCATCGACAAGATCATCATCACCAATGCCTTGGAAAGTTACATCTGCACCATTATTCTGAATGGTTACTGTAGGAGCAAGCGCATCTGGACAAGGGCTAAGTTTATACTGAGATTGGCTATCTTTATATGCTAAGCGAATTTGATAGACGCCATCTTTCAATCCATCTGTATTGATTGGCCAACTATTTTGTAAACTATATCTATTGACATAGGGATACGCAACAATATTAGTTCGATAACTACTTACAACTTTCTCAATAGAGCCTTCCTTCGCGAGCACTATAGAGAAACCTACACTGCTATCGTCATCATCATCGTTATCAGCATCATCATCTGAACCATATGAGTTGGTATACAAAAAATAATAGTTATTATATGGTTGCAATGCCATAGATACTTTTTTCACATATGGCTCTTGACTAGGTTGAATGCCCACAATCATTTCATGATGATAATCAAAATCCTTCACAGGAGTTGGATGCAACATTGCTACATCGTAATAGCCATCGTATGCACCACGCCACCCCCAATTACAATGTACATAATTGTCAGCATCTATGCCGTCTATAATAAAACAATGGCTCATATAGTCGTCATCATGTATGGGGAGTCCATAGTTTGGATCGTCTGCATTATCGGCTGTATAGATGATTGGACGTCCTGCCGTAAGTTCGTCTTGTATTATTTTTATCCACTTTGAGGTAGGTTGAGCGTAACGCTTTGGTGATACCCCCGCCAAAGATTGACCAGGTACAAAATACCCTCTTCTTAAGTAAGTACAGTCAAAGCCATAATACTTATTGAGGGCAACATAAGGAGCACTAGCTGAGGTTTCGCCATATCCATATTTAGCCTTACTTGCCACACCACATTCCAACATCAGTTTAGCTACCGCATCAGCTTGAACCTGCGAGTAGTTACCCGTATCGTAGGTGTCAAGCATATTGTTCCAATCATACGAAACGTTGGCATAATTGATGTTATATTCCGTTTCTGACTCGGTATGAGCATAATAGAGTTCTCCCGTGCCTTTATGGTCAGAATGATAATAGTTGAGCACTTGAGCTAAAGCTACTGGCACACAACCAGCCACCGCCGTTTGCTTACCATTTGACGGACATTTGCCGTTGAAAGGAGCACTTTGCCCCCACTGTGTCTTAATGAGGGGAGCTACAGGCTCTACGGTAGGTCCTACATAAGAGTAGGGTTTGGACGTGGCATCAGTAGCTGCGTTGTTCATAGCAGAGGCATAAGACGACAACCAAGCCTTCATGGCTTCAGGCATCTTGTCTACCTCAATTTTGCCCTTATCAGAATAGCCAGCAATGGCAGTTTGGCCATTGCCCGCGCATACTACTGCAAAGCCTCCCTTATCGGCATTGAAGGCAAATATTTTCCCCCCTCCGATTTGAGACGCGTTGATATTTTTGCCCTTTGCCTTTGCTGCATTAAGCACTTCACTCTTTACCTCCACAGTAGATAGTTTGAGCAACGCACCCTTCTTAGCTTGCAAGAATTTCTGTGCCACCAATTTGGCATCTTCCTCAGTTTGTGCAACTAAGGGAATGGCTGTCAGAAATGCTGACACCATAAAAAGATATCTGATTTTCTTCATAGAAATGTTATTTAGGATTTGGTTTACTATAGTTTTTTCTAATGATGAACTTATCTGTTGTTATGTTATTATATTTTGTATAATATGTAAGGCTATAGGTGTATGTTTGTAGTACTACTTTGCAAAAGTAGCTTCAGTTTTTTAGGCATAAATCATCATAAATAATGATTTTAATAATTATCATGCACGGATTTTGCACTCTTTTTTGACAACTATAGTCGTTTTTGGGCAATATTTTGCAAGAAATAAGCGAAATATCGGCTTGAGAAAGCATAAAAAAAAAACTGCTGAAAATTTAGCGTAATGCTTGATTTTCAGCAGTTTTACGATTTGTAGCGCCTACGGGAATCGAACCCGTATACCATGCGTGAGAGGCATGTATCCTAACCATTAGATGAAAGCGCCAAATGCGGAAGCTGGGGGATTCGAACCCCCGGTACGGTAAACCCGTACGTCAGTTTAGCAAACTGGTGGTTTCAGCCACTCACCCAAACTTCCTTATGTCTTAATTGCGTTATTTCTCAAACGCGATGCAAAGGTACGACTTTTTTCTAAAGTACCAAACTTTTGACGCAAAAAAGTGATATTTTTCTTCATTTCTTCCACTTTCGCACGTTTCTCTATTATAACAATACTACTGCTATAAAGCACATTACTCATTGATTTACAATTCATTACATTCTTATTTACGCACAAAATCATGTCCTTATCATAAAACGAAAATATTAAACATTTTCATTCATCTTTATTACAAAAAACTTTTCTTTACAGCACCGATGCACAAACTCGCAGTTTATATATAAATTTGCACTATGAAACTACCCGAAAATATTAAAGCACCACGTCCACGCACAAAAGCGAAACTGCATTTGGACGCTAATGAGTCCCCTTTCAACGCTCCTTATAATCGCTACCCCGACGACAATGCACTTCGCACGTTGAAGCGCAACTGGGGACGACACGAACATATTCCAGAACAATGCACCTACCTCTGTGGCGACGGCACGGAAGGGGCTATCGACCTGATTATACGTGCCAACGCGCTTCCCAACCGCGATAGCGTGGTTGCAGCCGAACCGACACGACTTATATATAAGCGTCGCGCCTTGGCCAACCGCATTGAATATCGCGAAGCTGCGCTGCGCGAAACGGATTATGAACTTTCGGCCGACACCGTGCTTGACACCGTAAGCGGAACGACACGCATCATTTTCCTTTGTTCGCCCAACTCTCCTACTGGTAACTTGTTAGACCGTCAAGAGATAGAAACAATCTTACAGCTCTTTGAAGGTATCGTCGTTGTAGACGAATCGTACATCGACTTTGCCCCTCAAGCTTCGGTGCTTGAACTCCTTAATAAGTATAAGAACCTTATCATCATTCGCTCTTTCTCTCACGCATGGTCTTTAGCTGGACTCCACCTTTCGGCCATTGTGGCTCACCCCGAAGTGATTGAAGAGATTACAAAGATCGGACTCACTCACCCAGTAAGCACCCCCGTTATCGAACAAGCCACGCAAATGGTGAAGCACCGCTTGAACGTCGACAAATGGGCACGCCAAATCATAGACGAGCGCAACAAGGTGCGCCTTGCTTTGAGCGACCTTAAGCAATGTCAACACATTTACCACTCTGACGCAAACTTCCTCTTAGTTCGCTTCACCGACAGCGCTGCCATTTACAAATACCTCTTACGCGCAGGCATTGCCACTTACCCCATTAAAGGGTGCTTGCGCATCAGCATCGGCCTACCGACCGAAAATTCTGAATTATTAGGAGCACTTAGAAGACTATAAGCATCTAAAAACGTCACTATAACGCATCGTGTGGGTAAAATCGACAAATGCAGTTTGTCGATTTTACCCACACGATGCGTTATGTTATGGAGCAAAAAAGATTACAAAGCGCACCTATTGTATACAACAAGTGAATGCTTTGTAATCTTGCAATATAAATGTTTTACTAACAATTCCATTGAAGAGTCATCCCTTACGGAGCAGTCTGAATAGCCATACGAGTCTGCGCTTGCCTTACATAAGCATTGACGAAGGGATCGTTTAAGAAATGTGAGGGAGCAGAACTAACGATATGCTGTATCTGCTCAGTCATGATTGGAGAAGGATATTGGCTACACAATAACCGGAAGAAACCTGGACCTAACACATTATTGTAATTGTCCATTACAAATTTCGTTTCAAGTTCCTCTGTTTTCTTTGCTAACTGCCGCATCTTCTTACCTACCTTGCGTTGAATCTCTAAAGGCGACTGCCCTTCACGCATCATACGTATCGTTGACTGCTGTAATTCCCACAGTTCATTGTCTAAGCGAGTACGCTTTTTAAAGAAATTGTATAATTTATCATTCAGCGGGCCACCCGATACGCGTTGTAAGGCATTATCTACTTGGATACTCAAATTACCATTTTCAAGCACCAAAGGCATTACGCACTGATTTCCCGTATAGAGCATCGCCATGCGTGCAGAATCAACGTCGCCCTCAAAACTAAACTTTCCGTGTACCACCTTGCAAGAGTCCAGACAAACCGACAAACTCGTTTGCTGCACCGCACGATGTTCGCCATCTTTGTCTACTGACGAAACGCGTAAATAAAGCATACGACCATCCAAACAAGCGATGTTTGAATTGCCAGCTATATTATATTGCTCAGCACACGAAGTGAATAAGAGGAGTGAGGATAATATAAGTAAAATTCTATCCATAAGCATTTTAGGTATGCGTACATTCAACTATAATTGAATTATCACAAAGCGCGTTAAGTGCGAAACAAGGCTCTGATAACAATCATGTATCAAATTGCAACTATTAAGCACCTAATCACTTAAACTTTATACAAAGATACAACGATAGAAACCGAAAAAACAAACAAAAAATAGAAACTCGATAGTTTATAAATCTTTTTTGAGATTTCACCCCTTGATTTTAGATAAAAAACGAGAATTTTTCACACTTCGCGAAACATTTTAAATCTATGTTAGAGGCTAATGCTCACGTAAAACGAATAATGCTTAGGATAATACGAAGGCTCGCTTCGGGAGTCTTTTTTTTGAACATTAATCATCATTAATCTGTCATTAATCTTTTTCGTTAATCTATCATTAATCTTTTTCATTGCGAGCAAAAAACGCATCCTCACTTGGGGGAATCGCGTCCTCACCTGGGGGCGACGCGTCCCCGCGTCGGCATTTGCTT
>ENA-OWPL01000877-OWPL01000877.1-human-gut-metagenome-genome-assembly--contig:-NODE-877-length-19162-cov-8.180719_pt1 | contig 19162 bp, 15 predicted proteins | sample MGYA00248263_ERZ651844 | MGnify/ENA primary metagenome ERZ651844 (study PRJEB26924, sample SAMEA4378256) | human gut metagenome | biome: human gut; feature: human-associated habitat; material: faeces...
GGCATCGCGGCCAAAGACCGCCGCCTTGAACAGGTTGGAGCAGACCACGCTGCGGCTGACGGCGCGGGCGGTCTTGAGGTCGGGCGCGTGGGTCACCTCGCAGGTGATCAGGTGGGTGGCACCCTCGCCGTCTCCGGCGTGCTCGGCGCACATATGCTCTGCAATGGCGGTCAGCGCTGCCACAAAGGCGGCGTAGTCCGCGTTCTCCTCGCAGATCTCCGGATTGCCCGCAAGACCGGACGCCATGATGATGAGGGTATCGTTGGTGGAGGTGTCCAGATCCACGCTCATCTGGTTATAGGTGCCGGGCACAACGGTCTTGAGCGCCTTTTCCAGCAGCGCGGGCGAGACGGCGGCATCGGTGGTGTAGAACGCCAGCATGGTAGCCATGTTGGGGGCGATCATGCCGCTGCCCTTGCCGATGGCACCCACGGTGCACACCTTGCCGCCCAGCTCGAACTGGATGGCGTACTCCTTTTTATGGGTGTCGGTGGTCATGATGGCAGTGGCGGCGTCCGTACTGCCCTGCGCGGTGGCAGCCAGCTTTTCCGCCGCCGCCGGGATTCCCCGGGCAAAGGGGTCGATGACCATGGGCTGACCGATGACGCCGGTGGAGGCGGGCAGAACGTCCTTTTCGTCAATGTTCAGCGCCTTGCCCACCAGTGCACAGCACTCCTCGGCCAGTGCCACGCCGTTGGCGGCGCAGGTGTTGGCGTTGCCGCTGTTTACCACAATGGCCTGTGCATAGCCATCGGCCAGATGGGCGCGGTCCACTTTGATGGGCGCACCGCAGACCTTGTTGGTGGTGTACACGCCCGCAGCAGCGCAGCGCACCTCGGCCTTGATGAGCGCCAGATCGTATTTTTCGCTGTGATTTGCCCGGATGCCGCAATGGACACCGGCGGCGGCAAAACCCTTGGGCGCGCAGATGCCGCCCGCAACTTCCTTATACTGCATAACGATTTTCCTTTCCCACAAAGAAACTCTTTTCACGCAAACAGGCTCGCCCTCTCAGGCGCTAATGCGCCAGATTCCCCTTTTTGTCGCTGCGCGACATCTTCCCCCGGCCGGGGGAAGTCGGCCCTCAAAGTGGGAGCCCTTGGCAATCCATGCAAAGTTCATCTCTTTGCCAAGGCCTCTCCCTTTGGGAGAGGTGTCACCGTAGGTGACGGAGAGGGCGAGGATGCTGCCCTTATGCCCAGAGCAAAGCGGAGGGCATTTAAGATCGTCCCGGCATAATAAGCACTCCCTTTTCATACGATACAACGAGCACACCCACCCCTACGGGCGCGGTGCGCAGCGCAACAGGAAGGGGAGAAGGACCTTGGAGAAACAGGAACAGAACAGCATCTGTCGCGAGATCGGCGCACGCACCGGCGGGGATATCTACATCGGTGTGGTGGGCCCGGTGCGCAGCGGCAAATCCACCTTTATCAAGCGGTTCATGGAGCAGCTGGTGCTGCCCGCCATGTCCGGCTCTGCCGCTGCCCGGGAGCGTGCCCGGGACGAGCTGCCGCAGTCGGCAGCGGGGCGCACCATCATGACCACTGAGCCAAAATTCATCCCGGAGACCGCCGTGCCCCTGCAGCTGGAGGGCGGCGGGGCGTGCCGGGTGCGGCTGATCGACTGCGTGGGCTACATGGTGGAGGGTGCCATGGGGCACGAGGAGGACGCAAAGCCCCGCATGGTCAAAAGCCCGTGGTTCGAGCAGGAGGTGCCCTTTGACCTTGCCGCAGAGACCGGCACCCGCAAGGTGATCTGTGAGCACTCCACCATCGGGGTAGTGGTCACCACCGACGGCTCGGTCAGCGATATCCCCCGGGCGGGCTACGCAGAGGCTGAAAGGCGGGTCGTCACCGAACTGGAAGCGCTGGGCAAGCCCTATATCATCCTGCTCAACAGCACCCACCCGGACGCGCCGGAGACCCGGCAGCTGGCTGAGGGCATGGCGCGGGACTACCGCCGCACCGTGCTGCCGGTGAGCTGTGTGGACTTGGACGCCGCTATGCTGGGGGAGATCCTGCGGCGGGTGCTGTACGAGTTCCCTGTGCAGGAGCTGGATTTTGCTCTGCCCCGCTGGGTGACCATGCTGGAATCCGGGCACTGGCTGCAAACGCAGGTATACGCAGCCGCCATGCAGCTGGCAGAGCGGGTGTCCCGCATGAAGGATCTGCCCGCCGGAACGGACGCTCCTGCGCTGGAATGCGAGGCTGTGCAGCGCTCGGCGGTGGCAGGGGCAGACCTTGCCGCCGGCAGTGTGCGGGTGAGCGTGGAGCTGAAGCCGGAGATCTTTTATCAGGTGCTCAGTGAGCAGACCGGGCTGGACATCGGGGATGAAGCCGGGCTGATGCCCTGCATCATGGAGCTTGCCCGGGCAAAGCGCGCCTACGAGAAGGTGCGCAGCGCCTTGGAGCAGGTGGAAGCCACCGGCTACGGCATCGTGATGCCCTCCATCGACGAGCTGCATCTGGAACCGCCGGAGATCGTGCATCAGGACGGGCGCTGCGGCGTCCGGCTGCAGGCCTGTGCGCCCTCTATCCAGATGATGAAAGCCACCATTCACACGGAGCTCAGCCCCATCGTGGGCACCGAGAAGCAGAGTGAGGACTTGGTGCAAAGCCTGCTGGCCGACTTTGCGGACGACCCGGTGCAGCTGTGGGAGTCTAACATTTTCGGCAAAAGTCTGCACGAGCTGGTGAACGACGGCTTGCAGAACAAGCTGCTCCACATCCCGCAGGAAGCCCGCACCCGCCTGCAGGAAACGCTGGAGCGGGTCATCAACGAGGGCTGCACCGGGCTGATCTGTATCCTGATCTAGGGTGTATCTGAAAAAATCCCCGCCCGCCGTAAGTTCTGCTTGCGGCGGGCGGGGATCGTTCTGCTTTATTTTTCTTCCTCGGTCAGCTTGTTGATCAGCAGCTGATAGATCTCGTTGCCCTTCAGGATGAACTGCTTTTTCACCAGTTCGGCGCTCAGCCGGTCGGGCGCGCCCAGTTCCAGGCAGAACAGTTCGCTGTCCAGCCCTTTTACGGTGCAGCGCACGGTGCAGTGGCCGTCCGCCTTTTCGGTGATGCGTGCACTGTACTTGGCCTCCTTGCGGGCCCATGTCTGGCAGCGCAGCACGGCAGCCACCGCCCGCTCCCGCACGCTGCGGGGCAGGTCATAGGCCAGCTCCTGCGCCACCTTGCGGCCCTTGTCGGTAATGGTGTAGCTGTCGCCGGTCAGGGTGACCAGCGCCTGTTTTGTGATATCGTCCAGACAGGAGCCAATCTCAAAATAGTTGACAAGGGCTTCCTCCATCAGGGCGTTCTCGATCTCCTGCCGGGTAATGGGACCGGCGTTTTTCACCAGATAACACAGCAGCAGCCGGATCTCGGTGCTGCTGGTCAGGCCGCCGGGACGGACACCGGCGGTAAAAGCATCATTGGCGCTCATCGTTCCTTACATCCCCCTTGCGCTTTCACATGGTATCAAAGGCCTGCGCCGCTGCGGAAAGGGCGGGCAGCGGGCAGACAAAAACTCTTTCTATTAGTATAAAGGCTTTCAGCCCGGATTGCAAGCCGCAACGGCAAAATCTGTCTCAATGCGCTTGGGACACTCCGGTGTGGAGTACACCCACCTGTCCAGATGTCCCTCGGTGACAAAGTACCGCAGCTCAAACCGGTGGGGCTGGCTCAGGGCGTGGTTCACGATGACCAGCTTGATCTTCATCTTCTCCGGCAAAATGTTTTTGATGTAGACGCTTACCGCCTGCCCGGGTGCAAGGCCGGTGCAGCTTTCCGCAAGGCCGGCAAGGTTCGGCGCGATCTCTACAAAGGTGCCGTATTCCTCCACGCTGCGCACGATGCCCACCACCGTTTCGCCTACGGTGAACCGGGCGGCATTCTCCGCCCATGTGCCCAGCAGCTCCCGGATGGTCAGCACAAAGCGCCCCTGTGCGTCCCGGTTTTTGATGGCGCACAAGATCTGCTGCCCTACGCTTACCCGGTCGGCAGGGGAGGAGATGCGGCTTACCGACATACAGTCGATGGGCAGCAGGGCGCTGATGCCGCAGCCTACGTCACAAAACGCGCCGAACGGCTCGATGTGGGTCACTGTGCAGGGCAGGATGTCCCCGGGCGAGAGCGTGTCCAGATACTCTGCCTTGCACAGCTGCTGCGCCTTGGCGCGGGATAGCCGGTAGCAGGGCGCACCGTCCTCGTCCGTGTCCAGTCCTTCGATGACAAAGCAGGTGGGGCGTCCCACCCGGGTCAGCACCGCAATATCCCGCACAGTGCCGGTCTCGGCACCGTCTGCGCACTGGGCAAAGGGCATTACCGCCTTTACGCCGCCTAACTCAAACCGCAGCTGCCGCCGGGTATCAAAGGCAAGGGCGGTGGCCTGCAAAATCTCGCCGCTGGCCATGGCAGCCCGCAGCTCGGCAGGGGACAGGCGGGCGGCAGAACGGTAACTGTTTTCGGTACGATAAGCTTGCATCATGTTTCATTCCTCTTTCTATATAGTTTTCGGGTCTCTGTGCGATGCTACAACGATATGCAGCAGTGTGCGCAGATATTTGCATTTTGTGCGGCTTTGCATTATACTATATCTGTATGCGCAGCACCCGCTATGCGGGCGGCGGCACACACTGGCTCTGCCGGGCGTCTGCGCGGCAGAAAAGAAGGGAGAGGTCGGATAAATATGGACATCGCTGTGGGAGATACCATCCTCACCCGCAAAAAGCACCCCTGCGGAGCATCCAGCTTCGAGGTGCTGCGGGTGGGCATGGATTTTAAGATCCGCTGCACCGGCTGCGGACGCGAGGTCATGCTGCCCCGCGCCAAAATTGAAAAGAACATCAAAAAGGTGATAAAGCCCGGCAGCGCGCAGTAGCGCAGCCAACGCACCCGAACCGGAACGAATTTGTAAGGAGAACTGCAAGGATGCAAGATATTTCTTCCCGGATGGATGCGGTCTGCCGCCGCTTTGAGGAGCTTTCCATGCGGCTGAACCAGCCCGATACCGCCGCCGACCCGGCACTGTTCCGCAAACTGATGCGGGAGTATCACGACACCGAGCCGGTGGTGGAGGCTTACCGGGACTGGCAGACCGCGCTGGATCATCTGGCGCAAGCCAAAGCTCTGCTGGAGGAGTCCGGAACACTTGACCCGGACTTCAAGCAGATGATACAGCAGGAAATCAGCGAAAAAAGTCAAGATGTGGCAAAGCTGGAAAATAATCTCAAAATTTTGCTGTTGCCCAAGGACGTGAACGATGGCAAAAACGTCATCATGGAGATCCGCGGCGGTGCCGGCGGCGAGGAAGCCGCCCTGTTTGCCCACAGTCTGCTGCGGATGTACACCATGTACGCCCAGAACCGCGGCTGGACGCTGGAAGTGCTCAACCTGAACGAGACGGAGCTTGGCGGCGTAAAGGAAGCCATCGTCTCGGTGGACGGCGCAGGTGCGTATAACCGCCTCAAGTACGAGAGCGGGGTGCACCGGGTACAGCGTGTGCCGGAGACCGAGACCCAAGGCCGCATCCACACCTCAACCGCCACCGTGGCGGTAATGCCGCAGGCAGAGGAGGTAGACTTTGCGCTGGACATGAAGGATCTGCGCATTGACACCTTCCGCTCCTCCGGTGCGGGCGGTCAGCACATCAACAAGACCTCCAGCGCCATCCGTGTGACCCATATCCCTACGGGTACGGTGGTGGAGTGCCAGAACGAGCGCAGCCAGTTCCAGAACAAGGATAAGGCGCTGGAGATCCTGCGCAGCCGGTTGCTTGCGCAAAAGCAGAAGGAGCAGCAGGACGCCATCAACGCCCAGCGTCAGGGGCAGGTGGGCACCGGCGACCGCAGCGAGAAGATCCGCACCTACAACTTCCCGCAGGATCGCTGCACCGACCACCGCATCGGCCTGACCGTCCACAATCTGGAAAAGATCATGGACGGTAATCTGGACGAGGTGATCGACGCCCTTGCCACCCGCGAGCAGACCGAAAAGCTGCAAAAGCTGGGTGGATAAGCGCCGGTTCAGCAGATGCAAAATGACCGTAAAACGATAGAAAAGTCTGACAAGCAACTATACTTTACAGATAGAAAGAACGATGATTCGTATGGAAATCAAAACCAGAGTTTTGCCTGCCGATGAAGCAGGAGTCGCCGAAGCCGCGCAGCTGCTGCGGCAGGGACAGCTTGTAGCCCTGCCCACCGAGACGGTCTACGGCATTGCCGCCGATGCCCGCAACGGCGCGGCGGTGCGCAATATCTTTGTAGCCAAGGGACGCCCGCAGGATAACCCCCTCATCGTCCACGTCACAGGGCCGGAGATGCTGCCGGGTCTTGTCAGCGAGGTGCCGGAGCGTGCCCAGCTGCTGATGGCAGCTTTCTGCCCCGGACCGCTGACCATCATTATGCCGCGCGGGTCGGAGGTGGCAGATGAATGCTGCGCCGGGCTGGATACCGTGGGCATCCGTATGCCCAGCCACCCGGTGGCGCGGGCGGTCATCCAGCAGAGCGGCTGCGCCTTTGCCGCCCCCAGCGCCAACCTTTCCGGTAAGCCCAGCCCCACCAACGCACAGGACGTGTTCACCGATATGGACGGCCGCCTGCCGCTGATCTTGGACGGCGGCGAGTGCGATGTGGGTGTGGAGAGCACCGTGGTGTCGGTGGTGGGGGAGAAGCCCACCCTGTTCCGCCCCGGCCACATCACGCTGGAGGACTTGGAACGCGCCCTCGGCGAAGAGGTGGAGGTGTCCAAGGCTATTCTGGAAAAGCTGCCGGAAGGTGCCGTGGTGCGCAGCCCGGGCATGAAGTATAAGCACTACGCCCCCAAAGCCGATGTGACCCTGCTCAACGGCACCTTTGAGCAGTTCAAAGCCTATGTGGACGCCCATAAAAACGAGAACCCCAGCTGCCTGTGCTTTACCGGCGAAAGCGCAAAGCTGGATGTGCCCTGCGTGGAATACGGCCGCGAGGGGGACGGTGCCGATCAGGCAAAGCACATCTTCCGCTCCCTGCGGGCGCTGGATGAGCAGGGCGATGGCGTAGTCTACGCCCGCTGCCCGCAGAAGGATGGCCTGTCCATGGCGGTGTACAACCGCCTGATCCGCGCCGCCGCCTTCCGTGTGATCGACCTATGATAACTTTAGGCATCACGGGGCGCAGCGGCTGCGGCAAGTCCACGGTCACGGCGGTATTTGCCGCCCACGGCGTGCCGCTGGCCGACGCCGACCAGCTCAGCCGGGAGATCTTGCTGCCCGGCTCGCCGCTGCTGCCGCAGCTTGCAGCGCGGTTCGGCGGGGAGATCCTCCGCCCGGACGGTACGCTGGATCGCCGTCTGCTGGCTGACTGCGCCTTTGCCACCCCGGAGGGCAAGGCCGCGCTGGACAGCCTGACCCACCCCGCCATCGTGGCGCGCATCCGTGCGGCAAAGCAGGCGGCACAGGCCGCCGGAGCGTCCCTTTTTGTGCTGGACGGGGCGGTCATCGTGGGCACGGCGGCGCAGGCCGAGTGTGACCGCCTGTGCGTGGTCACCGCACCCTTTGAGACCAGCGTGGCGCGCATCGTGGCGCGGGACGGCATCTCGCCGGAGATGGCCGCCCGCCGCCTGAACGCCCAGACCCCGGAACAGACCCTGACCGCACAGGCAGACTACACCCTGCACAACGACGCCGGGCTGGAGACGCTGCAAGCCGCAGCCGCCCGCCTGTGTGAGCAGCTGCAAGCAGAAGGGGGCGTGACGGCAGCACCTTGAACGAACAAAATTATGAAAAAGCCTACGACCCCATAGCCGCCCGGGAGCGCCGCGCGGCGCGGGAAAAGCAGCGCCGCCGCAGACAACAGCGCCGCCGTCAGCGGCTGCTGCGGCTGGCTGCTTTGTGCTTGGCGGTGGTGCTGGCGGTGTGCGCCGTGCCGCCCCTGTGCAACCGGCTGGATCGGTTTTTGTACCCCCGCAAGTACGAGCAGCTGGTGGAAAAATGGGCAGCCGCCTACGAGCTGGATCCGCTTTTAGTCTACGCCTTTATCCGCACCGAAAGCGGCTTTGACCCGCAGGCTACCTCCAGCGTGGACGCCCGGGGTCTGATGCAGATGACCGAGGAAACCTTTCTCTGGATGCGCAGCAAGATCGCCCCGGAGGAGTCGCTGACCTTTGCCGACCTCTACAGCCCTGACACCGCCATCCGGTTCGGGTGCTGCTATCTGCACCTGTGCATGGTGCGCTACAAAGGGGATGTATCCACAGCGGCTGCGGCGTATCACAGCGGCTGGGGTACGGTAGACCAGTTGCTGCAAATGGAGGAGCATTCGACAGATGGGCAGACCCTGCAAGGCTTCCCCTATAACCAGATGCACCACTACGTCAACAAGATCACCGCCTGCTACCAGACCTATCAGCGTCTGTACGCAGGTCAATGATAAAAAGTTAAGGAGCAAAAAATCATGAGTGAGAAACTTACTGCAAAAGAGTATGCCGAAAAGCTGCTCTACACCCCCGAATACGCTGCCGACAAGCAGGCAGATGTAAAGGAAAAGGCTGCTGCCTTTGCCGAGGGCTACAAGAAATTTATGGACAGCGCCAAGACCGAGCGCGAGGCTGCCGTTGTCAGCGAGCAGATGCTGCTGGCTGCCGGCTACAAGGCTTTTGATCCCAAAAAGGCTTATGCCCCCGGCGAGAAGGTCTACTTCATTCAGGAGAACAAGGCCGTTGTGGCGGCTACCATCGGTCAGAAGCCCTATGAGGAGGGTTTCCGTCTGGTCATCGCCCACATCGACTGCCCCCGTCTGGACCTGCGTCCCAACCCTCTGTACGAGTCTGACCACATGAGCTACTTCCGCACCCACTACTACGGCGGCGTGCGCAAGTACCAGTGGGCTACTATCCCGCTGGCCATCCACGGCGTGTTCACCCGCGCCGACGGCTCCAGCGTCAACTTTGCCATTGGTGAGGACGAGAACGATCCCGTGTTCTGCATCACCGACCTGCTGCCCCATCTGGGTGCCGAGCAGAACGAGCGCAAGCTCAGCGAGGGCATCAAGGGCGAGGAGCTGAACGTGCTCATCGGCTCTGACGCCGTGGAGGAAGAGGACGTCAAGGAGGCTGTCAAGCTGAACACCCTCATCCTGCTGAACCAGAAGTACGGCATTACCGAGCGCGACTTCACCCGCGCCGAGATCGAAGTCGTGCCCGCTGCCAAGGCACGTGACGTGGGCTTTGACCGCTCCATGATCGGTGCCTACGGCCACGATGACCGTGTGGATGCTTACCCCGCACTGCTGGCCGAGATCGAGACCAAGGACCCTGTGCACACCACCATCTGCGTGCTGACCGATAAGGAAGAGATCGGCTCCGACGGCGTGACCGGTATGCAGAGTATGTATGTGTTCCACTTTATGCAGCTGCTCTGCCGCGTTGCCGATCAGGACGATATCCTGGCCTTCCGCAACAGCGTGTGCCTGTCTGCGGACGTGACCGCCGCCTACGACCCCTCCTGGGCAAGCGCCTTTGAGAAGCAGAACGGCACCTACGCCGGCCGCGGCATTGCCATCTTCAAGTACACCGGCAGCCGCGGCAAGAGCTCTGCCAGCGATGCCAACGCCGAGCTGGTGGGCGACATCACCCGTATGCTGGATGCCAACAACGTGGCATGGCAGATCGGCGAGATGGGCCGTCTGGATCTGGGCGGCGGCGGCACCATTGCCAAGTATGTGGCAAACCGCGGCATCAAGGTGCTGGATATGGGTGTGCCTGTGCTGTCCATGCACTCTCCCTTCGAGGTCATCCATAAGACCGACCTGTACATGGCTTACCGCACCTTCTCTGTGTTCTGCCAGTCTGCGGACTAAAAAATATGTATGTCGCGGCCACAGGCCGTGACATACATATCATAAAAACATCTTTTCACAGAGCCGCTGCACATTTTTGTGCGGCGGCTCTTTTTACTGCGAAGATCGCCTTTCCGAATAATGGCTTCCCCCGGAAGGGACAGATTCTCCCCGCGCCGGGGAGAAATGTCACCGTAGGTGACAAAGAGGGGAACGGCTGTCACCGAAGGTGACTGATGAGGGCGCAGAATAGCAGCTTTTTGCCTTGAATATCCCTTTTTGCGTGAAAACCCTTGACCTTCAACCGGCTTTAAGGTGTAATGTAAGGGCGGAGGTGAAGCAAATGAACATCAAACAGGCTTCCGAACAAAGCGGTGTGTCCGCCCCGAACATCCGCTTTTATGAAAAAGAAGGGCTTTTTACACCGGCGCGCAGAAAGGGCAATGATTACCGCGATTACACCGCCAGGGATGTCCGCACCCTCAAGCTCATCCGAATGCTGCGGATGCTGGATGTGCCGCTGCCCACCATCAAGGCGGTGCTGCGCGGGGAACAGCCCCTGCAGCAGGCGCTGCAAGCCCAGCAGACCGTGCTGGAGCAGCAGGCGGCACAGCTGGCAGCAGCCATGCAGTTTTGTGCCGACCTTGCCCGGCAGGCTCCACAGGCGGACACGCTGGACGTGGATGCCTGCCTGACCCGCATGGAACACCCCACCACGCAGCCGGGCTTCTTCTCCGGCTGGCTGCGGGATTACTGTACGCTGGCGCAGATGCAGCATCAGAAGCACTTTTTCTTTATCCCGCAGGGCAGCATCAACACCCCGCCGGAGTTTACGGCGGCGTTGCAGACCTATGCGGAAGAGCGGGGAATGCAGTTTGTGCTGACCAAAGAGGGGATGTACCCGGAGTTTTCGCTGGACGATATCCCGTATAAAGCTTACCGCAACCCGGGCAAGTACCGGGACGAGATCTGCTGCGATGCCGTGCATCCCGAGCAGTTTGACACCGGGCTTCCACACCGGCGGGAAAAGCTGCTGCGCATCATGCGCATTGCACTGCCGCCGGTGTGCGTCTTTGCCGCCATCATGGCAGCAGGGTGGGTAGTCACCGGCGGCACGGACTGGCTCTGGCTGGCGGCGCTGGCATCCGGCGGGGTGCTGCTGGGGCGCTCCATGGAAAAGTGGCTGTAAAGCGCATCACCCCAGCGGCAGCGCTTCGGCTACGGTCAAAAAGGTATAGCCGTTATCCGCATACCACCGGATGATATCCGGCAGCGCCTCGGCGGTGGTGCGGGTGGTGGCAGAGTCGTGCATCAGCACCACGCAATGGGTCTGCTCGCCGGTTTCCCGCACCACATTGCGGTAGATGGTATCCGCACTGGGGTGCCCACCCACGGCGTCCTCGGCGCAGACGTTCCAGTCCACCCACTGCCAGCCGCGCTGCTCTACCTCGGTTTTCAACTGCGGCATCAGCCCCTTGCCGCCGTAGCGGCGGCTCACGGTGTTGGTGCTGCCGCCGGGAAAGCGCAGGTATCGGATGCTCTCTGCATTCACATAGGGAGCGATGCGCTCCTTCAGCAGGGTGATATCCTTCCAGTAGGCGGCGCTGCTGCGGTAGATGTCGCTGTATTCGTGGGAGGCAGAGTGCAGCGCGATCTGGTGCCCGGCGGCAGCGGCCTGCGTGAGCAAAGGCAGATATTTCTCGTTGTAGCCGGTAGCTACCACAAAAAAGGTGCCGTGCACCCCGGCGGCATCCAGAGCCGCCAGCACCTCCGGGGTGGTCTTGCTGGGACCATCGTCAAAGGTCAAGCAGACCCATTTTTCCGGCAGGGTAGGGGCAGCGGGCGTACCGGCATCTGATGCAGCAACAACCGGTGCGGCAGGAGAAAAGGGCGAAAAATCCGGCGCGGCGGTCAACTCGGCCAGCTTACAGCCCGCCGGTGCGCGTACCGGTACCAGCCACCCTGCCGCAAACGCTGCCAGTACTGCCGCCAGCAGCCCGCCCCATAGCCCGATGCGCCCGCCGGTGCGCCGCACAAAAAGCTTCATATACAAACCCCTCCTTTGCTCTGGGCGCAGCGCCGCAAACAGGCTTTCCGCGCACAAATGACCTGTGAAATTGCCCGGAAAGCTGCCTTTGCGCGCACTCTGCGCTGCTATTATAGATATGAAACTTAAAAAAACTTATGAGAAACAAAGAAACCACTTGACGAATTGCCGGAAATGTGTTACTATATGCAAGCAGTCCGCACCAACGGTTTTCTACCTCAAAAACCGGAGAACTGTACAACAGGTATGCGAGGGTGGCGGAACTGGCAGACGCGCACGTTTGAGGTGCGTGTGGTTTATCCTTGGGGGTTCGAGTCCCCTCCCTCGCACCAGAAGGCAAGTCGGTTTTTGACTTGCCTTTTTTCTATAAGCAGAAGTGGTGGAATGGCAGACACGCTGGTTTTAGGCACCAGTTCCTAGTGAGTGAGGGTTCAAGTCCCTTCTTCTGCACCAGCTAAAAGACCCGCAGCAGCCCTGAAAGGTTCAGGTGCGGCCTGCGGGTCTTTTGCTTTTTATGTACGCTGAAAAGCGGCAGAAAAAAGGCACGAATCGCCCTTTAAATGACACGAAACGCCCCGGGAATGTGTTGACCGGCTTTTTTCAGAATGGTATAATTTTAAGGGAAAGGTGTCATTTTATGCGGAAACTGACACACGGTATTTGTGCATATTTTAAAGCTTTGTGCGCCTGGCTTTGATGTAAGGATCAGGGAAAGCGTATACAGGAAGAAACTTGGCTGCGGGGCAGTCAGGGGGAAACGACCATATGAAGAAGAAACGAAAAAATATCCTGCTCATAGCGGGGATGCTGCTGGCACTGCTGGTCGGCATCCTTGTTTACACTGATTATACGCAGGAGCAGATCTATCAGGAAAGCACGGCAAATCTGCTTTCCACCTATGGGCAGTCTGCCAAGACCTTTACCATGTTTGCCCAGCGCAACTGGAATATCCTGACCGACTGGGACAGCTATCTGGGCGCCCTTGCGGAGCGGGGAGAGCAGGAGGGGCAGTGGCAGGAGTATATCGCCCAAAAGGCGACATGGCAGTACACGGATTTTTTTCTCTTCAACGAGCAGTGCGAGTTCTGGACCACCGCCGGGCGGCAGGGCACGGCAGAGCACATGAAGGAAAACTTTGCAGAGCTGTATGCCGCAAACGGCCCGGTGATCACCAGCTACACCTCCAGTCAGGGCATCCGCAAGGTCATGTTTGCCATGCCTATGGAGCAGCCGCTGCAGCTGGGTGACACCACCTATACGGCGCTGGCAGTCAGCTACGACAACGCTGTGCTGGAAAAGCTGCTGAGCAGTATGGTCTATGAGGGGCAGAGCGATTGCTATGTCGTGCGCTCCGACGGCGAGGTGGTGCTTTCTACCGAGGTCAAGACCGTGATCGCGGAATTGATGGCCAACCTGTTTGATTACTTACAGCAGAACGCCAGCGTGGATCAGCCTTACTTTGATACCATGGTGCAGACCTTGCCGCAGGGCGGTGAGGGCTGCGTACTGTTCACTATGAACGGGCAGAAATATTACCTGATCTATCAGCCGCTGGGCATTCTGGATTGGAGCATCATTGGTATCGTGCCCACCGGGGTGGTGGATGCCGGGATGCGCCGGGTGCAGATGGCTACCATCTTTATCATTACGCTGCACGGGCTCCTGATCATGGCAGGCGTGATAAAGATCCTGCGTGACGCCGAGCGCAACCGCCGCCGGGATCTGGAGCGCCGCCGGGAAAAGAGCGATATGATGTTTGAGGGTATGGCGCGCGTTGTGGAGCGCTATGCGGTGTGCGATCTGGACCGCGACCGTTACCAGTACTACGAGCGGCACGGAGAAGCATTGTACCCGCCGGAGGGCTCTTACCAGCAGCTGCTGGAGCAGATATCGCGCAAGTATGTGGTGCTGACCGACAGCGAAAACGCCAAGATCCCCCAGATGCTGGCACCGGAGAACCTGCACAGGCTGATCAAAACGGACAAAGACTCCCTCAAGCTGGAATATGCCGCCCGCGATAAGAGTGCATTTTTCATGATGACGGTGGTTCCCATGGCGTGGAAGGGCGACCGCCTGACCCGTGTGATGATGATCACGCAGGATATGGGCAAGCAGCACCTGCTGCAAAGCCTTGCCAACACCGATGGTCTGACCGGCCTGCTGAACAAGCGCTATTTTGACCGGGTGCTGACAGTGCTGGAACAGCACTGCCAGCCCTTTGCGCTGTTCTATATGGACTTGGACCGCTTCAAGCCGGTCAACGATACCTACGGTCATGATGTGGGCGATAAGCTGCTGAAGGGCGTTGCCCAGCGGCTGCAGGGATGCATCCGCAGCCGGGACTACGCTTTCCGTCTGGGCGGCGACGAGTTCGCCCTGCTGCTGCTCGGTCCGATGACGCAGGAGACCTGCGCCCGCAAGATGGACATGATCTGTGAGATGATCGCCGTGCCCTACGAGATCGACGGTAACGCCGTAAGCGTAGGTGCCAGCTGCGGCTATGCCTTGTACCCCGCCGAAAGCATTGATGTACAGCAGGTGTGCTACATCGCCGATCAGCGGATGTACGAGAATAAGCAGAAAAACCACGCCAGACAGGACGGCGCGGAAGGCATTTAAAATTGTCTTACACAAAGCAAGGCCGCAGCACGGTATTTGTGCTGCGGCCTTGCCCGTTATATTATGCTGTTACAGATGCAGCATATCCCGCTGGGCGGCAGCGCGGTAGCGCAGCGCAGCGGCGATAAAGCCCTTGAACAGGGGATGTGCGCGGTTGGGACGGCTCTTGAACTCCGGGTGGAACTGTGCACCCAGATGGAAGTCGCGGCCGGGCAGCTCCACAGTCTCCACCAGATGGCCGTCCGGGCTTGTGCCGGAAATGACCAGCCCGGCGTCCTGCATCTCCTGCCGGAAGTCGTTGTTGAATTCATAGCGGTGGCGGTGGCGCTCCCAGATCTCGCTCTCGCCGTAACACTCGGCCATCTTGGTGCCGGGTGCCACTGTGCAGGGATACTTGCCCAGGCGCATGGTGCCGCCCTTGGGGATGTTGCCCTGCTGATCCGGCATCAGGGAGATGACGTTGTGGGCACCGTCCGGGGTGAACTCGCTGGAATTGGCGTCCTTGTAGCCCAGCACATTGCGGGCAAATTCAATGACCATGATCTGCATACCAAGGCAGATGCCAAAGCAGGGCACATGGTTCTCGCGGGCGTACTGGGCGGCTTGGATCATGCCCTCGATGCCGCGGTCGCCAAAGCCGCCGGGCACGATGATGCCGTCCACGTCCGCAAAAGCTTCCTTGCAGGCAGCCTGATCGGTCAGATCCTCGCTTTCCACCCAGCGGATCTCCACCTGACTGTCGTTCTCGAACCCGGCGTGGTACAAGCTTTCCATCACCGAGAGGTATGCATCGTGCAGCTTGACGTACTTGCCCACCAGTGCAATGGTACAGGTCTTGCTGCGGGTGGCAATGCGGGAGACCACCTGCTTCCACTCGGTCAGGTCGGCGGGGGGAACATCCAGATGCAGCTGCTGCACCACCACATCGTCCAGACCGTTGGTGTGCAGCATCAGCGGGCACTGGTAGAGACTGGGCATGGTCAGGTTCTCGATGACGCACTCCGGTTTGACGTTGCAGAAGGTGCTGATCTTGCGGCGGATATCGCTGCCCACGCTGCCGTCTGCGCGCAGGATGATGATGTCGGGGCTTACGCCCATGCCCTGCAGCTCCTTGACCGAGTGCTGGGCGGGCTTGGATTTGTATTCGTCCGAGCCGGAGATGTAGGGCACCAGCACCACATGGATGAAGCAGCAGTTCTCACGTCCCTGCTCCAGACCCACCTGACGGATGGCCTCAAGGAAGGGCTGGCTCTCGATGTCGCCGGTGGTGCCGCCGATCTCGGTAATGACCACGTCCGCCTCGGTGGAGGAGGCCAGATTGTAGATGTAGCTCTTGATCTCGTTGGTGATGTGGGGGATGATTTGCACCGTCTGCCCCAGATAAGCGCCCTGACGCTCCTTGTTCAGCACGTTCCAGTATACCTTGCCGGTGGTCAGGTTGGAGTATTTGTTCAGGTTTTCATCGATGAAACGCTCGTAATGACCCAGATCCAGATCGGTCTCGGTGCCGTCATCGGTCACGAACACCTCGCCGTGCTGCAAGGGGCTCATGGTGCCCGGGTCCACGTTCACATAGGGGTCCAGTTTCTGGCTGGCCACCTTCAGGCCGCGGCACTTCAAAAGCCGACCCAGAGATGCAGCAGTAATGCCTTTGCCCAGACCGGAGACCACGCCGCCGGTCACAAAAATAAATTTTGCCATAAAAATATACCTTCCTCTGTCGTAAAATAAAACTCTCCCATAAAAGGCTCACTCCCGGCGCACCCCTTTCCCGGCGGGTGCGGGGCGAAGCCCTGCTTATTATTCGCTTCTGTCAGCGTACTCCTCCAGCACCTCCTGCGCCACCTCGGCGCGGTCGCGGCGGGTGTCCATGGCCTGTTTTTCAAGGTAGCGGTGCGCTTCGGCTTCGGTCATGTGGGCGTGCTCTACCAGACAGCACTTTGCCCGGCTGATCAGCCGCAGCTGCCCGATCTTGTCCTGCAGGCGGGCATTCTCCTGCCGCAGACGCTGCAGGCGGTGGTTGCCGGCAGCCGCCATGTGCATGGCCTGCAAAAACAACGGGGTGGTGAAGGGCTTGCTCAGCAGCAGCACCCCTTGCTCGTTCAAGGGGGCAAGCAGCTGCTCGGCCTGTGCAGCCTTTACCAGAAAGACCACACCGGCATCGGTCTGCTCCACAGCGGTGATGCACAGTTCGTGCCCGAACTCATCGGGCAGGGGAGCGTTGACCACGATCAACTCAAAATCAGATTCCGACATTCTGCGCCGCGCCTCGGCTCCGCTGGGAATGATCACCGGGCGGCTGTAACCCATCTCGGACAGCCGTGCGGCGATATACTCGTTGGAGTTGGCACCGGCGCTTACGATCAGTGCGCGTCCCATTTTCCGCACTCCTTTCTCCTGCGCTGGCAGGGATCAGATGGCGTTGAAATAATAGACGCGCTCGTGCTCGGCTCGGTCAGGCGCATTCCGCAATGCGGCACAGCGCTTGAGTTCCTCCGAGAAATAGCGCTTAGAAAGCCCCTCCGGCAGCACTTTGCGCAAAAACTCGCTCTCCTCGGCAACCTGCACCGCCTCCTCAAGGGTGGCGGGCAGGGTCTCAAGGCCCAGTCCCTCAGCCTCGGCGGCATCGAACAGATTGCGGTTCACCGGCGGCTGCAACACCATGCGCTTTTCAATGCCGTCCAGTCCGGCAGCAAGGATCAGGCCAATGGCCAGATACGGGTTGCAGGCGGGATCCGGGCTGCGCAGCTCCATGCGGCAGCTGTCGCCCTTGACCATGGGGATGCGCACCAGCTGGCTGCGGTTCTGGCGGCTCCAGCTCACATAGCGGGGCGCTTCGTCACAGCCAAAGCGCTGGTAGCTGTTGGGCAGGGGATTGGTGAATACGGTCAGCTCCCGGCTGTGTGCCAACACACCTGCCATAAAGCTGCCTGCTACGCTGTCCGGGGCAATATCGCCCTCAAACAGGTTTTTGCCGTCCATGTAAAGCGAGAGGTTGATGTGCAGCCCGCTGCCGGCCTGCTGGGGCAGGGGCTTGGGCAGAAAGCTGGCGTGCAGGCCGTTGCGCATGGCAATGGCACGGACGATCTGCTTAAAGGTCATTACGTTGTCGGCGGTTTTCAGCGGCCCTGCGTAGCGGCAGTCGATCTCGTTCTGGCCGTTGCCGCTCTCGTGGTGGCTGTGCTGGGGTGCCATGCCCATCTGCTCCATGGTCAGGCAGATGTCCCGGCGCAGGTTCTCGCCCGCATCCAGCGGCGCAACGTCAAAATATCCGCCAAAGTCGATGGGAATGCAGGTGGGACGGCCGCGGTCGTCCTTTTCAAACAGATAAAACTCGCACTCAGTGCCCACGTTGCAGGTAAGCCCCAGCTTTTTGAACTTGCGGTTCACATCCCGCAAAAAGCCCCGGCAGTTGCCGCCAAAGGATGCGCCGTCCGGCTTTTCCACATCGCAGAAGAACTGCATCACCTGCCCCTCGGTGGGACGCCACGGCAGGATGGTCACGGTGGAAAGATCCGGCCGCAGCACAAGGTCGCTTTCCTCAACGTGCATAAAGCCCGCAATGGAGCTGCCGTCAAAGCATACGCCCTCTTCCAGCGCCTTGGACAGGTTGCTGGCCAGCACGGCAATGTTCTTCTGGGTGCCAAAAATATCGCAGAAGGCAAAGCGCACAAATTTGACGTTGTTGTCCTCCACAAAATCCAGAATATCCTGTTGGGTGGAATAGCTCATAAATAACCCCCTTACAAAAACTGTATTTCAAATAAAACGCCCAAAGGCCTGCCCTCAAAAAGGGAGCAGGTCTTTGGGCTGGTGTAAGAAATAGGAAAAGGAGAATGGCTAATTGATCCGGCAGCCGGCGGATGCTTATTTTTTACGTTGTCAGGAGACTATCAGACGTAGTAAAGCATCTTGCTGTAACTGGGCAGAGGCCAGTAATCCTCGCCGCAGATAGTCTCGGCATCGTCGGCAGCGGCACGCAGGGCGTCCATCACCGGGAGAACGTTATCGTGGAAGGCAACGGCCTTCTCGCTCTCGGTGGACAGTGCCTTTGCGGCATTCACGGCATCCTGCAGGGTGTCGATGGCATCGCTCATGGCATCGGCGTCAGAAGAAAGCTTTTCCAAAGTCTTGGTCTCGCTGCGCACGCTGATGTGCTCGCTGACAGCCAGCTTGGAGGCGGCGGTGTTGGCAACCTCGCTCATGTAGGCGTTGATGGCGGGCAGCAGCTGCTTGCGGGCCATCTCCAGCATGGTCAGAGCCTCGATGTTGATGATCTTGGAGTAGTGCTCCATCTCAACCTCGTAGCGGCTCTGCATCTCCACCTTGGTCAGCACGCCGAACTCTTCCATCAGGGCGATGTTCTTGGGCTCGACCAGTGCGGGCAGAGCAGCGGGAGTATTCTTCTTGTTGGGCAGGCCGCGCTTGGCTGCTTCGGCCTCCCACTCGGCGGTATAGCCGTTGCCGTTGAAGATGACGCGGCGATGGTCGCGGATGGTGCGCTTGACCAGAGCGATGGCAGCGCTGGTAAAGTCCTCAGCGCCTTCCAGCTCGTCGGCGTAGCCCTTCAGCTCCTTGGCAACAGCGGTGTTCAGGATGGTGTCGCAGTCGCTCAGGTTCTGAGAAGAGCCGGGCATACGGAACTCAAACTTGTTGCCGGTAAAGGCAAAGGGAGAGGTGCGGTTCCG
>ENA-OWPL01000878-OWPL01000878.1-human-gut-metagenome-genome-assembly--contig:-NODE-878-length-19147-cov-3.160748_pt1 | contig 19147 bp, 18 predicted proteins | sample MGYA00248263_ERZ651844 | MGnify/ENA primary metagenome ERZ651844 (study PRJEB26924, sample SAMEA4378256) | human gut metagenome | biome: human gut; feature: human-associated habitat; material: faeces...
GTTAAAAATAGAACATTAAGTATTAGAATAGTACATGGAGGAAGAAGATATGGTTTGTATTGGTGTAATTGGAGCAATGGAAGAAGAAGTTGCTTCTCTCATTAACCAGATGGAAGATGCTGAGTCTAAGACTATGGCAGGCATGACTTTCAACAAGGGAAAGTTATGGAATCAGGATGCCGTTGTTGTTCAGAGTGGTATCGGTAAAGTAAACATGGCAATCTGTACACAGATTCTTGTAAATATTTACGGTGTAGATATGTTGATCAACACAGGTGTTGCAGGCGGTCTTTACAAAGATATTAATGTTGGTGACATTGTTATTTCCAGCGATGCACTGCAGCATGACTTTGATGTAACAGGTCTTGGCTATAAGAAGAGTGTTATTCCGGGAATGGAGACATCCGTATTTACAGCAGACACAGAATTAGTCGAGATGGCGAAGGAAGCATGTGAGATTGTCAATCCAGAGATTCAGTGTTTTGTTGGAAGAGTTGTAACAGGAGACCAGTTCATTTCTGATAATGGCACAAAGGCTGCTCTCGTAAAAGATTACGATGGATATTGTGCAGAGATGGAAGGTGCATCTATGGCACAGGTTGCAACACTCAATAAGATTCCATTTGTTATTATTCGTGCGATTTCAGATAAGGCGGATAACAGCGCACCAGTTGCATACGAGACTTTTGAGGAACAGGCTATTGTGCATACAGTGAAATTACTGGCTGCAATGTTTCTTAAGATGTCTAAATAGATGTCCAATTAAGTCATTTTCATAAAGAAGTATTCGAATCCCTTTTCCTTTTGACGGAGAAGGGATTTTTTTTACGAACGAATCCCCCTTTTCAAATGGATTTTCATTTCGTATAATTGGGTCACAATCCAGACAGAGCAAAATAATTTCGCATGGCAGAAATAGAATGTGGGTGAGTCATGGCAGACAAGATACCCGATTCGCAGATGCTTCCGGCTGGGGCCCATGCCGAGAAGAAATCCGTACATAAATCTGACCGGAAAAAAGAGTCTGCGCTGGACTGTATTACTTGATAATATTAAACTTCTCGCTGTTAAAATAATTAAAAAGGCGAGATTCCTGGTAATTTATTATAGCTAAAATTATGAATGTGAAAATGTTTGAAATACCTGGGAGGGAAGAAAATGTTTGATTTTATTCTTGGTAATACCGTTTTTACAAAAGCAATTATAGCCTGTTGTTTTATTGGAATACTGAGCTGGTCGGTGTTGACGATCTCATACAGAAGCATGATACGTGCAACGTCGAGGATAGGGCAGACAAAGAAAAAGTGGCTTGTTTCTCTGAAAAAGAAGTACGAAGATTATCACGAAATGGATATCAAAGTGAATAACGTGGAAACATTTGTGGATAAATATTTCCGCAAGAAAAGAGTTTGTGGATTACCTTGTGGCTTTTGGAAAACACTGTATCGCCTCACAATAGCAGCATGTGCGATAACAGGAGCGGCAGGAGCGCTGGCTGTCTCACAGGGAGGAGGTGAACTGACCAGTGTAATTGTCACCTATCTGACCGGTGTAATCGCTGCATTTGGATTGATATTCCTTGATATTTTGCTTCGTGCAGATGCAAAAGAACATCGCATCATCATGAATATGAATGATTACCTGCAAAATGTATTAGAGAACAGCATAGCAGGACGTGAAGTAGATTTAGAAGATGGTACTTCAAGAGAGCAGCGTCGCCGCCTTCTTCGTTATGCCAGAGAGAACACGAAGAAGAAAGCGAAGGACGAGCCGGTATCTTTAGAAGAAAAGAAAGTGCTTGAGGATGTTTTGCAGGAGTTTTTTGCTTAAAAATTTTATTCACATAGTACAAGAATGCCCCGGCATCCTTGCTGCGAGATGCGCGTCATGCAATTTACATCTGATATAGTCAAATATATAGATGCAGATATATGTGTCGCATAGATATAATTGAATATAGCTATATGCTTTGCATAGATATAGTTGGATATATAGATATAAGGTCTGATCTGGAAATGGGAATTAGGATGAAAAATGAATCACCCCTTCTTCAGATCGGACAAAGAGTGGAACGTATATCCCTCTTTCTCAAGGTTTGTAAGAACCGTATCTAAAGCTTCAGCGTTTGACTTTGATATATTATGTATCAATGGAATGGCGCCGGGATGGATATATTTTTCAAAATGATTGATAACGTAATCACTTCCCGGCTGATTATCAACATCATAATCAAGATAAGCCATACTCCAAAAGACAGTGGTATAACCAATATCCTTTGTAATTTGAAGGGTGCGTTCACTGTATTCTCCTTTCGGCGGCCGGAAAAAACGATCCATTTCGTATCCGGTCGCTTCTTTCATGTAATTTGCGTTATCCGTGATTTCTTCACGGACTTTTCTCGAATCCGTTTCTGGCATACAAACATGATGGGAAGTATGATTCCCAACGATATGCCCTTCTTTTTTCATTCTTTTGACCAGTTCAGGCTGATCCTCAATATAATGGCGGCACAGGAAGAAAGCCCCCGGTGCTTTATGCTTCTTTAACACATCAAGGATGGAAGCGGTATAGCCGTTCTCATATCCACAGTCAAAAGTAAGAAAGACAGGTTTTTCATCGCCCTTTAGATTTGTTTTTATATACCAGGCATCATAATGGGAAAGATCTACTTCCTCCTGCGCAGAAGGGGTCATATGATTTTCTTCTCGTTTAATCCACCATGCCATTTTTTTATTAGGAAGCGTATCGGGATTAATAGAAGAAACAGATTTATTTGGCTGCGTGGAAGCAGCAGCTTCCTTTTGGACGGATTCCATAGAGGAACGGGTGGAAGAAGACTGTTTTGAAGAAAAATTGTTTTGAGAATTTGGATTTTTATTATGGGCAAAAGGATGACAGCCACAAATTATGAAACAAGGAAAAATATAAAGAAAAAGAAGAAATTTTTTCATAAAAAGCTCCCGGAAAGAAAATCTTTTTATAATATATTTCTTCAAAAAATAAATATGAATATTTAATCAGCTGATAAATATTTCAATTCCGATGGCAATCAGGATGATTCCACCGAGAATCTGCGCTTTGTTGGATAATTTTGTTCCAAATTTTTTCCCGATAATTAATCCACCAATGCAGATAAAAAAGGTAACGATAGCAATGATCAGGGAAGCAGCAAGAGCCATGATCCAGTTATATTCTGCGATAGTAAAACCAACAGATAACGCATCGATAGAAGTGGCAATTCCTTGAACAAACAGTGCCCCTGGACTGACGGCAGATACTTCTTCTTCGCAGTCGTTTTTTATACCTTCAATCAGCATTTTTCCGCCAATAAAAAGAAGAAGAATCAATGCAATCCATGGAATAAACTTTTCAAATACATGAAAAGACTCCGCGATCGTGTGTACGCAGAACCAGCCAATCAGAGGCATAAGTGCCTGAAATCCACCAAATACTCCGGCAATTGTGCATACACGCCCTTTGTTCATATGTGGTTCATTCAGACCGTTTGCCATGGAAACAGAAAAAGCATCCATTGCCAGGCCAATTCCAAGAAAAATGTTCGTAGTAAAAAATAGTAAGCTCCAAGTCATTAGAAATCCCTCCTGATTGTAATATGTACTCCACAAAAAAATTCTGAGAGTACATTAATCATAATAATGCAAAAAAATGAGCATAGCGATAAGCTATGCTCAGGTAATTATCATAAAAATATAAAAAGACCCCTGTATAGCTTATCACAGTTATACATGAGTCTCGCAATTTAAAACAAGCCAGGTGAATTACACCAGTATGTTGACTTGCTACGTTCCAACGCGTAAAAGAACGCTCGCTACTCCCTCACGGAATAATGTCTGGGTGGAAGTATAGCATATAGGGGAGAAATTATCAATAACTTTTTCTCAACAAGTATAACAATATTTAGGAAATTACATTTACCAGTATTTGAAAATTTCTTAATCCTCCTCAATAACCTGAAAATCAAGATAATCAAAATCAATGTGTTCAATAAAGTTATCCTGATAAAAACGAGTCCTTGCATGACTAATAAACTCCCGTTTATTTTTATCAAGCCACATCGGTTTTTCAAGGTCAAACTCATAACAGGCACGTTCTAAACAATCATATACTTTGGCAGTACGGGACATGGACATATCATAGTTCTCCATAACTGTGTCTTTAAGCATATGATTTTTTTCAAAAAGTTTGCACCAGATTCTCATAAAAGCTCCCTTCTGATATATTTAATCGTAGATATTGTAAATTATGTATGTTCAGAATCTCAATAGCAGAACCGATTATACTGGTGTTAGAATCTTAATATAAACGGATTCAGTGGCAGATATTCTGAAACTACATATAATGTATATGTAGAAATCGGTATTTCTGAAAGTGTAACGAATTCAGAAGCATTTGTCAATTTTCTAATAAAGTAAGGGCATTCTTGAATTTGCCTTCATTCAGTTGACGTAGTCCAAGTCCGCTATGCAGCCCCCATTCAGGCAAAATCTCCCGCAAATTGTAACGAACATTTTACGGAAAGCATTTTTCAAATACGCTTCCGGGTAAAATATTCAAAAAAATTCGTGAAAGTAGTCAATTCGTGAAAGTTTATAAAGAAAAAATTGCAAAAAAGTGCCGATATTAAAAAAATACTGTTAACAATTCGTCAAAGTGTGTTATAATCCGTAAATATAACGCAGTAACGCGATAAACATTTATTTTTAATAAATAATGCAAGGAGGATATGCAAAAATGGGAAGAGTATATAATTTCTCAGCAGGACCGGCCGTATTGCCGGAAGAGGTATTAAAAGAAGCAGCAGATGAAATGTTGGATTATAAAGGCTGCGGAATGTCCGTTATGGAGATGAGCCACCGTTCCAAAGTATATGACAATATCATCAAAGAGGCAGAGCAGGATTTAAGAGACCTGATGAATATTCCGGATAATTACAAAGTCCTGTTTTTACAGGGTGGAGCATCCCAGCAGTTTGCCATGATCCCGATGAACCTTATGAAAAACAAGGTCGCAGATTATATCGTAACAGGACAGTGGGCAAAGAAAGCATATCAGGAAGCACAGAAATATGGAAAAGCAAACAAGATCGCTTCTTCTGAGGATAAGACTTTCTCCTATATTCCTGACTGCAGCGACCTTCCGATCAGCCCGGATGCAGACTATGTATATATCTGCGAGAATAATACGATCTATGGAACAAAATTCAAAGAGCTGCCAAATACCAAAGGAAAAGATCTGGTGGCAGAATGCAACGGGGTGATCACGGATATGATCGTGCGTTGTGGTGTCCCGAAAGTATCCGTAGGCAGTGAAGTGGCAAAAGGAGATATTCTGGTGGAAGGCAGGATCCCCATTTATGCCGAGGATGGAACCGTCAGGGAATATCGGCCGGTGACCCCGGATGCGGATATAGTGCTGGAGCATACCGGAACCTTTCAGGCATATCTTCCGGCAGATTATATCCGGAAAAAATACACCGGAAGACAAAAGACATTTTATTTTATCCATTTCGGTGACCGGGAGTGGAAACCGGAGAAAAAAATGGATTTTTTGCAATATGACAGCGTGCTGGAAGCATGTCCCGTAAAAGCGTTGGAGTATCTACAGATCCCCTGCATGGTAGGCAGGATCACGTATAGAGAGTATCAGAAAACAGAATATTATTATACAGTGTCGGAAGCAGAAACGGTTTTACAGAAAAAAATCATGGATTTTCTTGAAACTTTAGATGAAAAAGGGGTACAAATAATCTCGAAAGATGTTAAAATAGAAACAAAGCGCGCCGGCTGGACCGCACACGGGGAACTTTTGCTGCGGGAAGCGGCGGTCAGTCTGGTAGATTCCCGGGCGGAGGATACCGGAGCAGAAGATTTGGACAGAAATGAGGATTAAGACATAAATGAGTGTGACAGCAATCCGTCTGGAAATGGATACAGAACAGATGCAGAAGATCTTCGGTATGCAGGATGCGTACATCAAGAAGCTGGAACAGGATTTTCAGGTAACTATTGTGGACCGCAACGGAAGTGTAATGATCACCGGGGAAGAAGAAAACGTTTCGAAGGCCTCCCGGGTATTACGACAGCTGACCGCATTGTCGGATCACGGCAATGAGATCGAAGAACAGAGCGTGGATTATGCCATTGAAATGGGAAAAGAAGACCAGGAGGAAAAACTGATGGAGATGGATGCGGACTGCATCTGCCATACCATCAGCGGAAAGCCGATCAAGCCCAAGACCCTGGGGCAGAAGGCTTATGTGGATGCCATCCGGAAAAACATGATCGTATTCGGACTGGGACCGGCCGGTACCGGTAAGACGTATCTGGCCATGGCCATGGCGATCACCGCTTTTAAGAACAACGATGTGAGCCGTATCATCCTGACCAGACCGGCCATTGAAGCCGGAGAAAAGCTGGGCTTTTTGCCTGGTGATCTGCAGAGTAAGGTAGACCCGTATCTGCGTCCCCTGTACGATGCCCTGTATCAGATCATGGGAGCGGAAAGTTTTGCCAAAAATATGGAAAAAGGACTGATTGAAGTGGCACCTCTTGCATATATGAGAGGACGAACCCTGGATAATGCCTATATTATTTTGGATGAAGCGCAAAATACCACTCCGGCTCAGATGAAAATGTTCCTGACACGAATCGGTTTCGGTTCCAAAGTAATCGTAACCGGGGATTCTTCCCAAAAGGACCTTCCGGTGGGAGCAAAATCCGGTCTGGATGTTGCTGCCAGGGTATTGAAAAATATTGATGATATCGCGTTCTGCAACCTGACGAACAAAGATGTGGTAAGACATCCGCTGGTGCAGAAGATTGTAAAGGCGTATGATGATTATGAAGCACGAACGAAACGAAGATAAAAACGGCTTCCTGCTTTTTTTACTGCCGGAGATTTTTACCGTGATCGCGGGAAGCACGGCAGTATATGCTATGGGTATTTTCGGCAAACAGCTCTCCGTTGAAAATGCTCTGCGAAACGCAGTAATGACCGCAATGGGCCTGGCTGTAGCCGGTTTTTTTCTCAGAAGAGAACAATTGGATTCTCAACTGGATTATGACAACGATGAACACCTGATGCGTTTTTGGATAGCAGTATGGAGCTGTCTGCTACTTTCACTGGCTTGTACATTTCTTCCGGTAGGAGGCTGGCCCTTTTTACCTGTTTTTGTGGTATTATCTCTGTTCAGCAATCTGCCGGTCGGAATTCTTTTCTCCTCAGTGCTTCTTATGATTGCTTCATTTGAAGGTCAGACTCAGGGAATTTTCTTCCTGTATTTTATCAGCGGTATTTTTGCTGCCTGCCTTTTTCAGCATCTCGAGCAGGAATTTGCAATCGGTATACCTTTATTCTTGTCTTTGTTCTGCCTGTTTTTATGTGAGACGGCCAATATTGTGTTATTGACCAATGAGCATCTGAGCCTGGAGCAGTTTTTAGTGCCGGCAGCTAATCTGGTCGTCTCCGGAATCTTATTGCTTGGTATCCTGAAGTTTTTTTCCGGTGCAGTGGTATTCCGGGACAGAGTACGCTACCTGGACCTGAACGATACAGAGAATCAGATACTGGCGAAATATCGGCAGACGGATCGCACAGAGTATTTTCAGTGTATTCATACCGCATATTTCTGTGAACGGATCGCCTTAAAACTTGGATTGGACAAAGATGCTTTAAAATGTGCGGGGCTGTACCACAAAAAAGGCTGGGAGCTTATGAATCTTCAGGGCGAAAGCTTTCCGAAGGGCGCGAAGGAGATTTTGGAAGAGTATAAGGAAGATCAAAAATATCGACGGAAGGAAACAGTGGTTCTCTACTGTTCGGATGCCGTTGTCAGCGCCATTTTACTTTTATCGCAAAAGGAGCCGGATAAAAAACCGGACTATGATCAGGTGATCGATAAAATTTTCGAACGGATCCGGGTCAAAGGATTTGTGAATGAATGTGATCTGAGTCTGCGGGACTGGAACAGAATGCAGAAGATATTTAAGGAGGAAAAACTATATTATGACTTTTTACGTTGAAAATGAAACAGAGGAAACATTTGCGGAGGGTGAGGTTTCTTTTTCTGTGGAGGATACCGTGGAGAAGGTTGCAAACGCTGTGCTGGAAATGGAAGGCTGTCCTTATGAGGTCCAGCTGAATGTCCTGCTTACCGACAATGATGGGATTCATGCCTACAATAAGGAATATCGTAAGATAGACAGAGAGACGGATGTCCTTTCTTTCCCCAATCTGGACTTTGCTGCCCCTGGTGATTTTGATATTCCGGAGGACAGAGAGGCTGATTACTTTGATCCGGATACCGGAGAACTGATTCTCGGAGATATTATTATTTCCGTGGACCGAGTCAGGGAACAGGCGGAAAGTTACGGTCACAGCAGAAAAAGGGAATTCGCATTCCTCGTGGCTCACAGCATGCTGCATCTGTGCGGATATGACCACATGGAGCCGGAAGAAGCAGAGGTAATGGAGGCAAAGCAGGAGCAGGTCCTCGCATCCCTTGGAATTACAAGAGATTAAAAAGGGCGTGGATACACGTATAGGTAACCGAAATGAATCAGGTAGAGATAAAAAGAAAACAGATACAGTTTTTTTCTTATTGTCTGGCAGGGATAAATGTCTGGGTGTTCGGAAAACAGCTTGGAAATAATGGCCTGGCTTATTTGGCGGCCGCTTTTTTGGTTTTTTTGTTTTTTTGGATACTTACCAGTAAAAATGTCCCTGATCGTCTTGGCCGGCTTCTTAGGAGCAGAAGTGCCAAAGGACAATATAAAAACGTATCCAAAATGCGAAGGAATATGATGATTTTCCAGATTGCTGCCGGGCTGGTCGGTGCGGTGCTCTGTGCGGCAATTGGATATTTTGTGCTGGAAAAAGCGTTTCGGATTCCCTACGGAAGTATGATCCTGTGGATTCTGTGTCCTGCGTTGATACTTAGATGTATGCAGTCGGTACTCCTGGGAATTTTTCAGAGTGAAGGATCGGAAATGCCTTCTGCGGTATCTGCTATCCTGCGACAGGTATTTTATTTTGGACTGGGCCTTTTGTTTTTGGGTATTTTTCGTACCTATGGGGAAAAAGTCAGTCTTCTCCTGAAAAAAGATGACTTTACTGCTATGTACGGTGCCATGGGTGTCGCATTGGGAATTGTGATCTCTGAGGTATTGGTTCTGATTTTTGTATTTGTGATTTATCAGGGAAGCGCATCCGGAAGAAGAGAGGCGGAAATAGGCATGAAGGGGACTGATACTTTTTTCAGTCAGGTCCGGGTTCTGCTTTTCAGTATGGGCGGTGATATCATCGGCGATTTACTTTTGTATCTGCCGTTATGGACAGGGCTCGTTTTATTTGAGAAAAATGCGTCGGATATTTATGCAGCTGCAGACAGCTATGGCGTGTTTATCGGAAGATATCTGGATATGATGCTTCTGGTTGTGGTTCTTTTATGCATGGGAATCCTACCGGGAGTAGCCAAAGCCGGCGCACATATCCGGAAAAAAGAAGAACGCTATGCCCAAAATGCAATACAGTCGGGAATCCAGGGTGTATTTCTACATGGAATGTTTTTCACCGTATGGCTTGCCGTTCTGGCGGTACCCCTGGCGCAGACAATCGATAACTCTGTCGGAATCCTGCTGGGAGAAATGTTCACCACAGGATCCTCCGTGGTCCTGTGGGCGCTCTTGCTCTTTTATTGCTCACAAATTTTAAAATTATCCGGAAAAAAACATTTGGTCCTGTTGGGATACGGTGTGATGGATCTCGTATTTGTCATAACGTCGACTGTTCTTTTCAAAATGGAAAATGCCGGGATTCTGAGCATCGTCCTCGGGAGTGTCATCGGAATGGCTGCCGGCGCTGTGTGTCTGTGTGTTATATTATCTCTGCAGAGGAAGACCCGGCCCGACGCACTCAGAGGACTGGCGATTCCGGCCGGCTGCTGTTGTGCCTGCGGTCTGCTGGCATTCGGTCTGGAAAAACTGTTGTTCCCCCATGTGGGAGCAGTGATAACGGTGATTTCGGAACTGATCATTACGTTGTTGCTGTATTGGTTCCTTCTGCTATTGTTGCGTTGTCTGCGGGGACAGGATTTTCAATATATTCCCGGCGGCAGGCTGATGCGTATGCTGGGGAAAATGTTCCGGCTGTAAAATTTGCGTCAGATGTATATTATTCCAAAAATAACTGATACTGATACAAAGAATGAACATTGACACCACAGATGTGAGGCAGTATGAAACTTGTAAAACGTATCAGTTACTTTTTTGTAATTCCCATTTTCTTTTTGAGTCTTGGTATTTTTATCGGGGTGTGGGGAATCCGTTTTTTCTATCCGGGATCGTATCCCGGACGGTATTCCGAAGTCCCTGCGGATAGAGCAGACACTTCGGAGGTACCGGAAAGTGTTACGGTTACCGTGTCAGAAGAAACCTTATGTGCGGATACGGAATATGTATTGAAAGAGACGGACATTCTCAGAAATACCTCCGTAGAGACTTCCTGGCAGATTCCACATAAATATATTGGCATGACCAGGGAGAGGTTTCTGGAAACGATGAATCTGTATGCGGAGCATCCTCCGCTGTCAGAGCTCGAAAGAGGTTTTGTGGGTTTAGAGGTATTATCCTTTTCCAGGGAAAAAGTTGTGGTTCGTATGGATTATCGCTATCTGCAGCCAAGCGATGGCTTTTATCTGGCAGTATGTGACAACGAGGTTGTGGTATACCTGGAGGATCGGTCTACCATATATATCAATACAGGGATTGCCCTGGACAGTCTTCCGGAGAAAATACAGATGCAGATTATGGACATGCTGTCCATTCCTGATGAGGAAACACTGTATGATTTTCTGGAGACATATTCTTCCTGAAGAAAGAAACAGGTGAAACAGAAATGAAAAAACACATTGGAATCATCGGCGGCGGTGCAGCAGGTATGATGGCTGCGGTCACAGCTGCCCGAAAAGGTACCAAAGTTACGATTTTGGAACGAAATGATCGAATCGGGAAAAAAATATTACAGACAGGAAACGGAAAATGCAATCTGGGCAATAAAAATCTCACGGTGGAATGTTACCATGGAGGAGATGCTGCATGGATAAAGCAGGCGCTGGAACGCTTCGGTACGGAGGACACCGTTTGCTTTTTTCAAAAAATAGGGCTTCTGATCAAGGAAAAAAACGGATATCTGTATCCGGTCAGTGAACAGGCAGCGTCGGTACTGGATGTGCTTCGCTACGAACTGCAGACGCTTGGAGTTGAAATCATCTATGGATGTAAAGTGCAGAAAGTGGAACGAACACTATCCGGGAAACTTGTGGTAAACGATGGTGACAGAGAATGGCAATTCGATGCGGTGATCCTGACCTGCGGCGGAAAGGCTGCCCCCGGTACCGGCTCTGACGGAAGCGGATGGAAAATTGCCAAAAAAGCTGGTCATACCTGTATTGCTCCCGTACCTGCGCTGGTGCAGCTCCGGTGTCTGGAGACAGATCTTCTGAAGGGAATAGCCGGTGTTCGCGCTGACAGCAGAGTGCGTATTTTGTGTGACGGACGTGAAACAGATGTCGAGCGCGGAGAATTACAGCTGACGGAATACGGCATCTCCGGAATTCCCATATTTCAGTTGAGCCGTGATGTGAATTATTTACTCAGGGACCGGAAAACTGTAATGGCCGAGATTGATTTTCTGCCGGATATGACGGAAGAATCCTATGAAAATATGAAGAAAACCCGCCGGATGCTGCAGGAAAAGCGGACGGCAGAAGAGTTTTTTACGGGAATCCTGAATAAAAAGCTGATGTCTGTATTTTTGAAAATTGCAGGCATAAAACCGACAACTCCGGCAGTGGAAATTCCGGAAGATAAAATAAACACTTTTTATGAACTGTGCAGATGTTTCCGGTTACATATTACGGAGAGCAATCCCTATGAGAATGCGCAGGTAGCGGCCGGAGGAATTGCAGTAACGGAAGTGACGGAAGACATGGAATCAAAACTCTGCCCCGGGCTGTATTTCGCAGGAGAGATTCTGGATGTGGACGGAAGATGCGGCGGCTATAATCTGCAATGGGCCTGGAGCAGCGGGTTTATTGCGGGGTGTTCTGCTGCAATCAAGACAGAATAAGGAGTTATTATGATCAGATTAAACCAGTTGAAACTTCCGGTAAATCATACGGAGGAACAGCTTGTACATAAGACGGCACAAAGCCTTCGGATCCCTACAGAAGATATTCTGGAACTGGAGGTCGTAAGACAGTCTCTGGATGCAAGGAAGAAGCCGGAACTTTTTTACAGTTACAGTATCGATGTCATCGTGAAAAAAGAAGAGAAAGTATACAAGGATGCCTGTCGCAGACTCGGTAAGGCAAATGTTCTGCAAACGGAGAAAAGGAAATATCATTTCCCTGCAGGCGGCACACAGCCGCAAAAGCATCCAACGGTGATCGTCGGATGCGGACCGGCTGGATTATTCTGCGGATATTATCTCGCACTACACGGATATCGTCCCGTGATTTTAGAGCGGGGAGCGGATGTGGACACGAGACAGGCGGATGTGGAGCGGTTCTGGGAGACAGGGAAACTGCAGCCCGATTCCAACGTTCAGTTCGGAGAAGGGGGTGCCGGAACTTTTTCGGACGGTAAATTAAATACATTGGTTAAGGATAAATACGGCAGAAACACAGAAGTTCTCAGGACTTTTGTAAGGTACGGTGCGGATCCTGCTATTTTATATCAGGCAAAGCCCCATATCGGAACCGATGTACTGAGCCGGATCGTGAAAAGTATGCGGGAAGAGATCCTGCGTCTGGGAGGCGAAGTTCATTTTCACAGTCAGGTGACGGAAATATTGACTGAGGGTGGTCATGTTACGGGAGTGAAAATTAACGCTGCCGAAGAACTCCCATGTGAGCAGCTGGTTCTGGCTCCCGGACACAGCGCCAGAGATACTTTTTCCATGCTTTATGAAAATCAGTTCCCAATGTCGGCAAAACCTTTTGCCGTAGGATTTCGTGTGGAACATCCGCAGGCTTTGATCAACCGGAGTCAATACGGTGCGGAGCAGGTTAAGGGACTGGGTGCAGCTGCCTACAAGGTGACGGCGAAGACCGGTACCGGCAGAGGGGTATATTCTTTCTGCATGTGCCCCGGAGGATATGTGGTCAATGCGTCTTCAGAACCCGGAAGACTGGCTGTCAACGGCATGAGTTACAGTGGACGTGACGGCCAAAATGCCAACAGCGCCATTATTGTATCGGTGACGCCGGAGGATTATGGATCGGAGCATCCGTTAGCCGGAATTGAATTTCAACGGGTACTCGAGAAAAAGGCATATGATCTCTGTAATGGAAAACTTCCGGTACAGCACTATGGAGATTTCCGCAAAAAAGTGACGGGAGAAGATCTACCGGAAAAAGAAATAGATTCCGACGAATGGGACGGAATGGAACCCCAGTGCAAAGGAGCTTATGAATGGGCTGATCTGACGGGGATCCTTCCGGAGGAATGCAATCATGCTTTTGTGGAAGGAATGGACAGTTTTGGCAGACAGATCCGGGGATTTGATTCTCCGCATGCGATTCTGACCGGAGTAGAAAGCCGCACCTCGTCACCGGTGAGAATTGATCGGGATGAAAAATTGCAATCCGCGATCCGCGGATGCTATCCCTGCGGAGAAGGGGCAGGGTATGCCGGCGGAATTACTTCGGCGGCGATGGATGGTATCCGTGTGGCGGAGATGATTGCATCACAGTTTGCTCCATCACAGCGTTGACGTACAGAGAAAAATAGTATATCATTCAGATATTCGAAAGTTTTTATTTTATAGTCAGAGAGGCAGTCACGTGAATAACATAAGGGAACAGATAAAAGATAAGAAGAAAATCGTCGTTAAGATCGGTTCCTCTTCTTTACAACATAGCGAAACAGGAGATCTGGATTATATCCGGCTGGAAAAGCTGGTGAGAGAACTCTGTGATATCAGCAACCAGGGGAAGGAAGTCGTACTGGTGACTTCCGGTGCCATTGCCGTGGGCAAAAAAGCAGTGAAACTGAAGACAATTGAGGGACAGACCCAGGCAGAGGCCATGGCTGTAAAACAGGCATGCTCGGCAATCGGTCAGGCCCGTCTGATGATGGCTTATCAGAAACTGTTTTCGGAATACAATCATGTAGCGGCACAGATTTTGATGACTAAAAATACCATTGTGGATAATCTGAATCGTTATAATGCTCATAACACCTTTACACAACTATTAAAAATGGGGGTGATCCCCATTGTGAATGAAAATGATACCGTAGCTACCTACGAGATCGAAATTGGTGATAATGATACGCTGTCCGCAATCGTGGCAGCCCTGATCGATGCGGACCTGTTGATCCTGCTGTCGGATATCGACGGACTCTATACCGATGATCCCAGACAGAATCCGGATGCAGAATTTATCGAACAAGTGGATGAACTTACGGATGAATTCATGAATATGGGCAAGGCTTCCACCGGCAGTAATGTAGGTACCGGCGGCATGAATACCAAGATGATCGCAGCTAAAATTGCCACCAGTTCCGACGTGGATATGCTCATTGCCAACAGCAGAGACATCGGCGTGCTGCATCGGTTGTTAGAAGGAGAGAATGAAGGTACTCTGTTCGTAGCACACAGGGATGAAAGCTTTGATCTGCCGGAATTTGTACAGAATCTGCACAAAAATCAGTGATGATACGTCAACGAAAAGAGGAATACATTATGAATATGGATGAAAGAATAAAGCGCATCAATGAGCTTTATCATAAATCCCAGAGCGAGGGACTGACCGACGAAGAAAAGCTGGAACAGTCCATTCTCAGACAGGAATACGTGGACAGCATCAAGCGCAATATGAAGGCGCAGCTGGACAGCATCGAAATCGAAAGGCCGGACGGCACCATTGAAAAATTAAAGCCGTCCTATAAAAAGAAGAAATGAGCACTGAAGAACGCAGAGAAGTGAAAAAGAAACTGCGCAGGGAAGTGCTGGCCCGCAGGGCGGCACTGACGGAGCCGGAACGGGAGAGAGGGAATCTTCTCATTACCGAGCGGATTCTGGGACACCAGTGGTATTACCTCTCGGATACGATTCTGGGCTTTGTCAGCTACGGAAGTGAAATCTGCACGACAGAGATTCTGGAGAATGCCCTGCAGGATGGCAAACGTGTCTATGTTCCGAAGGTGGAAGGTCAGGAAATGCGTTTTTACCGGATTCAATCCCTGGCGGAATTGAAAGAGGGCTATAAGGGAATCCTGGAGCCGGAAGGCAATACGGAGAGCTATGAATATGCTCCCGAAGAGGCAGCAAACTGTCTGCTTCTGATGCCGGGAAGTGTATTTGATCCCCTGGGCAACCGGATGGGATATGGCGGCGGATTTTATGACCGCTATCTGGCAGACAGGGAAGCCTTAAGACTTCGCAGTATTGCTGTCGGGTTCCGCTGCCAGCAGGTCGAAAGTGTTCCTGTGGAAGAGACAGATGTAAAGCCCTATCAGGTGATTTTGGTATAAATCTTTGGTTTTGGAAAGGCGGGGAAGGAATGTCGGAACTTTTAGAACTGGGAAAAAATGCCTGCGATGCCGAATATGTATTGCAGAAGCTTACTACAGAAGAGAAAAACAAGGCGCTGCAGACAGCGGCAAATGATCTGTGTGAAAGACAGGAAGAGATCCTTGCAGCCAACGTACTGGATCTGGAAAACGGGAAAAACAACGGAATGAATCCGGGACTGCTGGATCGTCTGAAGCTTACCGGAGAGAGAATCGCGCAGATTGCAGAGGGCCTTCGGCAGATTGCGGCTCTTCCGGATTGCATCGGTGAGACCATGGAACATTTCGAACGTCCCAACGGACTGAAAATCGATAAAGTCAGAGTACCGTTAGGGGTTATCGGCATTATCTATGAGGCTCGTCCCAACGTGACGGCGGATGCCTTCGGATTGTGCTTTAAGACGGGAAATGCAGTGATCTTAAAGGGAGGCAGCGATGCCATTCATTCCAATATCGCTATTGTCAAAGTATTACAGGATGCACTGGAAGCCTGCAGTATGCCCAGGACTGCCGTACAGCTGATCGAAGATACGGATCGTGCGGTCACTGCGCAGTTTATGAAGATGAAGGAATATGTGGATGTGCTGATCCCAAGAGGCGGTGCGGGACTGATCCGCAGCGTGGTGGAGAACAGCACGATCCCCGTCATAGAGACCGGAACCGGCAACTGCCACGTCTATGTGGACAAGGATGCGGATGTGGATATGGCGGTAAAAATACTGATGAATGCCAAGACCCAGCGGATCGGTGTCTGCAATGCCTGTGAGTCTCTGGTGGTGCATCGTGCCGTCCGGGATAAGTTCCTTCCGAAGATGGCGGAAGCCCTGAAGACAAAGAACGTAGAACTGCGGGGAGACGAAAGCACCCGGGAGATCCTGCCGGACTGCATTCCCGCTACAGAAGAAGATTACGGTACGGAGTATCTGGATTATATTCTGTCTGTCAAGACTGTGGACAGCGTGGAAGAGGCCATTGCCCATATCAACCGTTACAATACGAAGCATTCCGAATGTATCGTGACGGAAAATGTGCAGACGGCGGAAAAGTTCTTAAACGAAGTGGATGCTGCCTGTGTCTATGTCAATGCATCCACACGCTTTACGGATGGATTTGAATTTGGATTTGGTGCCGAGATCGGCATCAGCACACAGAAGCTGCACGCAAGAGGCCCCATGGGTCTGAAGGAGCTGACCTCCTATAAATACAAGATCCACGGAAACGGTCAGATACGCGGATAATGACCTGTGTATTCTCTGGATCTTTTGTCCGGAAATAACTATAGAGTAGAGGAGAGAGATTATGAAAGAAGTAAACGGAAGCATTTGGCACACCATGAGCACTCAGAGAGTGACTCCCACAGATTTTGTCTGTGTTATTGAGATTTCCAAGGGTAGCAAGAACAAGTATGAACTGGACAAGGAGACCGGTCTTCTGATCCTGGACCGTATCCTGCATACATCCACCCATTATCCCGCAAACTATGGTTTCATTCCCAGAACCTACGGTGATGACGGTGACCCTCTGGATGTATTGTTACTGTGTTCCGAGCCGGTACAGCCTATGACTCTGGTAAGAGCGTATCCGATCGGTGTGATCTCCATGCTGGATAACGGCAAAAACGATGAGAAGATCATTGCAGTACCTTTCAATGATCCTAATTATAACTGCTATCATGATATTTCCGAGCTGCCCAGTCATGTGGTGGACGAGATGGAGCATTTTTTCACAGTATATAAAGCACTGGAGAACAAGACCACCGCAGTCAATGAAAAAGGCAACAGAGAAGAAGCCATCGAAGTCATTAAGAAATGTCTGGATAACTACATTGATACCTTTATCAAGAGCTGGTAAATGCTGCAACGTAAGAATATGGTGTCGTTTCATAGAAACTAATGAAAAAAATGTCAAAATCCACTAGATTTTTTTGGGGAAATATGAGAGAATGAACACGACCATTATGATATTATTTTATCAATAGTATTATAAGTACATATTGAAAGGAGATTTCACATGATTTATTCAAAAGAAGTTGAAGAAATGTGTCCCGTTGCACAGGGCGTACATCATGGTTGTGCTCCCATTCCCGAAGAGGCAAAATGGGTGCAGGCAAAAGAAGTTAAGGATATTTCCGGTCTGACTCACGGTGTGGGCTGGTGTGCACCTCAGCAGGGTGCATGTAAGCTTACCCTGAACGTTAAGGAAGGTATCATCCAGGAGGCTCTGGTTGAGACCGTTGGATGTTCCGGTATGACCCACTCCGCAGCTATGGCTGCTGAGATCCTGCCCGGTCTGACCGTTATGGAAGCTTTAAATACTGACCTTGTATGTGATGCAATCAATACCGCTATGAGAGAGCTGTTCTTACAGATCGTTTATGGCCGTACCCAGAGTGCATTCTCTGAGGAAGGTCTGCCTGTAGGCGCAGGTCTGGAAGACCTTGGTAAGGGCTTAAGAAGCCAGGTTGGTACTATGTACGGTACTCTGAAGAAGGGTCCCCGTTATCTGGAGATGGCAGAAGGTTATGTAACCGGTATCGCTCTGGACAAGGATGATCAGATCATCGGTTACCAGTTCGTTAACCTTGGCAAGATGACTGACTTCATCAAGAAGGGTGACGATGCTAACACTGCATGGGAAAAGGCTAAGGGCCAGTACGGTCGTGTAGATGATGCAGTTAAGATCATCGATCCCAGAAAACAATAAGATACAGGAGGACAGAAAAAATGGCTTTATTTGAATCATATGAAAGACGTATTGATAAGATCAACGCTGTACTGAACAGCTATGGTATCTCCTCTATCGAAGAAGCAGAGAAGATCACGAAAGATGCTGGTCTGGATGTATACGATCAGGTTAAGAAGATCCAGCCCATCTGTTTTGAAAATGCTTGCTGGGCTTACACTGTAGGCGCTGCAATTGCAATCAAGAAAGGCTGCAGAAAGGCATCTGAAGCAGCAGCAGCAATTGGTGAAGGCTTACAGTCATTCTGTATTCCCGGTTCCGTTGCGGATACCCGTAAGGTAGGTCTTGGTCATGGTAACCTGGGCAAGATGTTACTGGAAGAGGATACCGACTGCTTCTGTTTCCTGGCTGGACATGAGTCCTTCGCAGCAGCAGAAGGTGCGATCGGTATCGCAGAGAAAGCTAACAAAGTTCGTAAAAGCCACTTCGTGTTATCTTAAACGGTCTTGGTAAGGACGCTGCTCAGATTATTTCAAGAATTAACGGTTTCACATTTGTTGAGACTGAGTATGATCCATATACAAACACAGTTAAAGAAGTATTCAGAAAGTCTTACTCAGAAGGACTTCGTGCAAAGGTTAACTGCTATGGTGCGAACTCTGTACCAGAAGGTGTTGCTATCATGCACAAAGAGGGTGTTGATGTATCTATCACCGGTAACTCAACAAACCCAACTCGTTTCCAGCATCCGGTAGCTGGTACTTACAAGAAGGAATGTAACGAGTTAGGAAAGAAGTACTTCTCAGTAGCTTCAGGTGGTGGTACAGGTCGTACACTTCACCCAGATAACATGGCAGCAGGTCCTGCTT
>ENA-OWPL01000884-OWPL01000884.1-human-gut-metagenome-genome-assembly--contig:-NODE-884-length-19022-cov-2.696209_pt1 | contig 19022 bp, 10 predicted proteins | sample MGYA00248263_ERZ651844 | MGnify/ENA primary metagenome ERZ651844 (study PRJEB26924, sample SAMEA4378256) | human gut metagenome | biome: human gut; feature: human-associated habitat; material: faeces...
AAGGACAGATTCGTTTCGGTAATCCTTCTACTGTTAGAATGGAGATACGGTACGGGAAGGACCATACTCTATTTGAGTTAAAAAAAGTATATGTGGACTACCTGAAAGCTCCACAAACTATACGATTGACACAAGAACAGATGGATATGACAGAAGACACATCCCAAATTATGGAATTTCCTGATTACGTGTGTCACGAGATTATTAATGAGCTGGTACATATAATCTTGGAGAACGAAGGTAATCCTAGATTACAAACACATATTCCGATATCAACGTCAGTTGCAAATCCAGCTCAGCAACAGACACAAACCAAATAATTATTTAAATTATGTTTAAGTGGACAAACACATTAATCGTAAATTCTAATTTAGATTCTAGTGGCAAACCAAAATGGTCAGCACAGGCTGAAGACACTGGTAGTGGAGTTGTAGGTAGCTTCGAATTTAAAAGAGTTAACAAATTCCTCAAACCAAACGTAGTAGCAATCTATAAGAAAGAAGCATCAGACCCAGTACTTGGTAAAGTTACTTTCACTATGAGCAATCAAGGTGTAGGTAATTATAGAGTTGCTCTTTACATCAGACTATCTGGAAGCCAGAACTCTTATTACTCAAATGACTTCGTATTCAAAGGCAAACCTTTGATGTATGAATTTGCAATTAAGAATGCAAGTGCTACAGCAGCAGATGTTGCTAAAGAAGCAGCTAGAGTAATTGAGAAGATTCAGACTATCTATGGAGACCACTGGATTAAAGCTAGTGCAAATGGTAACAACCTTGTTATTGAAGGAATGGATGAATATCAACTATTTACTAAAGCTGAAATTCAGAAATTCAATCCGGACTTGAACACTGCTTTAGTTGGTGGAGAGTTTGAAACAATTGCAACAGCACTTCCAGCTGACGACCCAGACTATGATGGACAAAACACTATTGTGAAATCTAAAGAAGGATTCGGTACTTACTGGATGATTCTTAAAGACCTAAGACTTCCGACCATGGAAGCTAGACGCTTTGCTGGTATTAACGAAGAAGAGCTTCCTGTTCCAGGAGCTAAGTATAATGAGTATATTATTAACTATTGCGTTAATAGAGGCATTATGGGCGGAGATGCTGTAGGAGAAGTTACAAGGTCACTTACGACTCATGTATTCTATGTTAAACAAGATTTGGCAGCTGATTTTGAAGCAGCTCTTGCTAAGATAGGTACTATCGGTCAAGAAGTTACTCCAGGTGAAACTGCACAACAAGCTCTAGAAGCTAGTAGTGCTAATGCAGCTGAAATTGCTAAATTGAAGACTGGCAAGGCTAACGCTGCTGATGTTTATACTAAAACAGAAGCAGATGCTAAATTTGAGCCAAAAGCGTAACAACTTAAAACAGTAATTGAAGGCGGGGGCGTCATACGCCTTCGCCTTTATTTATTATAATCATATGGGATATTACGAGAAATTATCGTCAGCCATATATAATGACATAATGAGTGGTCTTAGAGGTTACAGCTCCACTCCAACAATGTCATTAGAACAGTTAGAGGATGATTGCGTTGATGAAAGACTTCAAATTATTAAGGAATATTTTATTAAAGGATTAGTTCCTAAGAAGGACTTACTGATGACTATACCTTGTATAGAAGTTGACTGCAAGAATATTGAAAGGTGTAGATGTAATGCTAGTCCCTGTGACACATTAACTGCTCATTTTGAAATTCCTCAACTTCTTACAGAGTTCGGAGAAGACGGTATAGAATATATAGGAGCTACTGATATGAGTAATCCATTTATATATTATACTAATCCTATCGTAATGAAGTATCATAAATATAGAGTAAGAGGAAAGAATAAACCATACGTGTGGATTGATATAACTCCTAACGAGAACAATATGTACGATTGCTTTGTATTTAATGCTCCATTATTAAAGAAAGTAACAGTAGTGGCAATATTAAAAGACCCTAGACAATTAGATTGGTTCGGATGCTGTGCCCCTGTTGATATTAATAATATGACATTCATTGATGCTGAAATTAAGAAGAGACTAACTGAAAAGAAGATTCGTTATTATAGGCAGCTCGCAGCTCCTGTTTTACCTAATGACCAAGTACCTAAATAATGGAGAATTTTAATTCAGCTTATTATCAAATGAATCTGCTCTATGGAACAGAATTGTCTCCTGAAGAGTTCGAAGAAATTGGACTGATTGCCTGGCATAAGATAGGTAACAGGAGAACTAGATTATACAGGTATGTTACTGATATTCAATGCCCTGACAACACAGTGGATTTACCTTGCAACTGTGACATAATTGAAGCAGTCACTTATGGCTTTGAAGAGTGGAATTATGTTACGAATGACACAGTAAACGGAGATTACTCTTCACAGTTTACTGAAAACTATATAGAATCAAGAAAGCTTTATAGTGACCCTCTCTATATAAGTGGCAAGTATGCCAAATTTGAAAGAGTGGGGGATACTTTGTACTTTGAGAAGAATTATGGACAGGTAAACATTCTCTATAAGGGCATTCTGGTAGATGAGGACGGATTACCTGAAATCAATTATAAAGAGAAAGACGCCATTGCATGTTACTGTGCTTGCACTAAGAGATTTAAAGAAGGTTGGAAGAATCACAACCAGAATATGTTACAGGAAGCACAATTATTGGAACAGAGGTGGTTGAAACTATGTGACGCAGCCAGAGTTTCAATTCATTTAAGTCAAAATGACATGAATGAAATCTTAGATGCTAAAACTAGTTGGAATAGAAAGATATTTAATAAGTCATATAAGCCCTTAAAATGATATGAATTATGCTTTAGGATATGCCTTTAACATCCATGACATGTTTGCTGGTTTTGATACCAGCAGACTTGACTTGGACAGTAAGACATGTGAGGAATTAATAGGTAATAGACATAAAGAAGTAATTGCTAAGCAAGTGTTTAAATACGCAGTTAAGCTAGTAATTGATGATATTATACATAGAAACAATAGATTTGAGCTTCCAACTTTAGGAAGAAATGCCTGGTTATACATGAAGAGAGTTTCTGGTAATGAGTTTACCGAAGCTAGACGATTTGGTAAGTGGAAAGATGTAGACTTTCTAGCTTCTGATTTCTGCGGATATAGAATGGTATTAACTTACAAGAATCAAGAGATACAAAGGGAGAAGATGGCCTATCTAGACCCTGTTAATAAGAACGTAATCACAGAGAATACTAACAATGGAATGCAATACTACTAAGAAGTTTACTGATTATACAGACGAAATAATGAAGGAATTTCCATATCTTAGTAAGCATGACATAGAAATTATTGTTAGATATGGCTGGAGACAAATATACTTCTTAAATCAAAGAGGAGGAGATACAATCCTTAATAGCCATAAATATAAATATTGGTTATATATAGGGGAGTTAACTAAGAATCCTATTAAGCATTTTAGATATTACAGGAGAAAGATGCAGAACAAGTTGAGAGTGATGTATACTAGAAAGAAGATTCAATGGGACGGGTACTACTATGTAGCCTTAACCAATGAAGAATACGAAGAACTACTAGAATCTTTTAATAAGAAAGGCAGGAAGAGGAAATATTACACCTTCAATAATAAGAAGGTGTTTAAGATTCTAGATGAGTGTAAACTATCATTCTCTGGCAGTCCTTGTATTATAAAATTCAAAGGGCTTGTAGATTTAGGATTCTCCTATAAGAAAGAAGTACTTAAATGTGAGTATCCAGAGATAGCGTTCACAAGAGATAGAAATGCTAAGTTTGAAGACATCTTAGTAAGTAACGACAATTATGAATATTTATAACAATGAAACAAGAAGCAACAAATACCTTTGGAGAAGGAATGATAATGGACCTAAATCCATTAACCACTCCTAACAATGTACTTACAAGTGCTCTGAATGCTACTATGATTACTTATAATGGTAATGAATTTGTGCTTCAGAATGATATGGGTAATGGTAGAGTTGAAACTGCCTATTTACCTTCAGGCTATGTTCCAGTTGGAATTAAAGAATATGGAGGAATAATATATGTTGCGTCATATAATCCTCTTACTAATAAGGGTCAGATTGGCTCATTCCCGTCTCCAGAGCGTAATATTAGTAGTAGTGAAATAAACAAAGCTAAAGACCCAATAATAGATAGCTCTAAATTTAAATTGAATCAGGGTCAGTACATATATAAGTTCAAACTGTTCGGAGATACAGGTAATACAATCATTCGTTCTGGAGACAAATTCTCTATAATAATCACTTCCGATATTACCTTAGAAACTCTAAAGACTTTTGTTAGTAACTGTCTTAATACTACAGAGGGCAAAATAACAAGCCCTAAGAATAAGCTATTGAGTATAACAGTGGCTGTGTTTGATTCTAATAATAACCTTAGAGATATTACTAGTCAATTGAAGAGAATAGACCAGAATAATAAGGTTATAGAGTTTGATGCAACTACATTGCCTGAAGTTAAATATAACACTGGGTATTATATGCAATGTATTCCAGAGTCTACAATAACTGATGACTTGGTAGATAATTTTAGAGAGAGGTATGCTGCTAATACATATAACAATAAGATATCAGGAGAGTTGTATATAATTACTAAGCTTAACACTATATCAGCATTAGATGTATCTGTCAGCGGGCTTAAGAATCTTGATAAAGACTCAGAAGAGGTGGATGGAATAACTGTTCCAAAAGATAGCTCCTTGGTTATATTCGACACTACGTATAAATACAATTGTCCAGATGGTTATTATAAGGACAACCCTGCGGATATGTCTGACTCCATGAGAAGCAAATATTTGTCCTATTATGGTATAGAGTCTGATTTTAAAGGTTCAAAAGGAGACTTCTCTAGCTTTATAAAAGGTATTGAATTTGACTTGAATACTACATCTACAAGAAGTTCAAATAAGTTCTATCTTCCGTTCATTATAAATGAAGAATCTTCCATACCAGTTTATAATGAATCCTCTTCCCTTTATATATCTGAACAATCGGCAGGCTATGTAGTTAACGATACTAGTAGTATTATAAACTTTACCATTACTCCCTACATGACGTTTGGAGCATTAGCTGGATTAGCTGTAAATGGGTCTATTAATTTAGACCTGCTAGGTTCTGGAATAATAGAGATAAACACATGGAAGTACTTCTGTGAACAGGACAATGTCACTATTACTTGGGGTTTGGAAGCATATCCCAGAACTGGAGACGAGATTCAAGAAGTGAAATTCATGTTCTATGATGTTCTTAACCTCTCCCCAGAGAAAGTAATTCTAGAATATCCTTTGGCTAGGAAGAGAAGCTATAACGGAGTGTTCACTGAAACTTTAGCTTTCGGTAGTACACTAGCCTATGGTAACTTATATTTAGTTAGAGTTGTAATAACAACCGTTAAAGGAAATGTATTAAACAAGTACAGGTGGTTATTAACAACACCTCTTTATAATAAGTTGTACTTTGGAGTACAAGACTTCGGGCAAGACTTAGATACCATATCTAGCTACAATAATGTCGATTTATCAGTTAGCACTTCGTATGGCATTCAGAACACATCAGAAACTAAGACTGCTCCATATTCTGCATTGTTTAATGAATCTGGGGGAGAACAGAAGATTGAAGTTCATCAATATACTAAATATTCTTCTATAATAGAGTTAAAAGATAGTACTACAATAAATGATATTGACAACTATCCATTCACACTAAACTTAGAAAGTATAAATACCACATATACTTTAAAAGATGCTACTGTGAGTATACCTAATATAGTATACGTGGGAAGTATGGCAAACATAAATTCCTTAGATGCATATATACATGCGAATAGTAAATTATCACCTACTGTTAATATAGATTGGGATTCTTTTAGTTCTCCAGAGTTTACAGCTGTAATGGACAATTCTACAGGAAGAACCGATGTTAATTTAAAGCTAGTGTCAGGACTTATATCAGGAACTGTGTTAGATACATACACATTTGAGAATCCATATCAGTCATTTATAGACAATGGAGATAAATTTAATAGGATATTTGGATATGACTTTCTAGATGAGAATAATGATAAGAGTCCTATAGCTAGGGTAGGTGTAGCCTTCAACGTCAGAAAGAAAGCTAAAACTGTATGGAGACATATGCCCAAATTTACTAAAACTAGTAGATATAACATGGAATGTCCTATAGGTGATAAGGATAGGAATGTCGGAGACAATTCTGATAAGGGCTGGCAGTATTTGAATAATAAAACTAGGTCTAAGGTAGTTGAAGTTATAGACGGATATTATGGGAGACGCCCTTTATGTATAGTAGTAGGTAATGCCGGAATGATAAGCGGAGATGCTCATGTGAAGAAAGATTCAAACAATGGCTATGACAATCTAGCCCCAGGAGTTATAGACATGACTAGAGTAGAGATGTTATGGTGGTACAACGGAGCTTCCTATGATTATGTGCAGTCAGCTATGTATTGGAATGGTGTAGCTCCGTCAAGGGATTATACTTCGGTAGTCTACGATTTGTTTAAATATGTATTACTTCAATTTGGGGAATCTGTTACTAAACCTCTATTTGGACCTGAGCTTATTACTTCCACTTACAATAATAAGTATAGTGCTACATTACAAACAACCACTTTAATACTTAAGAATGTAAAGGAGGATAGCCAAGATAGTGTGTTTAGTACTAAATCGGGATTCTTTAATGAAGCGACTATTAAGGAGAATTTGCAGACTATTGCTGATTCAATAAATGATACTATAGATGCAGACACACTGTTCGAGTTCGTTGACTTTAAACTACAACCATTCTCTGTAGAGGAAACTTCAGAAAGAACATATTTAGTGCAGGATATGGTGGATACATATAACAGATTACAGTCCATAGAGAATAAATCAGCACTCCCCATAGTAGCTATAACAGATGAAGGGGTTATATTTAGCGACACACTGCTAAACAATCAAGTTTATTACTATGGTAAGAATGGAAATGATTTAGTCGTATATAATCCTAGAATAGCTGGCCAGCCTGGTTATGACCTATTACAAAATCTTAAAATAGGTAAGCATGAAGGCAGAATTACGTTGCTGTCAAATCCTATGGGTTTAATGACCAGAGACTTCTATACAGAACGTGATGGCAGTAGGCTTTGTTATGTTGGCATTCCAGTAATTTCTTTCGGAGGCGCTATTAACTCTATATCTGCAAACAACTTACAATGGATAAACGTTACGTAATATGAGACAGTTAAATGATTTTACAAGTCCGTTTGAGCTTATAGATTTAGAATTTCCAGCTTTGTCACTGTCATACTATTTGAATCAAATACGACCATACGGAAATATAGTATACGAATACAATCCGTTGCGTAATTACAGACTTTCGTCTGATACTGTTATAAACGGAGAATTAGTAGAAGCAGGAAGTATTGTGGATTTAGATACAGATGGATTTAACTTTAGTCTTAACAATCCGCTTGAGATAGATGCACAATCGTCGTATGACGGTTCTGTAAATTTAATATTTAATGACAACAGGAATATCCCTAGACTAGTTAATAGTAGATTCTCTGTGTTACAAAATAACACCTATGAGGTAGTAGATAGAATAGGTAATAATGATACCAATCTATACGATAGTGAACAATTTGATTTAGATACATCTTTGTATAAAAGGGTCAACACAATTCCAACCATCACATTTAACTCTGTATTGCCTTCTGGCAACCTTAAAGTTGGTAATTATGTAATATATATAAAATATGCAGATGCTGACGGCAATGAAACAGACTTTGTTGGAGAGTCAGGAATAATTTCTTGTTTCATTGGAGGAGATAGGGACCCATTCTCTATTGACGGAGGTTTTAGGGACCAGCTAGCTAGTAAGTCTATATCTCTAACTGTATCTGATATAGATAGCAGTTATGATTATATAAAAGTTTATTATACTAGAAGCACATCAGACGTCGATTCCAATAGAGTAGTTACAGCTCATGAAATAGATAGAAAGTTTCCGGTTAGAAACAATAGTTGTAATGTCATCATAACAGGAAGTGAGGAAACAAAAGACATTCCAGTTAGTGATATAAATATACAGTACTCTATAATAGACAAAGCTAAATCACAAACTGTGTGTCAGAATATGCTGTTTTTAGGCAATTCGTGTAAACCAGATATGATGTACAAGGACTTATCTGACATTAGCCTGAGACTATTACCATATTTAATAGAATCTGATTCAGAAAGATTCATAGGTAAGACTTCTTACGATTACTCTGATTTGTCTGACCAGAGTTATAGCCATGAATATTATAACACGTTAAACATATATAATAAAGTTGGCTATTGGAATGAGGAGATTTACAGATTCGGTGTAGTATATATAATGAAAGACGGGTCATTGTCGCCAGTGTATAATATACGAGGTAAAAACGGAATCCCAAAATTCGAGGAATTGCAATCTGCCTACCTGCAAAGTGACCTATGGAAATATGAGAATAATGAGAAGGTTCGTAATTACATACCTATAGACGAATCGACTTTTGATGTATCTGGAACCAGCTATTTGGAGAACGCCAAAGGAGTACTTAGAATAAATACTGATTCAGATTCCAGAAAGGTTTATGGTATTGGAATAGCAATACCTACTGAAGTTTCTGAATATCTTAATACACTTGTACAAGGGTTGTTCATAGTAAGACAAAAGAGAATCCCGACTATATTAGCGCAGGCATATGTTATGCCTAGAGACCTAGAGGCCGAGGTTCCTTTAATAAATTATGGTGGTTCTTACATAGCAGAACGTTTCTTGGATAATGATAGAAAGTTGAATGAGTCTTATTTACCTAGATTATATACAATCTCAGATATGGCTAGAGTAAATAGGTCAGCCAAAGTAGCTATCTGCCCAGAGTATGATGTTAGACAATCTTACTTTAATCATTTGTTCACAGGTACAGAGTATGTGGTTAGAAAGGCGGACATACAACCGTCTATGACCACTCTAAGTAGAGATATTTACAATGATAGACATTATTACGTTGATAATTATTATGGTAGGAGAGAAGAGCAATTCTCTCGAGCTAAAATAATAGGAGTGGGAGACAACGTCCCGATTGCGGCAGTAGAAGACTACAATTTTAGAGGTAGGGCTGGGGAAGCTGAAGAGGGATTTAGATTTAGATATATAGAATCTAAGAATAAAGAGAAAGAAGCTACTAATTTAATTAGAGGAGCTTACTCTCCCTACCTAGGAATCATAGGAGACCAAGTAACCATAGGTAGTATAATTAACATCTACATCCCAGGATACTCTGAAGCACAAATGTCTACATATTTTAACACTAGATACGAGGATAATTCACCTTACTATTCTGTTAGTAGTCGGCTAAGTCTAGCTAATATAGACAGCCTGCTGTCATTGCAGAAGGCAGGAGGTGATTTATATACTTACACAGTCCCATGTTATAGAGGAGATTGCTATATATGTAACTTTACTCATAGACTGAATAGAAACTTCCAGGACCCGTCAGCTCCTACTAATGATGAAGTCGTAGACGAGAATACATGGAAAGATAATTATGATACGGAGAACACTGAGAATAATGCAAAGATTAATAGAGGTGATGTAAATGCTATTCAGTTAGGCAGCTGGATTACGTTTAAGGTATGTTCTTCTTACAATCTGTCCATTAGGTCCTTAGACCCAAGCTATCCTACCGAAGAAGGGCTGACTGGATTAAAGAGAGGATTTTACCCTTTGCAAGAATTAAGTCCAGCAGGAGCAACTAAGATACCCGAATCTTCGGTTATTAATGGAGGTTATAGCAGCACAACCAGTGAGAAGCAGGCATTCACACTGCCTGATGTTCCGTATATAAAAAATAGATTTGACACCAGAATTATGTACTCAGATATATCAGTAGGAGATGCATTTAAGAATGGATTTAGAGTGTTCCAAATGACTCACTATAGGGACTATCCTAGAACTTACGGAGGAATTATGAAGATGATTGAATTGTTTGGTAATATTCTTTGTATATTTGAGCATGGTATAGCTTTAATTCCAGTTAATGAACGTGCTGTAGCAGGTGAAGGTTCAGGCGGAAATGTCTTCATTAACACCTCTAATGTGCTTCCAGAGAATCCAAAAATGCTGTCAGATACCTATGGTACTCAGTGGCCGGAAAGTGTCGTACAGACCCCATATTTCGTTTATGGAGTGGATACAGTTGGAAAGAAGATTTGGAGAACTAATGGAGACCAGTTTGAAATTATATCTGATTTTAAGATACAGGAGTTCTTAAATGAGAATATTACACTAAGTGAAAGGGAAATGACACCTATTATAGGTGTTAGAAACGTTAAGGGTCATTATAATGCATTCAAACAAGATGTCATGTTCACTTTCTACGATGATTTATACGGATTTGAAGAGAAAGTGTGGAACATCTGTTATAATGAAGTTATGCAGAAGTTTATTACGTTCTATTCTTGGGTTCCCTCTTATTCTGCCAACATTGACAATATTCATTTTAGCTTTAATAGAGACACCTCTAAATGGATTAGTAAACTGGCATCTTCTGGCAGCTTATCGACTTCTGCTGATGGTATAGTTCTTAGTAATGTTGTCATAGACGATTGGGAGACCAAGGATGACATGAAGTTAACTAAACTAGGGCTTGTTAATAGGTCTCTTCCGAACACCCAAAATACTGGTCTAGAGATAGAACTTACATATGAGATAGTTAAAGATAATTTTGGAATGTATAAGCATTTTAAGATTATTACTGAAGGAGAGAAACAAAATAAGGTGTCGTACTTAGCTTTAAAAGAAGATTTTGAATGGACAGTTCCAGTTGTGCAACTAAATCTACAGTGTACTATAGATTATTTATACTCTTCAGAATCTGCACCACAAGACTTAGATGATTATGTTGCTGGATGGAAAGATTACGTGACATATAATGCAGGTTTGTATCAATCATCAATTGCTATAACTAAGCAAGAGGTACTAGACAATGGAATTAATGAAGGTTTGAACTTAACAACAGACTTCTGGAAACATGGTCAGTCTGGAATCATTGATATTAAGGACAAGATTAAACCATGTTATTGGTATGGTAAGCAACATCCATTTGAGTATGAATTTGTAGTAGTTGACAACCCAGCTACACATAAAATATTCGAGAACTTGCAAATTGTAAGTAACAAGGCTGTTCCGGACTCATTCCATTATGAAGTAGTAGGTGAAAGTTATGAGTTCCATGAGGACAAAAAGAACATGTATATAAGACAAGAAGCCACTAAAGATTTCTATCAATATAATGGTTCTGATATACTGTACAACAGGAATTTCTTAGACCTAAGAGGTAAGCAAAGAGACATTCTTAGAAACTGGAAACCCACTGGACAGAAAGTGAAATCTACAATGTTCCCATTATACTATGCTAGAGTAGATACATTTAATGAGATTGAGGATTACTACAAAGGTAAGACTGCTCCTAATAAGGATTATGTTAATCTGTCAGGTTCTGAAATAGTTTATAATGAGAAGCTAGATGAGTTTAGAGTCTGGACTCATGCTAAGGCTGCTGATATTAAAGACCCAAGAATTGGAAGATTAAGAGGAAATATGAATTATCAAGGAGATGTTTGGAATATTCAAATTAATCCTATTATCTTTGTACAGCGAAACGAGCCAGCATGGAATACAGCAAAACTTACTAAGGAAACTATAGATAAGGTTCCTATCTCTGTAGGTAATTCTCCTATACCAAACGACTTAAAAGGATTTGATATAACTTCAGAAACTCCTGTGGAAGACTATATGCCTCAAGATTTAATAGACTTAGGATATGGACCTGAAGATATAGACACATCTGATTGGTGGAGTGGTAGGAAGGAAGCAAGACTTAGAGACAAATACATCAAGATTAGAGTAAGATATACTGGCGAAGAGTTAGCAATAATAACAGCATTAAAGACATTATATACAATAAGTTATGCGTAAAATTATGAAATTCCAATGGGGAAATTCGCTATTAAGACAAGGTATGGGGAGTATAACTCCCCTACAGTCTAGTAGCGACCTCTATACAGCAATGACTGGATTACAATCCGCTAACTTCGATAAATTCTCTCCCGCCAATAATCCTTTATTACAAGCTGGTGCGGCTAGTGGTGACATGGCTTCTAAGGCATTACTAATGAATGCTAATACTAATAAAGCTGTCAATGGATTATCTAAATCAGCTGCTAATATGGCGACTGGAACTGCTGGAAGTACTGTTAAACCTGGTGGAGGACTGTTTAGTAAAGCAAATATCGGTAACACCATGTCTAAGGCAGGAGGCTATGCTGATATGATTGGCAGTTTTATTCCGAAGAAGGAGCAATCAGCACTTACTACTGGCTTAAATCAGGGATATGATGCAGCAGCTAATATGATTTCTAGTGTACCTGGAGTAGGAACTATCGTTGGAGGGGCAATGAAGATTGGTGGTATGTTGTCAGATGGACTTACAGCTTTAGGAGTAGGAACCGACCAAATGACTACTACTGATAAGATTCTTGATAGTAAATTTATGAAGTTAACTCCAATGGGGTTAGTAAATGCTTTCGGAGCTAAGAAGGCTGATACTATTTATAAAGATAACGAAACCTGGGAACAGCAAGGTTCAGCTTATGGAGGTTCAATGGCTAAGGTAGATGATGCTCTCACCAAAAGTGGTAAGAAGTACGGAGCCTTCAGTGGTAAGGCTAGACGTAAAGCTAATGCACAAATAGCAGAAGCTAAACGGCAGCAAAATTTGGTATCTGATATTAATCAAGAAGCACAAGATGCATTTGCAGCTTCTAATTATAGTGGAATTGGTCTTAGAAACGAACTAGCACTTAGTGGAGGTTATAGAAATATGGCAGTTGGTAGAAACGGAATGAAGATACTAGATGCTGAATCACAATGGGCTAGAGAAGTTCTTAATAAAGCTAGAGAAGTTAATAAGCTTCAAAAGGGAGGTAAGGTAGACGGAATTACAGGAGCGGCTCCTAAGATAACATTTGAGTCTTGGTATGAAACTGTTCCTTCTGATAGAAACGATACTACTTCATATAATCTTAGAAGGGCCTTTGAGTTAGCTCCTAAGGAGGAATTAGAGGCCTGGAGAACATCTAGTGTAGAAGATTTAAGGAATGGGAAGAATCACCTAAACTCTGTCTATCTAAATCCTAAAACAGGTATCTATGAATTTATGAAGGCTAAGAATCATCCAACTCTTAAATATGAATTAGAGTGGTATAATTCTAAAGACCCAGAAGCAATAAAGTTCAGAAACGCTTATGATTTAGATATGTCTGGAGATTATTATAAATATGTTCCAAAGAAGTTCGCAGAGGGAGGTAAAGTTAATGTAATCCCAGACGGAGCATTACACGCACACAAGCATCATTTGGAGGATATTAGTCCAGAGTATGAACAAGTAACTAGTAAAGGAATACCTGTAGTAACGGAAGAGGAAGGTGGTAAATTGAAGCAACATGCTGAAATTGAGCGTAATGAAATCATCTTCAGGTTAGAAGTTACTAAGAAACTAGAAGAACTTATGAAGGACGGAAGCGATGACGCGGCTATAGAAGCTGGCAAATTACTTGCACATGAAATTATTAATAACACTGTTGACAATACAGGTCTAATGGAGGTAGTAGAATGAGAATAGAAATTGGCGATAAGAAGTATAATGTAGAGGTAGCTCAAACAGATGAGGAGAAGACCAAAGGACTGCAAGGCAAGAAAGAGCTTGCTGAAGATGAAGGTATGCTGTTCATATATGATGAACCTCAAACAGTTGGTTTCTGGATGCAAGATACTGACATTCCACTTGATATAATATTTATTGACGAAGATTTTGAAGTAATATCAGTTTATAAGGGACAACCGCACGATGAAACTATTGCTGAAGAAGACGATGTGCAGTTTGTATTAGAAGTAAATCAAGGTTCTGGAATTAAGGAAGGAGATGAGCTTGACATAGATGACGATGATGAAGTACCAACTATGAAGGTTATAGCTCCCGATGGTTCCACTCAAATGGAATTAAATGGAGGAGAGAGAATCTTTAGTAGAAAGAATACTAAAACTCTTATTCGTATGGCTAAGAGAGCAGATAAATCTAAGGCAGATAGAGATTATAAGGCACTCGGGAAGAAGATGTTTACCTATTTAAAACAGCAAGATGAACGTGAGCCTGAATATGTAGAAACAAAAGATTAATTTGGTAATATCGTTAAGTATAACTAACTTTGTGGGAAAGTTAATGTTTAACGTTAAATAGTAATTAACATGAAAATTCAATCTAAAATTTCACGATTTCAACAGGGTGGTGTAGCTCCTGTACCACAAGACCCAGCAGCAGGAGGCGCACCTGCTGAAGGAGCACCAATGGAAGGCGGAGCACCGGAAGGAGCACAAGCAGGTAATCCTATGGAACAGATTCTTCAAGTGGCAGCACAGGCAGTGCAAACAGGTAACTGCGAAGCAGCTCTAGCTGTATGTCAGACTCTTATGTCGGCAGCACAGGGAGGTATGGGACCTGGAGAAGCTCCTCAAGAGGAACCAACCTTTGCAAGAAATGGTTCTAAACTTAGAAGAGTTAGATAATCATTTAACAAGTTAGAAAGGGGCATATATCAAACAGTATATGTCCCTTTCTTAGTTTATAATACGATATGTCACAAGCAATAAGAAAGTATCAAACTGGTGGCAAGTCCTCACAAGAACCAGAGCTGTTTGAGTGGAAAGATGTTAACAAATATAACAAATCAGATTTAGTATCTGGCTTATATAGAAACATTGACACCTATATACAGAATAACGGACTAAAAGGGGACAAAGCTGACCAATTCAGAAAGGCTGCTGGTCAATTCATAGAGGGTCTTAAGTCCGGGACTGTGACTATGAATGGAGACGGAACCTTTACAGATGCTTCTGGGCAAATGAGTAGTACTGGTAAGTATGACAAGAAATTTCTAGGATTAGGTACTAAGAATACAGAGAATAATGCATTCAACAGAGTTGGTGATTATGCATTAAGCTATATTAAAGGTATGAGTCCTTATAAGGCACAGGTTGAAGAGAAACCTCAAACTAAGGCAGCTCCAATTTCATTTAAACAAAGACTAGCTAATATAGCTATGGGAGGAAACTGGGATGATAGTCTATGGAGGAAGTTTAATTCACAAGACCGCTTAGGATTCCTAAGACAAGCAATACAATCTAGTCATAATGATTTCATTAATAATCCAGAAGCAGAATATAACAAAGATGTATTCGGAACTAGAGAGAATTGGATAGAGAGAAGCTCTAATCTATTAAAAGCTCTAGAAGACAATAAATATGACCCTGAAGACCTAAAATTCTCTGCCGCTATGGGCTATGGAGATTTAGGCGCTTATCTAAATGATGAAGTCTCTAAAGGAGGTAGTGATGTAAACTTGATAGATGCTTACAGGGAGTCCTTAATAGCAGATGCCAAAAGTAAAGGAATATTAGGAGACGAAGCAATTAACGCCTATGTAGAGAAAGGTCTAAGAGACCAAGCTAATAAGGAGAAAGAAATAATAGATACTAACAAGGCTGAACTGAAGACTGAAGCTACTAAGAAATACTTTGAGGATTATAGAAAGAATAATCCGTTTAAATCTTCCATGTCAGGACATTTCGGCAATGTTAATCCTAATTACAATATTGACAACTTACTGGATTACTTGAAAGGTCAACCAGACATGGCAAATTACTTTACCAATGTATTAGGAAGAACTTCATTTAGACCAGACAACGGACAGCATATAGTTAATAATATGGATGCTGCCTTAAGTGTCATGAGGTCACAGTTCCCAGACATAGGCGATGGCTTTGTAGCAGTGCCCACTACATATGATTTCAATAATTATACTAGTATAGCATATAATCCTGAAACTAAACAGTACAAGGAAGTATCTATGCTAGATATACCTGCGTTGCAACAGATAGCCTATGCTCATTATGAGAATCCTACTGATAGTTCAAAACCTAGAGTTGCTCCTAGAGTACCAAAGCGGGGAGGTTCATATTTCCAACAGGGAGGAAGCATAGGGTTTAATAGGGAAGCTGCTAATGCTGAAATACTTAAAGCTATTAGGGAGAGAGATGCTAAACGTCAAGCTGACAAGGAAGCTAAAGTAGAACAATCTGTAGCATCTGGTAAATCTCCACAACAAGCCGTTAATGATAGCAGAAAGCCAGCAGATACTGGATTCACTGCTTCTGATTATGCAAGGCTTGGGGCTATAGGTGCTGATTTAATATCTATGATACCTGGAGCTGGGGTAGTAGGTTATGCTGGAACACTAGCCAATTTTGGAGCTGATTGGGGCCAAGATGGTCTTGACTGGGGAGATGCAGGACGTCTAGCTATGAATTTAGGTTTAGATACAGTTGGATTAATTCCCGGACTGGGTGCGGCAGCTAAAGGTAGTAAGGTAGTCAAGAATCTTATAAAATGGACTCCAAGACTATTATCGGCAGCAGCTGCAATAAACTATACAGGCCCTGGTATAGAATCAGCTAGAAAGTTGGCTACTAACCCAAAAGACCTTTCCGTAGATGATTATAGAAACTTGGCTGAACTAATAAAAGTTGTAGTTGGGGGTGGTAAAGGGGTTAAACGCCAAATACAATCTAAACAGCTTAGAAATGCTGCTGCTACTGGAAATCATGTAATAACTAGTGCTACTGGTAAAGAATACACTGTCACTGGAGCGCAGTTGGACGAGATAGCTAGTCATGGTAAACTCAAAGACCAACAGGCAGCTTTCCAGAAGATTACTAAGAGTGATGATAGATTAGGTCGTCAAGTTAATTTCTCATGGCACAATCCGTTTATAACTAGTTTGCCCAATTCTGTAGTAAGACCAGAATACAACTTCAACAAAACTAAAATAGTCAGCACTACTAAAGGTGATATCGAAGTGCCTCTAGTCTATTCAGATTCAGAGAAGGGAATAGTTAAAAGAATGCAAACTGGAGTTATATCTATTCCTGGTCTTGATAAGCCAGCTCAATGGTACAACTCTTTCAAATACAGAAATCTTAATAAAGGTCAAGCTAAGCCTTCAGAGCTGTTAGCATTACCTGCCCCTAATCAAGTAACTCCGTCTAACAGGGTATTTCACATGGGAGATAGTAAGTCAAGACAAGTTGTAGACATTACTGACCCAAACAAGCTGGCACAAACTAGAGCTACGGGAGATAGAAACAGACGTAATGAAGCTATTAGGAATGAAAGACTTAATAAGCAGGCTGAAGCTAGAGAAGCTCAAAAAGCTAGAAATGAAGCTTTGACTGCATGGGCTACTAATCAACCTTCACCTAAACAGCCATTAGCTGGAGCAGCCAGAGCTAATAAGGAAAGGACTTACAGAGAAGTATTCCAACCAGTAGCTGAACGTGAGTACAATAAAGTATGGGATGAAGCAGTTAAGAATAAAAAGGATTTTGGATATGAGGATGTAACTCCTAGAAGGAATGTGTATACTCCACCAACTCCAACTGAAATTACTGTTACTCCTACTAATACGATTACCGATAAGAATGCCAGATACTTATGGGAATTAGTTAATCCGCCCAAACGTAATACTGCTCATGTTAAAAGAGAGCTTCCTAAGAAGCAATCTAAACCTAAGACTAAGAAGAAGTCTAAAGACGACAGAGTTACTAAGAAAGCTAATGGAGGAGTGTTAATTCCTAAATATCAAGGAGGTAAAGCTATACGTAATGTACAATCTGCTAATGATTTGAATTGGAACACAGACGTCTTAGGAAGTGCTGGTTACAACGACACATTAGGCATGATTAACCCAGCAAATGCTAGTACATACAATAATATGCAAAGAGATTACAGTAATCTTGGATTTACTGCTACTAAGCCTGGGGCTTCTAGATTATCTTATAATCAGAACGTAGCTAACTATCAGACTAACTTTAATACTAATACTAAAGTGAATACTGGAACTATGGCTAGTCTGGTTAAATCTGGTAGAATAACAGGTAGAGGTGGAAGTTCTGACAAGGGTACTCAATGGACTGCTGACGGATATGCAGGAGACCAAACTTGGTTAAGACATCTAGGAACTAACAATATCAGTGCTGATAATCTAGCTAAAGTTAGAGCTGGAGTTAATGATAATATTGATGTTGTTAAGAATTTAGACACCGGGATGTTGAATTTTATGCCTAAAGCTAAGGCAGCAGGTATTACTAGTGGAAATCCACAACCAGCTATGCCAACTAAACTAGAATCTCCAGTTCCAGCTATGGGTAGTAATCCTACTAAGAAGCAAATTAGAGATGCTAAAAGGTCACAGAAAGCTGCCGGAGACGGTACTGTACGCGGAGCAGCTGGAGGTGAAAAGAAAGGTTTAGGAGGTTTTAGTGTATTGCCAGAGGATGTGATAGCATTAGGCAGAATGGTTGGAGGATTGGCAACTAATAACAAGGCAGCTGAACAGTACAAAGCTGGACTAAAACCATTGCTAATAGATACATATGAGAACACTGTACCCATTACTGGTAACTACTTTGCTAAAGCATCTGCTGATAGGCAAGCTTCTAATTTGACATCTCTTGCCGCTAGACCTAGAACTTCTGATGCATCGCTTCAGCTTGCTGGAGAATTAGAAGCACAGAACAAAGCTGGTGATATAAGATTCCAAGGAGATATGGCTGATGCTGATATGTTCTATAAAACAAGAATGATGGCTCAACAAGAGTCAGATGCTGCTAAAGCTAGAAGAACTGATGTTGCCAATAGAAATAGAGCTTCAATGCTACAAATTGATGCTGCTAAGGCGCAAATTGATTCTGCTAAGACTACAGCTAATTATCAGCAAGTTATTAATCCTTACCTATCTGGCATTGAAAATCAATTCAGACAGAATAGAGCAGCTCGTAAACAATACGATGCTGAATCT
>ENA-OWPL01000895-OWPL01000895.1-human-gut-metagenome-genome-assembly--contig:-NODE-895-length-18829-cov-2.684883_pt1 | contig 18829 bp, 17 predicted proteins | sample MGYA00248263_ERZ651844 | MGnify/ENA primary metagenome ERZ651844 (study PRJEB26924, sample SAMEA4378256) | human gut metagenome | biome: human gut; feature: human-associated habitat; material: faeces...
AGTTTACTGCTATAGAGATTATTTATATCATTACGAGTCATCGCAGATAAATTTAATAGCAGTTTTAGTAGCGGTTTTTGTCGTGCCTTACTATGAAGAGATCGTTTATAGGGTATGTGCTTTTGGTTTTCTTTGCTCAATTTTTAAGAAAAATCTACTCATCCCAAGCTTGATTACATCTGTGTTTTTTTGTGCCATGCACTCACAGTATTATAATGTTTTGGATCAACTAATTCTTTTCGTGGTGTCAATGTGTTTGTTAAAAGTTAGAATTAAGAGTGAAGGTTTTTTTTATCCTGTTCTAATTCATTCGGGCATGAATTTATTCGTTATAATATTAAATGTTATATGATTATGGGCGTATTCAGAAGTGAGGCATTAGAATATCATAGTGATGCCGAATACGGTGATGTTGTAATACCTGCATCATTAAGTATGACTGCATGCGCTGTTGCAACATTATTAATATTTATTTGCGTGGTATTGTTCGTTTATTATGGTAGTTACACCCGTAAGGCTCATCTGACGGGTATCGTTATGCCCTCATCTGGGTTGGTGAAAATAACACCGCAATATGCCGGTTATATAACACAGCTTACTGTCTCAGAAGGTCAGCATGTTATTGCTGGCGAACCTCTCTACCATATTAACGGTGAACATTTTAACGAGCAGGGAGCCGGTACGCTGGCAGCCATGAATCTTTCTCTCAGAACACAGTATGCGATGCTGTCGTCTCAGGAGACGCTGGAATTACGTGATAATCAGCAGCAGCAGGCTGCGATAAAGCAAAGAATTGCTTCATTGCAATTACAAGTCAAAAGTGCGGAACAGCGATTACAAATGGCTGAACGTCAGGTCGGACTAACCACATCAGTCATGGGAAGCTATAAGAAACTGGCCGGTACGCATTATGTATCTGATATTGAATATCAGCAGAAACAAATAGATGTCTCTACGGCTCAGCAAAACGTTGAAGATCAGCGGCAAGGGCTTCTGCAGTTACGCACTGCAATAGAAGCCGCTAAAGATGATCTTAACCACCTCATCATCCTTGGGGGAAGCCGGAAGGCTGAATTGGACAGACAGCTGCAGGAGATCAGACAACAGCAGGGGGAGCTTGCTGGGCAGGAGAACATCACGTTGACGGCACCGGTATCAGGTACCGTTGCTGCGGTGTTGGTTAGACAGGGACAGTCCGTGAGAGCATTAGAGCCAGTCATGACAGTTGTGCCTGATAATGCCAGCCTGCAGATAGAGCTATATGCCGCTAGTCAGAATGCCGGTTTCATTCGGCCAGGGCAGCGGGTAGCGCTGCGTTTTGCCGCTTTCCCTTATCAGAAGTTTGGCGTTCAGTACGGGACTATTCGTGAAATCAGTCGTACAACGTTGACACCTTCGGATTTACTCTCAGTATCCCCAGTAACTTGGAAAGAGAATGAAGGGCGCTACCGCGTCATCGTTAGACCCGAGAATCCCTTTATCTTGGCCTATGGGAAAAAAGAACCCCTGCGCCCTGGTATGACTCTTGAGGGGGATGTCAACCTTGATACTCGTCCTTTATGGGAATGGTTGACAGAACCTCTCTGGAGCCTAAAAGGAAAACTTTAATGGAATTAATGAACTGGACAGGGAAGAAGCGCCTTCCCCTCATTCGCCAAACAGAATCAGCTGAATGTGGCTTGGCATGTCTGGCGATGATGGCCTGTTGGCACGGTCTACAAACAGACTTAACCACATTGCGCGAACGTTTCAGTATCAGTACTCAGGGGATGACCCTGCAGAGACTAATTGAGTGTGCAGCTGGTATCCAATTGTCATCACGTGCAGTAAGGTTAGAGCCGGAAGACCTGAAATCCCTTTCTCTTTCTTGTATTCTCCACTGGAATATGAATCATTTTGTTGTACTTTATAAAGTTCGCAGGAGCAGACTGGTCATTCATGATCCGGACAAGGGAAAGATAACACTTTCCTTACAGGACGCAGGAAAGCACTTCACTGGTGTTGCGCTTGAGTTGATTCCATCCAGCGATTTTACGGTCAGGGATGAAAGAAAGAAAATTCACCTTCGCCAACTGACAGGTAAAACACCCGGCCTGCTTGCGGCTATGTCACGCATCATTACTTTTGCACTATCACTGGAAATCCTGACGCTGGGAAGTCCCCTTCTCAATCAATTGGTGATCGATGAAGTCTTGGTTGCTGCAGATCGAAGTCTATTGACTGTGGTTATCGTTGCACTGTTGCTATTGTCACTGACACAGATGTTGCTATCACTAGCTTGCCAGTGGGCTAGTATAACCCTGTCAGTCAATTTTAATATGCAGTGGACGGCCCGAGTATTCAACCATCTGGTCCGCCTCCCTCTGGCTTGGTTTGATGCGCGTAGCAGAGGAAGTGTTAATGCCCGTTTTGATGCGATAGATACCATTCAGCAAGCGCTAACCACGCAGGTACTGGAAGGTATTCTGGATGTACTGCTCGTAGTGACTGCACTCTGCATGATGTTGTTATACAGCCCTGAAATGACATTAATAGCTGTACTGGCAGCCGTCATTTACGGTGTAATGAGAACCCTGTGGTATCCATCTCTGAGACAGTCGGCGGAAGATGCCTGGGGCGCTGGAGCCCGGGAATCAGGTTATTTTCTTGAAACTCTTAGCGGGATCCTGAGCCTGAGAATTAACGGCGTGACAACTCATCGAGAAGCAGTCTGGCTGAATCTTAACGTCACCCGCAGGAATACGCAGTTACGCCAGAGTCGACTGCTTATGTACTATGATATTGCGCACACCCTTACAGGTAGTGTTGTATCGGCAATTATTTTGTGGAAAGGTGCCGGTGAAGTGCTGAACGGTACATTCACAGTCGGTATGCTGGTTGCGTATTTGTCGTACCAGATGCGTTTTTCCTCGAGTATCAGCAGCCTGACTGATAAGTTTTTTGCGTGGCGTATGCTCGATGTCTATAACGAACGTCTGGCAGACATTGTGCTCACCCCGACAGAAGGTAATCAACAACAAACTGCTCAGGAGAATAATAGCACTTCTACCACTCCCTCAATTTTCCAAGACAGAGTAACTGAAGATACCGATCTTCCGTTAACTCTTACTCACATAGCCTTCAGTCATAAGGGAAGTAATAAGCCGATACTCCGTGATGTATCGTTGACATTGCATACTGGTGAAGTGGTGGCAATTACTGGTAAATCAGGATGCGGTAAATCGACACTGGTAAAGCTTATCCTGGGAATTCACCTTCCTAATGAAGGTACAATCCGGACATTTGGCATTCCACATACACATCCAGATTATTACCAGATTCGTCGACGTATTGGAACTGTACTGCAGGAGGATCACCTATTCAGGGGATCTATTGCAGATAATATCATTTTTTTCAGTGAAGACCGGGATCATGAAAGAATGATTCAGTGTGCTCGCCTGGCGCTCATCGACAGCGATATTATGACAATGCCGATGGGATATCAGACATTGATCGGTGAGACCGGTGGTGGGCTTTCGGGGGGGCAAAAACAGCGTATTTTATTGGCGAGGGCATTGTATAAAAAACCGGGTTTTTTGCTACTGGATGAAGCGACCAGCCATCTTGATGTTGAAAGTGAAATCCAAATAAGTCAGACACTACGTCAACTCAAGGTTCCTGTACTGCTGATAGCCCACCGGCCGGAAACTATTGCATCTGCAGATCGAGTTCTATATCTCACCGACGGATATTTTACTGATCTGACGCACCAATACAGAAATGGTTCCGAATATTTAGTTTCGTATGGACTGACTCCAGGACAGAAGGATAACTTTGCCCTCAGGACGAGGTCTGCTCAAAGGCCTCCGGACTGACGACTCCTCACCTGGTCCAGAAAACCATACATTCTGTGCAGCAAGAAATCCTGCTGATGTGCTATTCCTTTACCTCACCAGAAGTCGCCGGCGCGATTGTCAGAGCAAAACAGCGTGGCCTCAATGTAAAAGTGGTTGGACTGGAAAGCAAATACAGGTAAGAAAAACCAGGCGAGTGAAGAAGCCATGAATCTTATGGGCAATGCCGGTATCCCGGTTCGCACTGTGTCGCAGTACAAAAAATGCACGACAAAGTGATTATTGCTGACGGCCGTAGTGTTGACGTAGGGTCTTTTAACTACACCCAGCGCCGCTGATCGGTTCAATTCAGAGAACGTGCTAGTCGTGTGGGATGAACCAGTCGTTGCTCAACGCTATCTCCAGCACTGGCAAACTCGTTGGGAGATGGGAAAAGACTGGAGTTCCTCGTATTAACCTCCTCGCTCAATAGCCTGCTCATTGCGCCAACAAGGGCAGGTTATATAACAAAAAATAACGTAACTCTCGCTGCATCCAGCGACGTGTAGTATCTTTGTTCAAGTATTCAGTTATATGCTTGAGGAGGCAGAGATGTCACAGGTCGTTAACGGAGTTACTTCCTCATCTAAACGTCCCTATAGGAAGGGCAACCCTGTTTCTGCGGCAGAACGTCAGCAGAAAGCTGTTGCCCGAAAAAAAGCGACGCACAAAGAGGTGAGAGTATTTGTGCGGGACAAGCTTAAAAACCAGCTTCAAATCATGTGTGAGAATGAAGGAATTACTCAGGCAGCAATGATTGAGAGGCTGATTGAAAGGGAATCTGCGAAACTAGGAATCGACGTAACGACGTCACATTCTTGATCATGCCTGCTATGAGTGCTAGATTACTGAACGTTTAGAATTCTTGGCTGGCCACATCATAAGGTGGCAGGGAGCTGGTTTTGTGGATGTTTACCCGGAACCAGAAAGTAAAAGCCCCGATAATCTTCTTCAATCTTGGCGGAAGGAAAAGATTACCGGGGCTCACTTAAAACTGCATAGAGGTTGTTGCTCTATGCAGGGAGTATAGATTTATGCTCAGAAAAGTTCAAGACCTTCTGTGCTCACTCCTTCCGCGCAACATAAGCGCAGGAAGCGGTGACTGATCATAACCAACAAAGCTCACGCAAGTATGTTCAGGTAAACAATCCTGAACCTGTTTTCACGGTTCCCCAGGACTACACTCCCTGGCCTTTCTCGCTGAAACTTATGGTAAAAGCCAATGGTTTTACTGAAAGTTTCAGTTTCGATATCGCATCAGCGATGTCGCGTAGGGACGGAATACGAAAACGTAAACCCCCATTTTTGCGTCGCAGAGCGATGAATGCGTTGCTCATGGCGATGTGTTTTTATTACGATCCCCTGTCAAATAAAGTTCTGTGCTCACTCAGAGAGATTGCCCGGGAGTGCGGACTTGCAACTAAATCTCTTTCTGGCGAAGTGTCCATTACACGAGCAATCAGGGCACTGGAATCGCTGGAAAAAGATTTTGAATTTGTTGCCTGCTCATCGGATCGCTATTTAACTGCTGAGATTTTTTTCACCCCTAAGCTGTTCGAATTTCTTGGCGTATTTCCACTCTCTCTGAGCGAAGCCAGACTGAAGTGTCTGGCCGCCAAAAACAGCGGCAGGGAGAGTGCAGATGAGTAATGCGCACAATCCGCAACACTGGAGTCAGCTGGATACGGAAGAACAGATCCGTTTCTGGCAGGGGGTAGAGGACGGCCATGTGGCATCTTTTCTGGTTTCCCCGGAGAAGAAATCTACCCGTCGCCGGCGCGGCGAGCACTCCACAAAACCCAAATGTGAAAACCCGACCTGGTTTCGACCGGAGCATTACAAAAAACTGGGTGGCCAGCTGGGGCACGCCTATAACCGTCTTGTTCAAAAAGATCGCACCACTGGTGAGGTGCGACTGCGTATGCACGTATCTCTTCATCCGCTGTACGTCAGGGAACGCCGTCGGGCTGGCCGCCGGTATGGCTTCCGGCCGGAAAAGCAACGTCTGCTGGATGCTATCTGGCCAGTGCTGATCAGCTTCTGTGATGCCGGCAAGCTGACGGTCGGTATGTGTATTTCTCGTCTGGCAAAAGAACTCAGCCAAAAAGACAGTCATGGAAAAGTTATTCCGAAAACAGAGGTAACAGTCTCACGTCTCTCCCGGTTGATTGACGAACAGGTTCGTTTTGGTGTCCTGGCTGTATCTGAAGAAAATAGCTGGGACAGGGAATCCCGTATCTGGCTTCCTAAATACGTCTATATCACCGCGTTAGGGTTTCAGATGCTGGGAGTGGATCTGGAAAAACTTGATGCGGAACAACAAAAAAAGCTCCGGCAAAGCGAAGAGCGTCGTCGTCTTATCGAGGAGGGGATTCTGCGTGAAGATGAGGAGATCTCCCCGCGTGCAGCATGTGAGCGCTGGTACCGTCAAAAAACTCTCGATGCACTGAGGTTCCGTCGGCAGCGTGGCGCCGAACGTAAACGAGCTAGCCGCCTGGCCAGATATTCTCGTGAGCGCCAGATTCACGAAATGTCGCTTCATATCCTGAAGACAATGCCGGCAGACGAGGCTTACTGGTGTACAACGGAGCGGCTGCAGCAGCTGGCCCTGGCTCCGCCGTCCTGACGGATATCATTTAGCTATTTTTTCTATGCCCCTGCCCGGGGCTTTTGGCGTTTGTCCGGATTCATGAAATTGCCTGGTTTTTATCCATCTGACGTTCCGGCCGTCGGACCATCGCTGGTTTGAGCACGTATACCCTGTGACGTTCGCACCAGGTTTTCACTTATCCACAAAAACCCGCAAATGAATAAACAGGGAATTTAGCAAAAGGGTAACAGCAAACCTGCAAAATAGTCTTACCCCACTTTTTTAATCCCCTGCATTGCAAGCAGCAGGGAGATCTTTTGTCTCTGCCGGCTCTGTGAATAACTCAATGAGGCCTTCGCTTACAGCGGCCGCACGCGTCCGCGTCGCTCAGATAAAAGTAGCTCCCATCGCTTCGCGACGGGCCCCGACCGGAGAACTACATTAGTTACAGCATTCATAATGATGTTCATCATAAAACCGGCGCCGGTTTGCCAGCCAGGTGCCCTTCCCCACTACTGAAAAGCGCCGCCGCCCCCGGCCGAAGACCGGGGAACACCATCGCTTTTAATGATGGGTGTTGTAACTACTTTTCTTCATCGCTGTGGGTGGAGCTGCGGGCAGTTCTTTGGTACACGCTCGTAAGCGGCCCTGCGGCCCGCTAACGCGGAGATACGCCCCGACTGCGGCTAACGCCTTGTCGGGGTCCACTCCGACCGCGTACAGAGGCGTCTGAGATGTTTTGAGCGGGTATGGCTTTGCAGCCACCGTGTTAAGTTCCCTGGTGTCGCTGAAATTTTTTATGAACATCCCCCTAAGCGTCAGCAGCAAGCTGCCGCCGCTAAGGCCCCGGAAATCACGCCCTTTACGTCGTAAACGCCGTAAAGCCCGCTCACCGGGGTTAAAAGGGATTACCTTAATTTCTTCATTGCTGTGAGCGGGTTAAGGCTAATCAGGGCAGGGGGTAGGGTGGCAGAATTTATAGCCCGGTAACCGGCTACGCCGGGCTTTCGGCGCCATTTTACTACACAGACACATGTAACCTCATCTGGCGCCTCCATGCCGCTGACGCGGCATCCGGAAGTTTCCCATGCTGTAGACTTTAACGTCTGCTTTGTGCCAGGAACGGACGTTACTACTAGCTCAAGCAAACCGCTCCTTAGCCCTTAATGAAGAATGGAGGTATTGGTATAAATAGGTGAATATCGGAATATCTCCAACAGGGAAAGGGACGTTTTTAGGGGATAACTATATTATCACCTAGTGGCCGTAAGAATATGCGCAGAGAGAACATATTTCACAACAGCCACCTTAGTTTTATGAAAAATCATAAACCGTAGGAATATTTAAACGCATTTAAACGTCAGGCGAGCAACGCCATTAACAAGTAAGTGTGTATCAATATCAGTTCTGACTTCTTTCATAGATTTATTTTGTACCCTACAGAAATCAGAAGCCTTTTTTGTTGCAGTGCCAATAGCGCCTCGTATACGACCTGCAGCAGGAGCAGCTTCTACCTCAGTGAGGTAGTTCCCATTATCCAGTTTTTTGACATCGGACTGATATGTCAGACCCAGGCCTTGAAACTGTGTTTTATCATTTTGCACAGAGCAACCGCTTAGAAAAGTACCAATTAAAATGGTGGTGGCAATTACTAATGTTTTCATGTAAAGAACAATCCTTATGTATTTGGTTAGTCTCTATTCTACAAACTGAAATACAACATAAATTAAACCAATTGCTATTTATAGATTTGCATACAGCTATCGTATTGAATATTTAGAGAAATAAATCACACTAACCGAAAAACAAGAACGTCAGGTGATCTGTTCCATATGATTCAGAACACATCGATGTAAACATGGATCCCTAACTTCCGCTTCTCGCTCATAGCGGACTGCGCTCACTTACTGCTGTGAGCGTTACCTTGAGTTTAATGCCAGCCAGGTATAGTCAGGTTGACAGTACTTGTTTCAGTGTAGTGGCACACTGAATTTGGCCACCTGAATAGAGGTGATATGCTCACCTCAGAACAATACAGGTGCACCAATGAAACGAAGAAATTTTAGTCCTGAATTCAAACGCGAATCCGCTCAGCTGGTTGTCGATCAAAACTACACCGTCTCTGATGCTGCTAAAGCTATGGATGTCGGTCTTTCCACGATGACGAAATGGGTCAAGCAACTACGCGAAGAGCGTCAGGGCAAAACACCAAAAGCCTCGCCGATAACACCAGAACAAATCGAAATACGTGAGCTAAATAAAAAGCTACAACGCATTGAAATGGAAAACGAAATATTAAAAAAGGCTACCGTGCTCTTGATGTCGGACTCCCTGAACAGTTCTCGATAATCGGGAAACTCAGGGCGCGTTATCCAGTGGCTTCTCTCTGCCACGTGTTCGGGGTTCATCGCAGCAGCTACAAATACTGGCAAAACCGTCCTGAAAAACGAGACGGCATGCGGGCTGTATTACGAAGCCAGGTGCTGGAGCTGCAAAACATCAGCCACGGTTCAGCCGGAGCAAGGAGCATCGCGACAATGGCAACCCAGAGAGGCTACCAGATGGGGCGCTGGCTTGCTGGCAGACTCATGAAAGAGCTGGGGCTGGTCAGTTGCCAGCTGCCAACTCACCGGTATAAGCGTGGGGGTCATGAGCACGTTGCTATCCCGAATCATCTTGAGCGACAGTTCGTCGTAACAGAACCAAACCAGGTGTGGTGCGGTGATGTGGCCTATATCTGGACCGGTAAACGCTGGGCGTACCTCGCCGTTGTTCTCGACCTGTTCGCAAGAAAACCAGTGGGCTGGGCAATGTCGTTCTCGCCGGACAGCAGGCTCACCATGAAAGCGCTGGAAATGGCATGGGAAACTCGCGGTAAGCCCATGGGGTTAATGTTCCACAGCGATCAGGGCAGTCATTATACGAGCAGGCAGTTCCGGCAGTTACTGTGGCGATACCGAATCAGGCGGAGTATGAGCCGGCGCGGAAACTGCTGGGATACTCATTCTAATATACTTTCAAATACCGGATCGGACTGACCCGTGCAGGGATTGGCTCAGATGCCTTTCTGTTGACCTGTCGTCTGATTCTGGTATTTCCCGGGCATAACCGGGCCCAGCGTTTGTGACCTGACAGGAGCTTTGTGCTGCATCCCGAGTGTCCTGTCCTGCGGTGGGGATGGTTGTGCTACCAATATCTGGGGGCAAGCCATGCAAAACGACCACCAATCTTATGAAAGCGTGATCCTGGGTGTCGATACACACCTTGATATTCATGTCGGTGCTGTTATCAGTCAGGCAGGAAAACTGCTTGGAACTCATATTATTCAAACAAATCAAGCTGGTTATCTGGAGCTACTTGATTGGGCAAGTTCTTTAGGAATCCTCGAACGAGCAGGCATCGAAGGAACTGGAACTTATGGTGCGGCATTAACACGTTATCTCATTAAGAATGGAATATATGTGATTGAAGTTAACCGGCCAGATCGTTCAAAACGTCGCCTTGAAGGGAAGTCAGATCCCCTGGATGCAGAAAATGCTGCCCGGACAGTTCTTTCAGGGGGCAGCAAGGCTATACCAAAAATGCAGTCCGGCGCGTGTGAAGCTCTCCGAAATCTCCCCGGAAAGTTTTGACCTTCTGACGTTGACCAAAGGACCGCAAACGGTCCTTTGGGGGCCGGGTAACTCTGCAGGGACAATTCGTTTCGATCGCGAGCAGCCGCGTTTTGATAAACCCGGCGTACAGGGAAATGCCAGCCTGCTTGCTGCCTCGAACAATCGCTGGGATGAGAATGCGGATATCAGCCTGGGGAGCGAAGATGGATATTTGCGCCTCATGGGTAACAAATCACGTTCCGATGACTATAAGGATGGTAATGGCGATCGCGTCCCCTCAAAATGGGATAAATGGAACGGCGATATGGCGCTCGGCTGGACGCCTGATAAAGATACCCTGATTGAACTGACGGCAGGGAAAGGGGACGGGGAATCGCGTTATGCGGGTCGCAGTATGGACGGCTCCCAGTTCAGGCGAGAAAGCCTGGGTGCCCGGTTCGAAAAATCAAATATCGGGGAGGTATTCCAGAAATTTGAAGCGAATGTCTATTACAACTACGCCGACCACATTATGGATAACTATTCACTTCGTTCACCCGACGGTGGTATGTCAGGAGGTATGTCGGAAGGAATGACAGACAGCGGCATGGGTGACTCAATGGATGCAGGCATGTCAATGGATATGAATATGCCAATGGCGATGGAAGTCGACAGACGTACTGTTGGCGGTCGTATGATGGGCACATGGGAGTGGGCGGATGTGGAGCTGAGAAGCGGCGCCGATACCCAGCTGAATACCCATCGTAATAAAATGGATAACAGCTGGGTCAAAGATGCCCGTTTCCATGATTATGGTCTCTTCAGTGAACTCACCTGGAATACCTCTGATTCAAGCAAGTTAGTGGGGGGCGCTCGCCTTGATCGTGTCCTCGTGGATAATTTTTCCGGGAAAGGCTCCTCAGAGCGAACGGACACCCTTCCTGCCGGGTTTGTACGTTTCGAGCATACCCTCGCAGAAATGCCGCTAATGCTGTATGCCGGGCTTGGGTATACAGAACGTTTCCCGGACTACTGGGAACTGTTTTCCCCCACCTACGGGCCTGACGGCACCTCAGACGCGTTTGATAAAGTGAAAACTGAAAAAACGACCCAGCTTGATATTGGCGCACAGTATTCCGGCAAACGTACAAACGCCTGGGTTTCTGCTTATGTCGGTCACGTAAATGATTTTATCCTTTTCCGCTACGATCCCAACGATGCATATATCAGCCAGGTCGATAACATCAACGCCACCATCATGGGAGGCGAAGCCGGTGTCAGCTATAAGCTGACCGACAGCTGGAAAACCGACGCCAGTCTGGCCTATTCCTGGGGCAGGAACATGGAAGATGGTAAACCCCTTCCGCAAATGCCTCCTCTCGAAGCCCGTCTGGGATTATCCTGGGAAAGTGGTAACTGGAGCAGTACCGGGCTGGTACGTCTGGTCAGTAGCCAGCATCGGGTGGCGATTAATGAAGGTAATGTGGTGGGCAAAGATTTTGACAGCAGCGCCGGTTTTGCCGTGGTTTCCGCCAATGCCGCTTACCGCGTGAACAAGTACTTTAAAGTGAGCGCCGGTGTCGATAATCTTCTGGACAAAGATTACAGCGAGCATCTCAACCTGGCGGGTAACAGTAGCTTTGGCTACTCCGCCAATACCTCCGTTAACGAACCAGGAAGAACATTCTGGGGCAAAATTAATGTGACATTCTGACCGGTCCCGGTTCGAAAGGGCCGGGTTGTTTATTCAGAAAATATGAGGAAATTGTTATGTTGAAAATTCTCAAAACTCCGGAAGGGAAAAGTTTCTTATTGCTGTGGCTTGTGTGTTTATCGTTGCGGTATGCGTGGTGTCAAAAGCCGCGTTCCAGGGCGTGGAAGACCAGTACAATCAGCCGATGGATACCTGGGACACATCCCTGTTTATCATCCAGGGCGCATGGGTGGCCATTTACAGCTTTATGTTCACCATTGTGGGGGCGCTGCCTTTCGGATTTTACTTTCTCGGCCCTAAAGATGATTCAGAATAACTGAATGCGCGTTTGTTGTTCACAACCGGAACGTAAGCGCATTCAAAAATGTATCGTGTCATTTACACTGGCACGATACATGTCTACTTCGGCCTTTTACTTAACAGTAAAGGTTTATTTTCCCTGTGTTTTAGGTGATGCTGCCAACTTACTGATTTAGTGTATGATGGTGTTTTTGAGGTGCTCCAGTGGCTTCTGTTTCTATCAGCTGTCCCTCCTGTTCAGCTACTGACGGGGTGGTGCGTAACGGCAAAAGCACTGCCGGACATCAGCGCTATCTCTGCTCTCACTGCCGTAAAACATGGCAACTGCAGTTCACTTACACCGCTTCTCAACCCGGTACGCACCAGAAAATCATTGATATGGCCATGAATGGCGTTGGATGCCGGGCAACCGCCCGCATTATGGGCGTTGGCCTCAACACGATTTTACGTCACTTAAAAAACTCAGGCCGCAGTCGGTAACCTCGCGCATACAGCCGGGCAGTGACGTCATCGTCTGCGCGGAAATGGACGAACAGTGGGGATACGTCGGGGCTAAATCGCGCCAGCGCTGGCTGTTTTACGCGTATGACAGGCTCCGGAAGACGGTTGTTGCGCACGTATTCGGTGAACGCACTATGGCGACGCTGGGGCGTCTTATGAGCCTGCTGTCACCCTTTGACGTGGTGATATGGATGACGGATGGCTGGCCGCTGTATGAATCCCGCCTGAAGGGAAAGCTGCACGTAATCAGCAAGCGATATACGCAGCGAATTGAGCGGCATAACCTGAATCTGAGGCAGCACCTGGCACGGCTGGGACGGAAGTCGCTGTCGTTCTCAAAATCGGTGGAGCTGCATGACAAAGTCATCGGGCATTATCTGAACATAAAACACTATCAATAAGTTGGAGTCATTACCCTTTTTTCAACTTCTGATGGATGCGAGTGATTGAACTCATACATTAATGTTTTCCCACGAAGTCTTTTTTCAGGTAAGCCTTCGCACATATCGGTAAATAGCTTGCCTGCTTTTATTTTTTCTGTCATCGACATGTTCATTTTTAACATTCCGTCCTGATAAGTTGGTCGGATAAGGCGCTCGCGCCGTATCCGACATTAATTTCTTAAGCGACTTCATTCACCTGGCGACGCAGCAGGGAAAGTGGGCCGGGGCCGCTAAGCGTGAACACGGAAATTAAGGTGAAGCCCAGCGCCACCAGCCCCAGCACCAGGTAAGCGCCCTGGAAACCGATGCTTTCATACATATTGCCCGCCAGAATAGACATAAAAATCATCGCCAGTTGCTTAAAGAAGCAGAAACAGACCAGATAAATCGTCGCTGAAAAACGCACTTCAAACTGGCTGGTAATATATTTAAAGCAGCCCACCAGCAGGAACGGTACTTCAAACATATGCAGCGTTTTCAGAATAACCACTTCCAGTGCTGAGGTAGCGAACGATGAGCCAATAATACGTACTGACATAATAGTGCCAGCCAGCAGCAGGGCGTTTTTCCCACCGATGCGATTAATGATCAGTGGCGCAAAAAACATAATCGAGGCGTTAAGTAATTCGCCCATTGTCGTTACGTAGCCAAATACCCGCGTACCCTGTTCACCGGTAGCAAAGAACGAAGTAAAGAAATTAGCAAACTGTTGGTCAAAAACATCGTAGGTGCAGGAAACGCCAATAACATACAGTGACAAAAACCACAGTTTTGGCTGTCTGAACAGTTCCAGCGCCAGCTTAAGGCTAAATGCCGAATGGTTGGCACCTACCGCATTGGCAACCGTGGCAGAAGAGGGCGCATCCGTTTTGGCGAAAAAGAGTAAAACGGCGAGGATGAATGCACAGCCAGAACCCAGCCAGAAAACAAACTGATTATTGATGGTGAACATGATGCCGACAATCGAGGCACACAGCGCCCAGCCAACACAGCCAAACATCCGCGCGCGACCAAATTCGAAATTACTGCGACGGCTGACTTTCTCGATAAATGCCTCTACTGCTGGCGCACCGGCGTTAAAACAAAAGCCTAGATAAATACCACCAACAATCGATCCTACTAAAATGTTGTATTGTAACAGTGGCCCGAAGATAAAAATAAAGAACGGCGGAAACATCACTAACATGCCGGTAATAATCCACAGCAGGTATTTGCGCAGCCCGAGTTTGTCAGAAAGCAGACCAAACAGCGGTTGGAATAATAGCGAGAACAGAGAAATAGCGGCAAAAATAATACCCGTATCACTTTTGCTGATATGGTTGATGTCATGTAGCCAAATCGGGAAAAACGGGAAGTAGGCTCCCATGATAAAAAAGTAAAAGAAAAAGAATAAACCGAACATCCAAAAGTTTGTGTTTTTTAAATAGTACATAATGGATTTCCTTACGCGAAATACGGGCAGACATGGCCTGCCCGGTTATTATTATTTTTGACACCAGAGCAACTGGTAATGGTAGCTACCGGCGCTAAGCTGGAATTCCGCCGACACTGACGGGCTCCAGGAGTCGTCGCCACCAATCCCCATATGGAAACCGTCGATATTCAGCCATGTGCCTTCTTCCGCGTGCAGCAGATGGCGATGGCTGGTTTCCATCAGTTGCTGTTGACTGTAGCGGCTGATGTTGAACTGGAAGTCGCCGCGCCACTGGTGTGGGCCATAATTCAATTCGCGCGTCCCGCAGCGCAGACCGTTTTCGCTCGGGAAGACGTACGGGGTATACATGTCTGACAATGGCAGATCCCAGCGGTCAAAACAGGCCGCAGTAAGGCGGTCGGGATAGTTTTCTTGCGGCCCTAATCCGAGCCAGTTTACCCGCTCTGCTACCTGCGCCAGCTGGCAGGTCAGGCCAATCCGCGCCGGATGTGGCGTATTGCTCGCCACTTCAACATCAACGGTAATCGCCATTTGACCACTTCCATCAATCCGGTAGGTTTTCCGGCTGATAAATAAGGTTTTCCCCTGATGCTGCCACGCGTGGACCGTGGTAATCAGCACCGCGTCGGCAAGCGTATCTGCCGTGCACTGCAACAACGCTGCTTCGGCCTGGTAATGGCCCGCCGCCTTCCAGCGTTCGACCCAGGCGTTAGGGTCAATGCGGGTCGCTTCACTTACGCCAATGTCGTTATCCAGCGGTGCGCGGGTGAACTGATCGCGCAGCGGCGTCAGCAGTTGTTTTTTATCGCCAATCCACATCTGTGAAAGAAAGCCTGACTGGCGGTTAAATTGCCAACGCTTATTATCCAGCTCGATGCAAAAATCCGTTTCGCTGGTGGTCAGTTGCGGGATGGCGTGGGGCGCGGAGGGGAGTGTCACGCTGAGGTTTTCCGCCAGACGCCACTGCTGCCAGGCGCTGATGTGTCCGGCTGCTGACCATGTGGTCGCGTTCGGTTGCACTACGTGAACCGTTAGCCAGAGTTGTCCGGCGCTCTTCGGCTGCGGTAGTCCAGGCAGTTCAATCAACTGTTTACCTTGTGGAGCGACATCCAGAGGCACTTCACCGCTTGCCAGCGGCTTGCCATCCAGCGCCACCATCCAGTGCAGGAGCTCGTTATCGCTATGACGGAACAGGTATTCGCTGGTCACTTCGATGGTTCGCCCGGATAAACTGAACTGGAAAAACTGCTGCTGGTGTTTTGCTTCCGTCAGCGCCGGATGCGGCGTGCGGTCGGCAAAGACCAGACCGTTCATGCAGAACTGGCGATCATTCGGCGTATCGCCAAAATCACCGCCGTAAGCCGACCACGGATTGCCATTTTCATCATATTTAATCAGCGACTGATCCACCCAGTCCCAGACGAAGCCGCCCTGTAAACGGGGGTACTGACGAAACGCCTGCCAGTATTTAGCGAAGCCGCCAAGACTGTTACCCATCGCGTGGGCGTATTCGCAAAGGATCAGCGGGCGCGTCTCTCCAGGCAACGAAAGCCATTTTTTGATGGACCATTTCGGCACAGCCGGGAAGGGCTGGTCTTCATCCACGCGCGCGTACATCGGGCAAATAATATCGGTTGCGAAGGTGTCGGCTCCGCCGCCTTCATACTGTACCGGGCGGGAAGGATCGACAGATTTGATCCAGCGATAGAGTGCGTCGTGATTAGCGCCGTGGCCTGATTCATTCCCCAGCGACCAGATGATCACACTCGGGTGATTACGATCGCGCTGCACCATTCGCGTTACGCGTTCGCTCATCGCGGGTAGCCAGCGCGGATCATCGGTCAGACGATTCATTGGCACCATGCCGTGGGTTTCAATGTTGGCTTCATCCACCACATACAGGCCGTAGTGGTCGCACAGCGTGTACCACAGCGGATGGTTCGGATAATGCGAACAGCGCACGGCGTTAAAGTTGTTCTGCTTCATCAGCAGGATATCCTGCACCATCGTCTGCTCATCCATGACCTGACCATGCAGAGGATGATGCTCGTGACGGTTAACGCCGCGAATCAGCAACGGCTTGCCGTTCAGCAGCAGCAGACCATTTTCAATCCGCACCTCGCGGAAACCGACATCGCAGGCTTCTGCTTCAATCAGCGTGCCGTCGGCGGTGTGCAGTTCAACCACCGCACGATAGAGATTCGGGATTTCGGCGCTCCACAGTTTCGGGTTTTCGACGTTCAGACGTAGGGTGACGTGATCGGCATAACCACCACGCTCATCGATAATTTCACCGCCGAAAGGCGCGGTGCCGCTGGCGACCTGCGTTTCACCCTGCCACAAAGAAACCGTCACCCGCAGCTCATCGCGCAGCTCGCCGTACATCTGAACGTCTGCCTCCAGTACAGCGCGGCTGAAATCATCATTAAAGTGAGTGGCTACATGGAAATCGCTGATTTGCGTGCTCGGTTTATGCAGCAACGAGACGTCACGGAAAATGCCGCTCATCCGCCACATATCCTGATCTTCCAGATAACTGCCGTCACTCCAGCGCAGCACCATCACCGCGAGGCGGTTTTCTCCGGCGTGTAAAAATGCGCTCAGGTCAAATTCAGACGGCAAACGACTGTCCTGTCCGTAACCGACCCAGCGCCCGTTGCACCACAAATGAAACGCCGAGTTAACACCATCAAAAATAATTCGCGTCTGGCCTTCCTGTAGCCAGCTTTCATCAATATTAAATGTGAGCGAGTAACAACCTGTCGGATTCTCCGTGGGAACATACGGCGGATTGACCGCAATGGGATAGGTCACGTTGGTGTAGATAGGCGCATCGTAACCGTGCATCTGCCAGTTTGAGGGGACGATGACAGTATCGGCGTCAGGAAGATCGCGCTCCAGCCAGCTTTCTGGTACCGCTTCTGGTGCCGGAAACCAGGCAAAGCGCCATTCACCATTCAGGCTGCGCGACTCTTGGGAAGGGCGATCGGTGCGAGCCTCTTCGCTATTACGCCAGCTGGCGAAAGGGGGATGTGCCGCAAGGCGATTAAGTTGGGTAACGCCAGGGTTTTCCCAGTCACGACGTTGTAATACGACGGCCAGTGAATCCGTAATCATTGTCATAGTTGTATCCTGCGTGAATTGTTATACGCTCACACTTTCGCATAACATACGAGCCGGACACATAGAGTGTAAAGCCTGGGGTGCCTAATGAGTGAGCTGACTCACATTAATTGCGTTGCGCTCACTGCCCGCTTTCAAGTCGGGAAACTTGTCGTGCCAGCTGCATTAAGGAATCTGCCAACGTGCGGGGAGAGGTGGTTTGCGTATTGGGCGGTAGGGTGGTTTTTCTTTTCACCAGTGAGACGGGCAACAGCTGATTGCTCTTCACCGCCTGGCCCTGAGAGAGTTTCAGCAAGCGGTCCACGCTAGTTTTCCCCAGCAGGCGAAAATCCTGTTTGATGGTGGTTAACGGCGGGATATAACACGAGCTGTCTTCGGTATCGTCGTATCCCACTACCGAGATATCCGCACCAACGCGCAGCCCGGACTCGGTAATAGCGCGCATTGCGCCCAGCGCCATCTGATCGTTGGCAACCAGCATCGCAGTGGGAACGATGCCCTCATTTAGCATTTGCATGGTTTGTTGAAAACTGTGTACCGGAGAGTTATGAACAGGAAGCCCGTGTTCGTGGTATCTCCATCCATCAGCTTCTCACAGAGAAATTAGCTGGTTACAAAGCTGGACAGAGTGGTTTATTAGCGCTCGACTGGTTCAACGGTGTTCGTTCTCCATTAATGGACTTTAACTTAAACGGTCTCATTATGGGTATGAACCTTCTTACAAAACCAGAGGAAATCTACCTTTCCTTAATCGAAGCAACTGCTTACGGTACCCGCATGATTATCGAACAGTTTGAAGATGCTGGTGTTCCTGTAAACGCACTCGTATTAAGTGGTGGAATTCCTGCAAAGAACAAGATGCTCGTTCAGATCTACTCTGATGTCTGCAACAAAGAAATCCGTATTTCTGGAACAGATCAGGCAAGTGCACTCGGTGCTGCCATCCTTGGTATCGCTGCTGCTCCAGAACGCATTACTGGATTTAAAAATGCAAATGAAGCCGCAGAAAAACTTGGAAAGGTTCGCGATGAGGTTTATAAACCAAACCCAGATAATGTAGCGGTTTATGATAAGCTGTATCAGGAATATAAGACATTACATAAGTATTTTGGAACTGGAGAAAATGATGTAATGAAGAGACTTAACAAAATCCGCGAAGACAGATTAAGTGAATAGATCCTTACTAATTTGTGAGTCTGCAAGGCAGACGAACTCCTAAAGCTAAATAGAGCATATTTGTGACTTTAGTCGCGGCGCA
>ENA-OWPL01000903-OWPL01000903.1-human-gut-metagenome-genome-assembly--contig:-NODE-903-length-18784-cov-2.745742_pt1 | contig 18784 bp, 14 predicted proteins | sample MGYA00248263_ERZ651844 | MGnify/ENA primary metagenome ERZ651844 (study PRJEB26924, sample SAMEA4378256) | human gut metagenome | biome: human gut; feature: human-associated habitat; material: faeces...
ACACCTGCAACCCCGGCGGCCCGGGGCACGCGTACATCAAGCGTCTGTTCATCGACCGGGCGTTCCGGGACGGAGAGTCCCCGCAGGACTATGTGTTCATACCGGCAAAGGTCTATGACAATCAGGTGCTGATGCAGCGCGACCCCGGCTATCTTAGGCGGCTCGAGGCGCTGCCGCCGGCAAAGCGGCGCGCGCATCTTGAGGGTGACTGGAACGTATACGAGGGGCAGGTATTCGCCGAATGGCGCGACGACCCCGCGCACTACGCCGACGGAAAGTGGACGCACGTGATCGAGCCGTTCGACATCCCGGACACATGGCGGGTATACCGCAGCTTCGACTTCGGGTATGCAAAGCCGTTTTCCGTGGGCTGGTGGGCGGTGGATTTCGACGGGCGGCTGTACCGCATCCTCGAGCTGTACGGCTGCGTGCCCGGCGAGCCGGACACCGGCGTGCGCTGGACGCCGGAGCAGATCTTCACGCAGATCCGCGCCACCGAAACCACGCACCCCTATCTGCGCGGACGGGACATCCGGGGTGTGGCAGACCCCGCGATCTGGGACGCATCGCGCGGCGACAGCATCGCCGACATCGCCGACCGGTACGGCGTGTACTTCGAGCCCGGCGACCACCAGCGCCTGCCCGGCTGGATGCAGGTGCACTACCGGCTCGCGTTCGATGCGGCGGGACTGCCGATGCTGTACGTATTCCGCAACTGCCGGGACACGCGGCGCACGCTGCCGCTGCTGCGCTACGACGCGCACGCGCCCGAGGACGTGGACACGCGGCAGGAGGACCACATCGCCGACGAGATCCGGTATCTGTGCCAGTCCGATCCCATTGCGCCGCGCCCGGCGGTGCAGCGGACGCCGCAGGTGTTTGACCCGTTGAGCAATGATTAATTATGTAAACAGGAAAAGACTGCGACAGCAGTCTCTTTTTCTCGCAAAATGTTAAAAGTTATGTAAACTATTTGCCGGAAGCGGCAGCAAAGGAGCGTCTATGACAAACGAAAAAACGAACCCCCTGCCCTACCGCGCGGCGGCAGAGGCAGGGCTGCCGGAGATGAGCGAGCCCGTGATCACGCCCGACGATGTGGCACGCGGCACGGAGCTGCTGCGCCGCTACAAAGACGGCAAGCGCGCACTCGAGGCGCGCATCATCGCGGACGAGCAGTGGTACCGCCTGCGGCACTGGCAGTATCTGCGCGACCGGCGGCGCGAGCAGGGCGCCGACGTGGTGGAACCGACGAGCGCGTGGCTGTTCAACGCCATCGTCTCGAAGCACGCCGACGCGATGGACAGCTTTCCGGAGGCGGTGATCCTGCCGCGCAGCGAGCAAGATGAGCCGGACGCGAAGGCGCTGTCGGCCATCGTACCGGCGGTGCTGGAAAAGACGCACTTCGAGCAGGTGTGGTCGGACGCGTGGTGGTATAAGCTCAAGCACGGGTGCGCGGCCTACGGCGTGTTCTGGGACAGCGCCGGCAGCGGCGGCCTCGGCGACGTGGCCGTGCGGCAGCTCGACCTGCTGAATCTGTTCTGGGAGCCGGGCATCACCGACATTCAGGCCAGCCGCAACCTCTTCGTATGCGCGCTCGTGGACAACGACGACATCGCGGCCGCATGGCCGGAGGCGCGGCCCGGCAGCTGCGGCGTGGAGCTGGCGCAGTATCTCTACGACGACGCAGTGGACACGTCGAACAAGAGCATCGTCGTCGACTGGTACTACAAAAAGCCGCTGCCCGGCGGCGGAACGGCGCTGCACCTCGTGAAATTCACCGGGCGCGACCTGCTCTACGCGAGCGAGAACGATCCCGCTATGGCCGGGGGCTTCTACCCGCATGGGCAGTACCCGGTCGTGTTCGACGTGCTCTACCCCGAGGCGGGCACGCCGTGCGGCTTCGGCATGATCGCCGTGAGCAAGGACCCGCAGCAGTACATCGACCGGCTGAGCGGCAACCTGCTCGAGATGAGCATGAAGGCCTCCACGCCGCGCTTCTGGGTGAAGAAAGGCTGCGGCGTGAATGCGCAGGAATTTCTCGACTGGTCAAAGCCGCTCGTTGAGGTCGAGGGCAGCATCGACGACGAGCGGCTGCGCCAGATCAGCCTCTACAACCTCGATGGGCAGTGGGTGAATATGCTGCAGCTCAAGATCGACGAGCTCAAGGAGACGAGCAACAGCCGCGATGTGACGCAGGGCAGCGTGTCCGGCGGCGTGACGGCGGCGAGCGCCATCGCCGCGCTGCAGGAGGCCGGAAGCAAATCCAGCCGCGACACGCTGCGCGCGAGCTACCGCGCGTTTGAGCGCGTGGTCGAGCTCGTGATCGAGCTCATCCGCGCCTATTACACCGAGACGCGGCCATTTCGCGTGGCGGCGCCGGGCGCACAGGGCTACACCTTCTGCACCTACTCCAACGCCGGGCTGCGCGCCCGCGTCGTGGGCACGGACACGGACGGCGGGGCGCTTTGCCGCGCGCCGGCCTTTGACGTATCCGTGCACGCGCAGAAGGAGAGCCCGTATGCGACCGCATCGCAAAATGAGCTGGCGCGGCAGCTGTACCAGCTCGGGGTCTTTAACCCCGCCTTCGCGCAGCAGGCCGTGCCGATGCTGGAGATGATGCAGTTTCCCGGGCGCGACAAGGTGCTCGAGGCCGTGCGCGGCAGCATCGCGCCGCCGCAGCCGGAGACACCGGAAGCGGACGCGGGCACGGATGCGCTGCAAAAAGCGCAGGAGGAGAAAAACCGCATCATCACAGAAAGCGCCCGCTGAGGGCAGAAGGGAGAGCAGAGCATGGATGAAAACAACATGACCGCAGCCGGGCAGACCGCCCCCGCTGCGGCACAGACCGAAGCGCCGGCGGAAGCCGCTGAACAGACCGTGACCGTCGGCGCGCTGCGCGGCGCGATCGAGCGCAGGCAGGAGCAGAACATGCGCCGCGCGGCCGAGCAGACCGCCGCGCGCTGGTCGCGCGAGGCGGACGAGCTGACGGCGCAGTGCCCGGACTTTGATCTGGGTGCGGCGCTGAAGGATGACCGGTTTTGCGCGCTGCTGCGCACAGGCATAGACGTGCGCACGGCATGGTTTGCGCTGCACGCGCAGGCGCTGCTGGAGACGGCCTGTCTGCGCGCCGGACGCAGCGCCGAGCAGCGCGTGGCCGAGCACATCCGCGCCCGCGGTCTGCGCCCGGCCGAAAACGGGCTGGGCAGCGGCGGCGTGGGCATCGTGGTGCGGCCGGACGTGTCGCGCATGAGCCGCGCCGACCGCGCAGCGCTCGCTGCGCGCGCGGAGCGCGGTGAGCGCGTGAAGCTGAGCCTGTGACCCGCTTCGCGTACATCTGCCGGAACGGCCGGTGCGTGCTGCGCGCGGACGGCCACGCGGCGTACTGCCCGGGCAGCGACATCGTGTGCGCCGGGGCATCCGCACTCATGTGCGCGCTGGCGGGTGCGCTCGACACGCTCGGCGCGCAGGGCGTGCAGCGGACGCTCAGCGCCGGACACGCAGCCATCGCAGCCGACGACCGGACCGATGTGCGCGCGGCGTTTACCGTGGCAGTGACAGGTCTGCGGCAGCTTGCCGAGGCCTACCCCGGCCACGTTGCGGAGGGCACCGGCCGCACCCCCGCACAGGAGGAACCCAACGGCAGTGCAGCGGCCGGGTGCTGCCCCGGCGCTGTCCCCGGAAGCGGACAGCAGAGAAAAAAGGAGACATGAGTATGGAAAACATCCGCATGGACCTGCGCCTGTTTGACGCAAACACGCAGGTGACCACCCAGCAGAGCCTGACCGAGGAGATGAAGACGTTCTATTCCGACTACCTCATCGACGCGGCCGAGCCCGAGCTCGTGCACGATCAGTTCGCACAGAAGCACCCCATCCCCGCAAACGGCGGCAAGACGATCCAGTTTCGCCGCTTCGCCCCGCTCGGCAAGGCGCTGACCGCCCTGACCGAAGGCGTGACCCCCGACGGGCAGAGTCTGAGTATGAGCACCGTTGAGGCGGCCGTGCGTCAGTACGGCGGCTACATCCAGATGAGCGACCTGCTGCTGCTGACCGCCATCGACAACAACCTCACCATGGCCACAAAGCTGCTCGGCGCACAGGCCGGACGCACGCTCGACACCATCACGCGCGAGGTGCTCGTCGGCGGCGACAACGTGCAGTACGCCGACGAGTCCGTGTCCGCCCGCTACTTGCTGCGCGGCGGCAATGCCGGCGCTGCCGACAACAACTACCTGACCGTCGACTGCATCCGCCGCGCCGTGCGCGCACTCAAAAACGCCAACTGCCGCCGCATCGACGGCGCGTTCCCGGTCATCATCCACCCCGACGTGGCATACGACCTCATGAACGACCCGAAGTGGCTCGCGCCGCACCAGTACGTCGACACCGAGCATATGTACGAGGGCGAGATCGGCAAGATCGAGGGCTGCCGCTTCGTTGAGAGCACGGAGGCAAAGATCTTCCACGCCGAGGATCTGGCAGCCGACAGCCGCACGCTGCTCGCAAACGGCGCGGTGAGCGGCAAGACCACCGTCGCGTTCGACGGCGGCACGGTCAAGCCCGGCGCACTCGTCGGCCGTCAGGTGCTCATCGGCAATGCCTGCGTGACCGTCAGGGAAAACACCGCAAGCTCCATGACCGTCGACGCCCCGGTCACGGTCGAGGACAACGCCATCCTCTACCCCGGCGAGGCCGGTGCGCAGGGACGCGACGTGTACGTCACGCTCGTGCTCGGCGCGGACGGCTACGGCACGACCGAGATCACCGGCGGCGGGCTTGAGCACATCGTCAAGCAGCTCGGCTCTGCCGGTACGGGCGACCCGCTCAACCAGCGCGCAAGCGTCGGCTGGAAGGCCACGAAGGTCGCCGTGCGCCTCGATGACAGCGCCATCCGCCGCATCGAGACCTGCAGCACCTACACCGAGTAAGAAACCAAATGCCTCCCGCCGCAAGGCGGGAGGCACGCATTCACACAAGGAGGAATACACTATGGCAACCAGAAAAATGACCGACCGCGCCGCCGAGGCCTGGCTGAGCGAGCCCGTGACCGTGCACCTGTTTCGTGACAACGGCAGCTACAAGGAGGATAAGATCGTGACCGTCAACGGCGAGACCGTGCGCATCCCGCGCGGCGAGGATGTGACGATCGCGCGCCGTTTTGCCCTCGTGCTCGCGCAGGGTGAGGCGCAGGATGCGCGCACCGGCGCGCTCATCGAGCGCGAGACCGCCCGCTTTGCCGCCGAGAGCGGTGCGCTGGGGCTCTGAGCATGGCGACGCTTCAGCAGGCGCTCACGCGCATCGACGCGATCTGCCCGAACGCGTGGGACGACGCGGCAAAGATCCAGTGGCTCAACGAGTGCGAGCACATGATCCAGATGCGCATCCTCGACGCAGCGCCCGAGCAGTGCGTGACCTATGACGCGGACACCGAGCGCGGCACCGTGCTGCTCGTGCCGGCGCCGTTTGACCGGCTGTACGTGTACTACGTCATCGCTATGTGCGACTACGCCGCACACGAGACCGCGCACTACGCCGACAGCATGGCGCTGTTTAACGCCGCACTCGATGAATACGCAAAGTGGCACCAGCGCACGAACGGCGCCGCCGTCCCGTCGCCGGGGCAGAGCCACCAGATCGCCATGAACTCCGCCATGCGCCACCGGCACGCGAACAAGGCCGTGCTCGACGGCATCACGGCGGAGCGGGCGGCAGCGTGGGACCAAAAATCCGGACAAGCGGAGGCAACGCCGGCGGCAGCCGGTCTGATGTCGGCAGCGGACAAGAAAAAGCTCGACGGCATGGCGCAGCAGACGCGGATCATCCACGTCGGCGGCGATCTGTCCGGCACGACGGCCGACATGACGCCGGCCGAGCTGTACGCCTACGTCAGCGCAAACCCGACGCACCGCGTCTATGCGCAGCTTTCGTTTCAAGGCGAGCACTTTCTGATGCTCTATCAGGGCGCGACGAACGGCATCCTCACATTCTCGTCGCTTGTGGCCGATTCCGAGCGGCACACGTTCTGCGCCGTCAAGCTTCAGGCGAAAACGACCAGCGATGTCTGGGATGTCCCGGTCAGGATCGAGCTGATGACGCAGAACATCGCGCCCGCCGCGCTGCCGAACCCGAAGGCGCTGACGATCCGCATCGGCGGCACGACGGTTATGTACGACGGCAGCACGGCGCAGACCGTGACGATCGCCGACGGCACGGAGGTGAGCTACTGATGAAAAAGCTCTACGAAGAAGCCTCCGTGCAGGACATCGCCGACGCCATCCGCGAGAAAACAGGCGGTGCAGAAACGTACAGGATCGCGCAGATGGGCGCGGCGGTGCGCAGCATCCCGGACGGCGATCAGATCGCCCACGCTGACATCCCGGACTACGTCAAGGACGGCGTGCTCGCGCTGGCGCAGAAGGTGCAGGCCGTGAAGACTGCGTCGAGCATCGTCTTTGTGACCATCTCCGACCCACACCACGCGACCGATGAATCCACCGGCTGGAAGGCAAACATCGACACCGGAAACATGGACGCCTGCCGCGCGATCAAGGCGCTGTCGCACGTGATCCCGCTGGATTTCGCGGCGTTTTTGGGCGATCTCACCTTCGGGTACAAGACGACCACGGCGGCGCAGTTCGAGGCGCAGTGCAGGGAGTTTCACCGCTGGATCGAGGAGGGACTGCGCGGCATCCCGCAGCTCTGGACGCCCGGAAACCACGACACGGGCGAATACTTCGCAGCCGAGACCGGAAGCCTCACGAATCTGTACGGCGCGGCGCTGATCAAAAAGTATTTTTCCGACTACAACGCGGGCGCGGTCTACGGCAGCGCACAAGCCGGATACTGCTACCGGGACGTCCCCGGAAAGAAGCTGCGCATCATCAATCTCAACACCGTCGAGGGCGAGATCACCGGCGGAGAAACCGCGGCCAACGCGCTCTCGGAGGCACAGCTGCTGTGGTTTGCACAGACGCTTGCCGACCTTGGCAGCAAGGCGGACAGCGCGGCGTGGGGCTTTGTGATCCTCGGACACTACCCGCTGGACTGGGGCAGCGCGCGGGCGGGCGGCAAGGTGCTCAAGGCGTATCTGGACGGCGGGAGCGTCACGATCGGCAGCAAGACGGTCTCCTTCGCGGGGAAAAACGGCGCGGTCTGCTACGGGAATTTCCATGGGCATCTGCACAACTTCAAGACATCCAGGATCTACGTTGTGCCGGACAACGTTTCCCAGTCCGACCCGCCGACGCAGCAGATGGCGGCGCTGCGCATCTGCTGCCCGTCCGCCAACTACTACCGGACGAACGAGGTGGGCGATAACAACCGGCTGGACAGCAACCAGATCGAATTCGGCGAGGAGACGACCCACAGCAAAGCGCCGGGCGCGACCGACACGGCCTTCACCGTCAACGTCATCAATCCGGCAGACAAAAAAATCTATTCATTCTGCTACGGCGCGGGCTATGACCGCACGCTGTCGTTCGATTTCACAGTGGTCATGCGCGCCATCAAGACGACGCTCACAGGCTGCTCCGGCAGCAACGCCGCGACCGCCGTCGAAGACGGCACGGCATATACGACCACGCTGACACCGAAAAACGGGTACACCTTCGACACCGTCACGGTCAGCATGGGCGGTACGGACATCACAGCGACGGCATACAATGCCGCGACCGGCGTGGTGTCCATCGCGCGCGTGACTGGGGACATCACCATCACGGCGAGCGCGTCAAAGCCTGTGACGTACACAAACCTTGTACCCACGGCTGTTGACAGCAGCGGCGCGTCCATGCCGTATCAGAATGGATACAACCTATCATCGTCCGGAAACGCGCAGAGTGGCAGCGGATTTGTGACAAGCGGATTCATTCCGCTGCCCGGCAATGTGACGAAGCACGTTTACCGCATCGCCGGTGAGGGGATCACGTTCTCGAAGGCGGAACCGTATTCCCGCGTCGGATGGTATGACAGTGCATTTCAACTGCTTAAAGCCGTTATGCCCGCAAACAAGATCGACGTCAGCGTGTATTTCCCGAGCAGTATCCCGGAGAGCACCACGGCCATGACGTTTCAGGTGACGGAAGCAGCGAGCAATGTGCCCGCCTCTGCGGCGTATTTTCGCGTGAGCGCAAAGGGCAAGGGCGAGAACCTGATCATCACGCTCGACGAACCGATCGAATAAGGAGGCGCAAGATGAAAATCATTGAGGCGTTTGCAGTCAAAAACAAATGCTATCAGGCGGGCGCACCGCTGACGCCGCGCGGCATCATGCTGCACAGTGTCGGAACGCCGCAGCCATCGGCGGCGGTGTTTGCGCGCAGCTTTAACCAGTATCAGCCGGGCGGTGCGTCCGTCTGCGTGCATGCGTTTGTACAGGCAGACGGCGCGGTGTATCAGACGATGCCGTGGGAGACGATTGCATGGCACTGCGGCGGCAGCGCAAACAGCACGCACATCGGTGTGGAGATGACCGAGCCGAGCGCGGGCATGACACGCAGCGAGGCAGCGGAGCAGATCGCGGGCACGTACCGCACGGTGGTGGAGCTGTTTGCTGAGCTGTGTAAACAGTACGAACTTGACCCGGCACAGGATGGCGTCATCATCGGGCACGCCGAGGGACACCGGCGCGGCGTGGCAAGCAACCACGCAGACCCGGAGCTGCTGTGGCGCACATATGATATGGGCTACACGATGAACGGCTTTCGGCGCGACGTCGCCGAGGCGATGGCAAAGGAAGATCGAGAGGAGGTGCCGGATATGCCGCGCTATGATTCCGTGGCGGAGATGCCGCAATGGGCTCGCGCCGACGCGCAGCGGCTGATCGACCGCGGCGCACTGCAGGGAAACACGGACGGAAAGCTCGACGTGTCGGAGGATATGATCCGCACGATGATCGTGTGCCAGCGAATGCTGGACGAACAAAAGGAGACGTAAATGGACAGACTCACAACGATCAAAGCGGCGGTCTCAGCGGCCGCCGCAGCGCTGACGGCGTTCTGGGGCTGGACCGGGTGGCTTGCGGCCGCTTGGTTTCTGGCCATGCTGCTCGACTATGCCACCGGCAGCGCTGCCGCTCTGCGCGCAGGCACATGGAGCAGCCGCTGCGCCCGCGAGGGACTGTGGCACAAGGCGGGCAGCGTGGCGGGCGTGCTGGTGGCGGCGCTGCTGGACTTCGCACTGCGGGCGCTGCTCGGCAGCGTGCCGGGACTGGGCGCACACTATGACGTGCTGCTGTACCCGCTCGTGACGGCGTGGTATTTGCTGACGGAGCTCGGCAGTGTGGTCGAAAACGCCGGTGCGCTCGGCGCGCCGCTGCCGCAGTTTCTCGTGCGGGCGATCGCCGTGCTGCGCGCAGACATATCACAGCACGGCGGAGGGAATGACGACGCATGACGGACTATTCCCCGCTGGAGCTTTCCCTGCCGGAGCGCACCGGTCAGGAGACCGTCGAGCAGCGGCTCACGGCGCTGGAGGAGACCGTGCCGCGGCTGCTGGAGGCGCTGCATTACACGCTGTCGAACCTCGGCGCGGAGAACTTCAACGCCGCGGCGCTCTCGCGGCTGCTCTCGCCGATCCGCGCGCGCATCGACGGCGCGGACGGCAGCATCACACAGCTGAGCCTCGACGCCGGCACCCTGCAGACGCGTCTGACGTCGGCCGAGGGCAATGTTGCCGCACTCGAGCAGACCGTGAGCGATCAGGGCGCGCGCATCGCGCTCGTGACCGATGCCAACGGCGTGAATGCGGCAGCCATCGTCGCCGCCATCAACGACGGCGACAGCAGCATCGCGCTCTCGGCCGACAAGATCGACCTCAACGGCATCACGACCGTGGCCGACACGCTGCACATCGGCAGCCAGAACAGCCTCGAGCGCAAATATCTCATCTTTCACAAGAGCGGCGCGGTGATCTCCGCGACGCGCGGCGATCTGCCGGAGCTGCGGCTCTCGGCCGGGAAGATCGACCTGTGCGGCGAACTGTATCACAACGGCGAGCCGCTCAACCTGTAAGGAGGCAAGGCATGTATCTACCCACATTTCCGCGGCGCATGGCTGCCGTCCGCCATGTGCAGACGGACTTTCGCGGCTACGACCACCGCCCGTCCTGCCCCGAGGGCGGCATCTACGAGATGACCAACGGCTCGGCAGCGGACAGCCCCCTGTTCTCGACACGCCCCGGACGCACGCGCATCTATCCGTGCAGCGGCACGCCGAACGGCCTGTTCGCAGCCGGAGACGGGCTGCTCTGGTGCGCCGGCACGGCTCTGTATTATAACGGAAAGGCCGTGCCTGGCTGCACGCTCACGGACACGCCGAAGGTATTCGCAGCGCTCGGCGGTACGGTGCTCATCTGGCCGGACAAGGTCTGGTTCCGACCGGCAGACGGCACATTCGGCAGCGCAGAGCCAAGCTGGAGCGGCAGTGTGACGCTTGCGGGCGCAGACACGGATGGCGACGGGCGCGCGAGCATCCTCGTGGCCGACGGCGCGGGTGCGCACTTTCGCACAGGCGACGCCGTGACGCTCAGCGGCTTTGGCGACGTGCGCAACAACGGCACATACATCCTGCGCGGCATCGACGGGGCGCGGCTGCGCTTTGACCCGGACACATTCGTGCGCGCGGGCGCAGTCAACGGCGTCACGATCACGCGGCGCGTGCCCGACGCGCAGCACGCGTGCAGCTACGGCAACCGCCTCTGGGCGTGCGCACACGACAGCGTGTGGTGCACAAAGCTCGGCGATCCGCTGAGCTGGTTCTGGTACGAGGCAGACGAAAACGGCGCGGTCGCTACGGCCGCATGGAGCGTGGACGTCGGCGCGCCGGGGGATTTTTCCGGCTGCGCGGCGACGGGCAGCGGCGTAGTGTTTCTCAAGCCCGGCGGGCTCTGGCGGCTCTACGGCACGCGGCCTACAAACTTCCAGCTCGTGGCCTCGGCCGCGCTCGGCGCGGAGCAGGACTCCGGCCGCTCGCTCGTGACGGCGGCCGAGACGCTCTACTACCTCTCCCCCGTCGGCGCGGCGCGCACGGCGGGCGGACGGCCGGTACGCATCGGCGATGCGCTCGGGCGCACGCTCACGCACGGCGTCGCCGGCACGGACGGGACGCGCTGGTATCTCTCGGCGCGCGACGAGCGGAGCGTCCGGCACCTGTTTGTATATGACACGCGCAGCGGCCTGTGGAGCCGTGAGGACGATTTTGACGCGCGCGGCTTTGCGCAGTGCGGCGGCGCGCTCTATGCGCAGGATACGCGCGGCGTGTGGCGCTTCGGCGCGGGCAGCACGGCACAGATGGAGAGCCTGCTCGAAACGGGCGACTTTATCAGCGGCAGCCCGGACTGCAAGCGGCTGCTGCGCGTGCAGCTGCGGCTGGAGGCCGAGGCGGGCGCAAGCATCACGGCGGCGGCGCAGTATGACTCCGACGGACAGTGGCACACGCTTGCAAACGTGACGGCGGGTGCAAAGCGTACGTTCACCCTGCCGGTACTGCCGCGCCGGTGCGACCACTTTCGCCTTCGGCTGACGGGCACGGGGGCATGGCGGCTATGTTCGCTCACGCGCACGGAGACCGCCGCCGGACCGCAGCACTGAGGAAAGGAGAACCTATGGCGACAAAATACAAATACGACAAGGACACCGACTACGCCGCGCTCATGGAGCAGGCGGCCCGGCGCGGCGACAACGCGGCTGCCGCCGTCTATGAGCAGCAGCGCAACGCGAAGATCCGCGGCGAGGGCATGGCCGGTCAGGAACAGACGAGTGACTATGCGCAGTACCTGCCCATCGAAGACGTGCCGGACTATGACGACACGCACCGCCGCGAGGCCGAGGCACTGCTGACCGGGCGCGGCACGGCAGACCGCCGCGAACAGATCGACCGGATGCTCGACGCACTGCTCGGCGAGCAGTTTGACTACGACCCCGCGTCGGACAAGCTCTACGCCGCCTACCGGCAGCAATACGAGCGGCAGGCGGAGCTTGCGGCAGAAAACGCCCTCGGCAAGGCGGCCGCGCTGACGGGCGGTCAGGCCTCGACGGCGGCCGTGGCGGCCTCGCAGCAGGCGGGCGGCTATTACCGCGCCATGCTCGCAGGCAAACTGCCGGAGCTGGCGCAGCTGGCCTACGAGCGCTACAGCAGCGAGCACAAGACACGCCTGAGCGCCATTGACCGGATGCTCGACGCCGCTGACAGCCGTGACAGCGTGACGAAGGCGCAGATCGCGGCGCTGCTCGACATGGACGACGCCGCCTACGACCGCGCGGACAGCAAGCTGCAGCAGCAGGCGAAGGCCCTCGCCGACGCCAAGGCCGCCGCCGACAAGAAAGCCAAGGCCGAGCAGACCGCAGCCGAAAAGGAAAAGGCCGCGCGCGACAAGGCACAGGCGGCAGCGCGCAGCGATGCGCGGCGCCAGATCGCGCTCATTTTGCGCAACGGCGGCACGGTGCCCGGCGACCTCTGGCAGCAGAGCGGATATAGCGCCGTGACGATCGCTGCGATGCTGCGCGGCAGGAAAGGATAATGATTATGTAAATTAGAAGAACGAAAATCGCAGTATCTACGCAGCTTAAATAAAACAATTTTGAATTATGTAAACTTCACAGGCGGCAAACAGCTCCGGAAGCGGTAACGCTTCCGGAGCTGTTTTTGTTTCTATTTATTTCTATCGGTATTGGCTGCGCCTCAGCCCAGCGCCTTGTCGTAGTTCATGAGAATGGTCGCGACCTGCGCGCGCGTGGCGCAGCCCTCCGGTCTGAGGTACGAGACGCCGTTTTCACCGACGCCGGAGATCAGGCCGTTGCCGACGGCCCACGCCATCGCCGTGCGCGCCCACGACGGGACGCTGCCCGCATCCGGGAAGCCGGTGAGCGAGCCCGTCTCCGTCAGGCTCTCGGGCGCAAACTGCTTGGTGTAGTTATAGAGGATGACCGCAAGCTGCGCGCGCGTGATCGGATCGTCGGGCGCAAAGGTGCTCGGGCTCATGCCGGAGACGACGCCCGTGAGCTTCGCCCACCAGATGGCGTCGGTATACCAGCGGCCGCGCTCCACGTCGTCAAACGGCGGGGCGAGCTTTTTGAGCTCATAACCGTTGACCTTCGCGGGCTCGCCCTGCACGCGGTAGAGGATGCTCACGATCATGGCGCGCGTGCATTCGCCGTCCGGCGTGACGGTCGTTGCCGACGTGCCGGCAATGTAGCCATGATAGACGCAGTAATCCAGCCCCGCGTGCGACCAGATGCTCGGCGCGGGCATATCGCGGAAGGCGTAGCCCGGGCAGGCCGGGCCGCCGGGGCAGACAGACGGCAAACCGGTAGCAGGAATGGTTTCTGCCTTTGTCTCTCCACAGACGGAACAAGTATAAACTCGAACCCCGGATGTTGTTGCAGTCGGCTTAATAACGACCTCTCCTGCATTCATCTTATGGCCAAACGCCGCCACTTCATTGCGGTGTTCTACAGCTCCGCATTTTGCACATGTATACAGGTCATAACCATCTTCCGTGCAAGTTGCAGGAACACGCTTTGTCAGCTGCCAAGTATGCACATGCACACCGGTCGCCGGAATCGTCTCCGTTTTGGTATCCCCGCACACAGTACAGGTATAGGTGCGGACACCTGCCATATCTTCTGTCGGCTTCGTTGTCACTTGCCCGCTGTTCCATTTGTGTCCCAGCGGTTCTGAAGCGTCATATCGCTGTGTCGTGCCGCAGACGCTGCATGTGCACAGGATATAACCACCCGTCGTGCAAGTGGCCGGAATCTCCTTGGTAGCAAACGTATGCTCACCCGTTGCAGGGATTGTCTCCGTCTTCGTCGCGCCGCAGTCCGTGCAAGTATAGGTGCGGACACCAGCATGAATGCAGTCCGGTTTCGTGGTCACGATGCCGGAATCCCAGGTATGCTCCTGCAGCTTCGGGATGTCCTCCCCCTCGCGGTAGCCGCAGCCGTCGCGGTTGCAGACATGATAGCGGTAGCCGACGGTCGAGACGGTCGGCTCGATCGTCGTGACCCACTCGCCCCAGTCGTGGCCGAGGGCGGGAACGACATCGTCATAGTCCTTGCCGCAGGTCGGGCAGGTGCCCTTGTAGTGGCCGGGCTCGGTGCAGGTGGGCGCGACGCTGGTCTCAGCATAGCTGTAGTCATGCCCCTTGGCGGGGATGACCTCATCGATCTGCACGCCGCAGCGCGCGCACGTGCCGACGGCGCGGCCGGGCTGTGTGCAGGTGGCGGCCGGCCGGAGATCGCAGCGGCTCAGGTCATGGCCGAGCGCGGCGATCTTCTCGGTGCGGGTCGCGCCGCAGACCGAGCACTTATAAAACTGCGTGCCCTTTTCGGTGCAGGTGGGCGGGTTCGTCTGCGTCTTGACCCAGGTGTGGTCGGTGGCGGCGACATAGGTGTCGTCCACGGGGGCATAGGTGCAGCCCTTCACCGTGCAGACGTGGTGCGTGTAGCCCTGCTCGGTGCAGGTGGGCGCGACGACCGTGTCCGTGAACGCGGCGATGTGGTCGCCGTGCCAGAAGCCGGTCTGATAGCCCTGCCATGTGCCGTCGTCCTTGAGCTCGGCGGCCCAGGTGTAGCTGCCCTGCGGGTAATAGACCACGCAGTCATCCGGGAAGGAGCGGTTGGAGTCCGCCGCGGCGTAGATGCTCTTGGCGGGGTCGTTCTTGAAGACGGCACGCTTGAGCTTCGTGACCTTGGCGATCATGTTCAGGGCCGTGCTGATATCACCGGCCTGATCGGCGTTCTGCTCGGTATCGTCCGGGCGGAGGATGCCGTTGAGCACGCCCTCGACGGCGATCTTCATGGCGTTATCCAGACTCGTGAAGGCGCGGCCCTCGATCGTGTCGATCTTGTCTCCGAAGTAGGCCTCCTCGAGCATCTCGCAGCCGGCGAAGGCGCAGCGGTCGATCTGCGCGACGCGGTTGGAGAGGTCGACGGACTTCATGTGGTTGTCGCCGAAGAAGGCCGCCTTGCCGATGGTGAGCTTCTTGTCGCCGGGGCTGAAGGTGAGGTTGTTCATGTAGTAATCGCACATGAACGCAAAGTCACCGATGCTCGTGACATTGGCCGGAATGTTGAGGTTCTTGTGGTGGTTGACGAACGCGAACGCACCCGTGCTGATCGTCTGCAGGCTCGACGGCAGGCCGAGCGTCGTATCCTCCTGACCGAGGATGCGGTCCCACGCAAAGGCCCACGGGCCGATATACGTCAGGCCTTCCGGCAGGCGCAGCTCGGCAAGCATGGTGCAGCTGTAAAACGCGTGGTCCTCGATGCGGCGCAGGCGGCTGCAGTTGCGCGCGCGCACAAAGGTGAGCGTGTCGCAGCCGTAGAAGGCGTACTTGTCGATGAGCTCGAGCTTGCGCGGCATATTGATGGCCGAGAGGTACTCGTCTTTATAAAATGCGGAATCGCTGATGGTGGTGATGTCGTCATTGAGGAACATGCACGTGAGATAGCGGCAGTCCTTGAACGCGCGCGCCGACATTCGTAACGCCGGAGTAGCGCTCGGTGCGGCCGTTCCACTCCTCGTCGGTGCCGTCGGCGATGTAGGCCAGCGCGAGATACTCCTCACCGAGGTTTTCCACGACCGTCGTGCCGAGGACCTGTCCCTTGTCGTTATACTCCGTGACCGTCACGTTGCCCATCCACGGCGCTTTCTGGCCGGTCGCCGCGTAGTCCGCCATTTTCCCGTCGCCGAAGATGTACACGCCGTAATACTGCGCGTCCTCGCGGTAATCATGGATCTGCCAGATCTGCTGCAGGAAGGGGTTGTCCTGCACAACGGTGGGGTTCGTGACTTCGTAGATCTTATAATGTACGCTCGCCTCGTCCCCTGCGGGGCCGCAGTCACCGTGGGCGACCTCACGGCCGAAGAGCTTTTTGATCTGACCGGGCTGCTTGATAAACAGTTCAAACGCGTCCGCGATCGTGCCCGCCTGCGCCGGCGGAGCACACACGCTCAGCAGTCCCGCCGCGAGCACAAAGCACAGCAGCAGCGACAACACTCGTTTTTTCATATGGTTCCTCCCTCCTGGATCCGACACTTCAAAAAACATGTCTACAGAGCAAGTATACAGGACGCGCCCCGCCATTGCAACAGCCCGAAAGCGTTCACAGGCAAAAAAACGTGTAAAATTCTTGCTCAGATTTGTGGTTTCGTAACAAATCCGTCGGTTTTTGCGTCCTATCCATTGCACACTTTGCCGGAAGTATGCTATATTTTCAACAGAGAGATATTCCCGTTGTACACAGGAACATTACCGCAAGGAGGAAGAAACTATGAAAAAACGCCTGCTCTCGCTGGCCCTGTGTCTCGTTCTGGTCGTGGGACTGTTCTCCGGCCTGACCGTGAACGCATCGGCCAGCAGAATCGACGATCTGAAAAAAGAGATTGCCGAAAAACTCATCAAAGAGAAGATCGAGCAGTTCAAGGAGGAGTTTGAGATCCCCGATCTGGACATGGATGCGATCCTCAGCAGCTTTGGCACCGCGGCCACCTCGGGCGACTTCGGTGTGAACAACTGCCTGCACTGGGAGGTCTCCACCGGTGTTCTCAGCGGCAAGACGCTGACCATCTCCGGCACCGGGGCCATGCCCGACTTCGACTTCCCCAACGGCAATCTTGCCCCGTGGTGGAACTATGAGGCGCTGGGCATGCTCACGAGCTTCGGTAACTTCAAGCTCGAGGGCGAGCTGAAGAAGGTCGTCATCAAGGACGGCGTCACGAACGTGAGCAACTATGCGCTGTTCTTCCTGCCGGCCGCCACGCAGGTCACACTGCCGGAAAGCGTGACGAGCATCGGCCGCTATGGCATCGCCCTGTGCTCCAAGCTCACGGGTATGTCCATCCCCAAGGGCGTGACCGAGATCGGTGACTTCGGTCTCGCGGGCGACGGGCTGACCGCCATCACGCTGCCCGACGGGCTGCAGACCCTCGGCCGCGGCGCGTTTGACGCCTGCGCGAGTCTCAGCGGCACGACTCTGCCGGCCGCCATTACCGCCGTGCCCGACAAATGCTTTAACGACTGCACGAAGCTGCTGACCGTCGACTATAAGGGCGAGGTGACCGCCATCGGCGAGCGCGCGTTTGAGGGCTGCAAGTCGCTCACCAAGGCGCCCATCCCCGCGGCCGTGACGACGCTCGGCAACTCCGCCTTCAACGGCTGCGTCGCGCTGACGGACGTGACGCTGCCCGGCGGCGTGACCGCCGTCCCCGACGCCTGCTTCCAGGGCTGCACCGCGCTGGCGGACATGAAGCTGCCCGGCACCGTGACGAGCGTCGGCCACAACGCGTTCACCGGCTGCACCGCGCTGGGGGACGTGCGCTGCTACGGCGCCCCCCCGACGGTCCAGCCCGGCGGCGCGGCCGAGCACAGCTTTGAGCCCGGCATCGTCACCATCCACTATAACCCCGACCCGGTCTACGGCTGGACGCTGGATGCCGACGGCACATGGCAGGGCTACAAGGTCAGCAGCAAGGGCGCGTGCCTGCACACCGGCTACGGCACGACGGAAACCACCGTGCCCGCCACCTGCGGGGCCGACGGCCGCATCGACACCGTCTGCTCCAACTGCGGCGATGTCATTGCGACCGAGGTCATCCCCGCCACCGGCGCGCACACGTGGGACAACGGCACCGTGACCACGGAGCCGACCGAGAAGGACCCCGGCACCATGACCTATACCTGCACCGTCTGCGGCCAGACCAAGACCGAGGTCATCCCCGCCACCGGCCCGCACACCCACGTCTGGGACGAGGGCACCGTGACCGTCGCGCCGACGGAGACCACGCCCGGCGTCCGCACCTACACCTGCACCGTCTGCGGCCATACCAGAACCGAGATCATCCCCGCCACCGGCTCTGCGGTCTGTCCGGGCGGCGCCGCGTGCCCGAGCTTCCGTTTCCGCGATGTGCCCGCCCCGTCCAACTGGGCGCACGAGGGCATCGACTACTGCGTGCGCCACGGTCTGATGAGCGGCTTCGACGCGACGACGTTCTCGCCCGGCACGGTCAGCACGCGCGCACAGATCGTGATGATCCTCTATAACCTCTCCGGCGACACGACCGACTACAGCAAATATTACGTGCCGTTCACGGATGTCAGGCCCAGCACATGGTACTACAACGCCGTCGCCTGGGGCTACGACAAAGACATCGTCGCCGGTATGACCCCGACGACCTTCGCGCCCGACGGCCTCATCACCCGCGAGCAGATGGCCGTCCTCCTCTACGGCTACACCGAAAAGTATGCGCCGGCCTACCTCGGCGGCGCAGCATCGCTCAACAGCTTCCCCGATGCCGCCAGCGTCTCCAACTGGGCATACGCCGCCATGAGCTGGGCCGTCGGCAACGGTCTCATCTCCGGCATCGCGAGCAATGGCGCCGACTATCTGGCCCCGAGCGGCGGTGCCACACGCGCGCAGATCGCAGCCATCATGATGCGCTACTGCCGCCTCACCGGCCTGTGACCGACGCACTGCTCACCGCAAAAGCCAATACACCTGCCCCGGGAGCGTTCTGCTCCCGGGGGTTTGTGCACTTGCAGAACGCAGAGCAGGCGGCGGGTCTTGGCGCGTGCAGGGCAAAAGCGCAGCAGGATGCCGCTTTGCCGTACACTTGTGCGCACAGGGAAGAACAGCACCGAAAAACGGGAAAACCAATCCGTAGTTAACATAACATCGTTAATTGCACCCCGTTTGTGTTGAAAAGTCTGTTGGTAATGTGGAGAACCGGTTTCCATAATGCCGTTTCGCCCTGTGAAGGCCGTCGACCGGTGCGCAATTATGCAACATT
>ENA-OWPL01000905-OWPL01000905.1-human-gut-metagenome-genome-assembly--contig:-NODE-905-length-18778-cov-43.433371_pt1 | contig 18778 bp, 23 predicted proteins | sample MGYA00248263_ERZ651844 | MGnify/ENA primary metagenome ERZ651844 (study PRJEB26924, sample SAMEA4378256) | human gut metagenome | biome: human gut; feature: human-associated habitat; material: faeces...
CCATATTTCTGACTTATTATCTATAAAATATTGAGTAATAATCGGTTGTAAATACATATTATGAATATCTTTAGCCGATGGCCTTTTATCAGCTAGCATTCTATCTATTTCTTCGTGCGAAGGAACCTTAGTTACATCCAACTTGTCATAAATCATAGTCAATGCTGTCACAAAGAATCCAATGAATATAGCAAAAATATCCTTTATGTAGTCTATAAATTCACTATCTATTCCCTTAGGCAACAAGATTACACACACCAAAGATATAACCACAAAGAAAATGTGATATAACCATATTGATTTTTGAGAATATGGTTCATTATTCACGTTCTTCGTTATGGCTTGATATCCTTTTCTGACAAATATCGCCATTGCTTTGAACCATTCAGTCAACATACTTATCAGGTCTTAACTCCTTTAATACTTGGCTATCAAACAACCTCTTGCAATATATATCCAATGCTACAAGATTAACAGTACCATCATTATTGAGTGCTACTTTATCTTTTAGATAAACAACTGGTGTTAATGCAGCATCTCTCATATCCCATTCAAAAGTCTTACTCGATTTCGTATTTTTATTTATAGTATTAACTGTACATCTGTCAAATTCACCCAAACCCTTTTTATATGTTTCCACTCCAAAAGCACGTTCCATAAGATAATTTCGAATGTTTCCCATGACTCTTAAGCTTTTATCTCCTTCACCTTTTGGAGTTATACTAATCTTAACGTCATAATCACTCATAACATCTTTTATTGGATTATCCTCCTCTATTTGAGCATCAACAAATGTCGTCTGAAATGACATACTCTTCAAGACGGCTCCTTTTCGATATTCATCTTGAAAACAATTGGGAGCAAATATTTGCATTGTTGGCTTTTGGTAATCACCTGTGGTAAATAATTGCGCAACATATTTTCTAGCAAAATTTGAAATCGATTCCTCGGCACTATCAGTATGTATCATTACAAAACCTTCGCTGTGGTCCAGAGGAAGATATACAAATATATAATAATACTGCAACACTGGTTGATCTGCTTTCAAATTGTTTACATTGTCTTTATGTCCTAACTCTGTCAGAATACGCTCTTTTCCGTATGTACCTCCATTAACAACTCCCGCAATTATATTTTTAGCACAATCAGGTTGTGGACGCTCATCCCAATGTTTATTAATGATTCGCTTTCCCTTATTGCTTATGAGAGTCATAACTTTCTTGATAGAATCATTTTTGGCAAAATCATTATTTAGCTCATTCATGAAATATCCATACAACTTATTGAATATGGTAAAGTCTGAATCTTGCATTTTGCATTTCCCTGATTCCAACATAAAATCTCTAAAAGTCTTATATTCACTAGACTTATGCTTCAATTTAAAACGGAAAAAATCTAATTTTGGATTTGCCATAACAGTATTGTTTAAATTATTAATGAATATTGCTTTAAGTTTTCCATTTCTTGCCTAAAATCTATGATCATATAGATGTTCCATCCTATCAGCACTGTTACTAGAACTCCCAATATTCCTGTAATCAAGCCAAGATTGTCTATGGACATATCTGTTCGAGGCATGGTCAAGCATATCGTGATAACGCTTATCACAATAGCGATGGAACTTAATATCAAAGATAGCTTTATTTTCATAATCATCTTCTCATCTGTTTTGCCACATACTCCAAGAAGTCAGCAAGTTGCTTAGCATCAGCAAACTGCTTACAGAATATACTTGCATATGGCTCTTGTACTCGTTGCCGAATATCAGCCTTTACCATTTCGGAAAAAGCCTCCTTGCCTAGTGCATGGAGCAAATCATTATATTGTTGTTCTGTCATTGTTTTTATCTTCACTCAAAATTTGCAATATTTTGTCTAGCTTTTTCATCCAACATTTCCTTATTTGATTGTCCCTTTTGCTGAGCTTCCAAATTAAATAATACAGCATTGGTAAAAACGTTAGCCATTTTATTCTGTGTTTGAATATTGAGGTATGACTCGGAATCCCAAAAGAGATAAGTGTCCCAAATGCCTAAGTCTATCTCCTTCTTTAGATTATCATCAGTTCTATCGTTTCTTTATCTATCTCCTCATGCTCAAACCTTACATTCTCTATATGAAATGAGTCATCCACAGGACGAACAACTGGTATGCCCAGTTTACATAAAGTCACAAGTACAGCACGCTTCTCAACTATATCAATCTTGTTATTGAACTCAGAAGCTACCATATCAAAAGTTTGCTTTTTCTTGGCATACCCTTGAAATATCTTCAAAGCCTTAATCGCAATTCCACGCACCTTATTGACTTTCCTATTCTGAAACCAGTATTGAAACCATGCTCCCAAGAAGCCACTAATAATGGCAGTTAAGATAGTGATTGATATGTTTGAAAAAATTGGATCCATTATGGATATTTTATAATCGAGATAATTATTCGCTATATTTTAGATAATCATAAATAACTAATAGTTTTTTGTAATTAGTATCTTTCTCCTCATTATTGTATTCCTTCAAATATGTTTCGAGTTCATCTAATTTGATAGTTTTCTTTATCAATACAGAGTAAGCAATAGCATCTGTTTTATAACTAGGTCTTATACTTTCGTCCTCCAAAATCTCTTCAATAGTAGTGTGAGCATTTGCCAATTTTTTATCCGATGTTATCTTCCCACTTATTGTCTCAATCTTTCTTATTTGGTTATTTTTCAATATACTTTCATTTTTAATTTTTGTATTTATCTTACAAAATCCAAATATAGGAAAATACTGAACTGTATTTATTTGGTATTTATCAATAAGTGACAATCTTTGTTCATCAGCTTCTTCAATCACTGAAAAATAATTCTCGAGTAATTCTTTAGATGTTTGATATTGATAACGAATAGTTTTACTCGAACCTATAGCTAAGACCTTATCACTATTTTTCAGTGTTTTCAAATCTTCTGTAATTTCTACTTTTATACCATTTGTTCCTTTATAGATATCCCCCACAATATCTTGCACCTTTCTTATATCCATTGCAGATATAGGTAAACGCAATTCTGACAATGCTTGATAAATTGCTATAAAGTTATCAGTCTTTATTTTGTTTACTTTTATGTTCTTGTTATCAACAACAATATCATATTCTGTCACATCCATACTGTTATTGTCTTTTTCTCTATCAACAACCAAAAAATTATCCCTGATTTTTTCCGCTTCTTCAGAATCTGCATCCACATAAGAAAATATAGTATGGAGTAAATCTTGTATATTTTTATCAGTTAAGCTATATCCTATAAAGATTATAGGATTATGCATAAACAAAGACAAGAGTTGTGCACGTATAAGTTCATATTTCGTATTAAACTTAGTGTAATCCTCTTGTGTTATAATAATAGAAGAAGGATTCTCTACTGTTCCATGTATCTTATAAACTGCGCCATAAGGATTACTCAATAAAATACTATTACCAACAAGAGGATAAAATTGAAACAATTGTTCTACTAGGTCATCATAATTTGTTGTAATTATAGAGCTAATGTTTTTTCTAATCGTTTTAAGAACTTTAATTTCTTCTGCCATTTCGGGTTTAAGAGTGTTATCACTCAACAATCGTGACACATATATTTTAAAACGACTATCATCTATTCCTTGCCTTTTCCTTTCAAAAAATACATCATTTATCTCCTTAAACTGACCATTACGGTTTTCCTCTAAACTTTTATTGAAAAGTTTTTCTATTTCTGATGCCATCAGAGGACAATTGCTATTACAATGCGAATCTATATTCAAAAAAGCCTCATCACTGCCAGTCAAATCTGTCATTACTCGTTCTAAAAGTCCCTTCCAAGAAAAGGACTTTTGTAAATATCTAATAGACATTCCTGTACCAAAGAACAGAACAGGATGTGTATGATATTTTGAAACAAAATCTTGTATATTCATCTTTTTATAAAATTACTATACTGAACTGAAACGTCTAGGGGTAAGTATATTTGATAGAATTGAAGTCTCATTTTTTTCTATGTTTATATTACAAGGGGGACAATTCTATCTAACCACCAATGAACCTAAGATGTCAAGCATCTCTTCATCATTGAGTGGTATCTCTATATTAGGTGAATCGTTATTTTTTAATTTTTTCCAGAAATTCATGAGGAGTCAACACTTCTATTTCCGCAAAATCGAAGTCTTTGACATTTCTTGTTACTATACAATCTGCACCGATTTCCTTTGCTGAGAAATATTGCATTGCATCCTCAAAGTCTTTTGCTTTCAAAGCTATCGCTAAATCTACTATATTCTGCCCTACCTCAGAAACCTCTACGAACTCTCGAACTTCAGACAAGCATTCATACAATGCACTGCCAACATATTTTTTACGAGCTATGTAAGCAATATTGGAAAAAGACAAAGATGATAGATACAATTCACAGACATGATTGTACCCAAGAGCAACAATCTCTCTTGATTCTTCAAAGAATCCCTCTCTTTTCAGCAAAAAATCAAGAATAATATTGGTATCAAGAAATATCTTCTTCATTTGTATTTCTCCAACAAATAGTTCAAACGATCATCACTAAGATCCTCTACACCAGCCAAGCACCCTGCAAGTTTTTCTATATGTTCTGGCAGTTCATATTTAGCAGCTTTAGCTTGTGGCTTTGTTACCTTAAATTTCTGCAAAAAGTTCTGCAGCGATGTTCTGACAACTTCTGCTATATCAAGATTATGAAGTTTAGCGAACGCTTCAACTTCTCTATATGTTCTATTATCAATTGCTATTGTATTCATATTGTTTCCTTCTTTTATAAATTAGATTGCAAAGATATGCTTTTTCCTCAAAACTGCCAAGGGTTTCATCTGATTTAACACTTCTACTGAGAACTTGCCTATGCCTCATTCTAGGGCATACCCCTTTGAACATTTCCGTTTGGAGCAATCAAATTGTTTCCTCCCTGAATATTGAATATAAGATGAGGCTCCCGATACTCCTTGACTTGGTCTATGAGGTCATGATATTCCCTAGGCATCAACTTGTGAAGCAAGCAATGCAAATGTGAAATGTCTGCACAATGGTTCTCATTCATGAACTCCTGTGCCTTATGTATCATATCAATATATATATCTTCCATATTTTTCATTGATATATTTACGGATATTATCGACCTTGCAAGTCACGTTGGGAGCCAAGGGTTGGAGCACCTGGATGAACTCTTGCTTCACCATATTATACTGATCGACCTTCACATCTTGGTCATTCACCATATCCATGACCACCAAAGCGATGTCTTTGGCTGTGGAGCATACGGATAGTTTGGCGACATACTCTGCCAAAACTTCCACATTATTTATATATAGGGACAGACGAGTTGCCTCTGGGGATAGTTGCGCCTCCTCGGTTTCATCCTTTGGCTTCAAAACTTCCTCGATATATTTATCACCGTAGAAGTTTTGCTCTGCCTTGGTGGCATTGGGCAAAATCTGATTGTTGCCGCCACTGATTTGAAAGATGATACTTGCTTTCTGATTGTCTTCCATGATTGTCGGAATTTTTAGGTGATGAATGCCATGTTTTTAGAACCTCATTTCACTCGACCTGTGGTCGTACGACCACTAGGTCAGTCAACGTACGTCCAAAGGTTGCTTGCTCGTACGTCCACAGAGTGAGTGGTCGTACGACCACAACTCTTGTGAATGAGAGTTTGTGCATTTAGTGAATGAAAGCACCCATCAGTGAGCACGTAGTTGGCTATCAGTAAACGGATGGTTACCGCCAGTGAATATGCTTGATTTCGGCTTTTCATTTTTGTACCTTTGCATCGTCATTCAGAGACAAGGACATAGAGAGTACAAGTTCGGGTGACAGATGTTTCATTTAATTATTTATACATTTATGAGTAAAAGTTACAAAGTGGTCAAGAAGACCATCAACATGGGTGAAATGAAGGGTAAGACTGTTTATACTGTCAACCCTGTGAGTTACGGACTCCTCACCACTGAGGATGTCGCCAAGCAAATCTCGGCAGAGTCAACTGCCACTCCTGGGGATGTACTTGCTGTCTTGGAGCGTTATGCTTACTTCGTGAAGCAAAACCTGAAGAACGGCTACGACATCGAGCTATTGGGATTTGGAACCTTGTTCCTGCGCTTCATCACGGGCAAGGGTGTCGCCGAGAAGGAGAAGGCGAACGCTTCTTTGGTCAAGACCTTGGTACCAGGATTCCGTCCTTCCTACACTCTTATGAGAAACAAGAGTCGTGTCTATAACCTCATTTCCGAGAACATTTCTCTCGTGAAATATGGTGAGGAGGAGACGGCTGCTGAACCTGGCGACAACACTCCTACGGAAGATGACAACAAGAAGCCTTCTGGCGAGGGTGGTAGCACACCTGCTGGTGGCGGTAGCGGCTCTAGCACTGGCAGTGGCGACACCGGGAAGGGTGACAACACCGACTCTGGTTCCGGCACAGGCTCTGAATCTAATCCTAAGGAGTTCGACTAAAGGGTGAGGAGCTTCGGCTCTAGGCTGTCCCCTTATCACTTAGGGGGCAGCCGCCCTTTTCCCTTTCATCTTATGTTTTACTTTTTAAATCCATTTTTTTATGAAATTATTTAAAGTCAATCAAAATTCTGATTCTGCAACCAACAGCCCTAAGATTTCTTGGGTGAGCATCCTCAACGCCATCGTGCAAGCTATCATCGCCGCACTCACGGCTCTGGGAGTCAGCTCTTGTTGCAATGTATAATTTATAATGTACAATGTATAATTACATGGCTATGATTACAGAACATTTTCCTTTATCCATCGGTGAGGAGCTGGTGCGCAATGAGCGGACGCTCCTCGCCAGAGTGGAGGATGGCAAGTTGATGATGAGTGCCGACTCCGTGAAATATCTGGTGCTGCATTGCTCGGCTACACGACGCAACCAGGACTATAGTGCTGAACAGATGAGACGTGACCACAAGAAACGAGGATTCTATGACATCGGCTATCACTTTTATATCAGAAAGGATGGTACGATGACGCAACATCGTTTCCTCTTGGAGGTGGGTGCTCATGCGAGACCTTACAACCGTTGTTCCATCGGCATCTGCTATGAGGGCGGTCTTGACGAGAACGGCAAGCCTTGCAATACACTTACCCCTGAGCAGACGGCTCGCATCAATGATGTGCTGGCACGACTTCACAAGCTTTTCCCGAAGGCGAAGATTGTGGGGCATCGTGACTTGCCTGGTACTACCCCGAAGGAATGTCCTTGTTTTGACGCTCACTCTATCTTTGGTTGGATTGAGAATTAAACATCTGTATATTCACTTATTTCTCATCGGTGACGAGTTCCAGAAATGCTCGATTAATTTCAATCGTAGCGCCACTGACATATCGAATTTCGTTGCCGATGAGGGCCTTCGTTCCAGCTAGACGCTGCACATACGCCTCCAACCCCTTCAACTTGCCTTGGGTGATTCTCACCTTCTGTCCCTTCTTCAAAGGACCCGTGTAAGCAACCACTGGAATCTCAGGATTCTCCACAAGCAAACGATAATTATTCAACTCCGCATCTGGAACTTGATAGATCTCACGCTGCCCTGGCATGGTGAGCATCTTATATACATCGGAACGGAAACGAATTTCATTAAGTTGCTTCTTGCTAATATGGCAAAAGATATATGTGGGGATGAAAGACTTTTCCTTCAATTTTCTCTTACCTGTTCTTCTGTCTATGCAAACAATTTTTTGCATCGGTATCCATGGTTCAAACCAAATATTTCTACTATGGCAATATATATCCATAGCAGCTGCTATTTTTCTTTCACAATTACATCTTACCACGGCAACAAACCAACCAGCATCGGCAGGTTTTTCTTGGTCCTCAGCTGTTCCCAAGAAACTCCCAACAGAAGTTACTCCCACGGCTTCGCCGCCGCACCCTTCCGAAGGATTCGTTATGTTATCTTGTATGTTATTTTCGTTCATCTTCAAACTGAAATGTAAGTCGGTTTTGATGATTTTTGTTTGCATCTCTTCGTAAGAGATATAGAAATGCCATGAAATTTCTATCTATCAACTACTTATCATATTCTGCTCTCATTTTTTGTGAAATATTGAGTGAAAAAAGTTGGAGAAACTATAAGATTTAACATTGCTAATGAGCCTAGTTTCAATAATTTTTTGTAACTTTGCCCAAAATTTATGTATCTCTTACGAAGAGATACATAATATGCCCAACAATCAAAAACTCATTGCATATAAAAATTTTCAATCTAGCTCTGCTAACATCTTCGAGTTAAACTGATCCACCACGGAAGTCTGGATAGAACGAAGATAAATCTGCGTGGTCATCTCCGAATCATGCCCTAAAGCCTCGCTGATCTCAGAGATGGGAAGCTGACGCTCTCTTGCCGCCGAAGCCCAGGTGTGACGTGCCACATAAAGCGTCAAATTTGTATCCAGCCCTATCATCTTGCCTATCTTCCTTAAATGATAGGCAATGCGAGATTCCACATTATGATAGAGTTGCAGACTTGACTTCTTCCCGGTATCACCACTAGAAAGAAACGGAAATAGATAAGGTGAATCACCTGACAAATTCCTATACTTATCTACCAAGGCTTGCATCTGAGGCTCCCATTTCATAACCATCTGCTGACGTGTCTTTCTTCTTTTATAACGCAAGAAACCGTTCTTAACATCCGTTTTCTTTAAATGCGCTAAATCAATAAAGGAGATTCCTCGAAGATAGAAACTCATCAAGAAGACATCCTTTGCCATATCAGAGGAAGGCGAATCCTTCAAGTCAAGACGTTTGATTTGCTTGACAATGTCAAAGGGAACTGCCCTCTTTCGTGTCTTGTCAATGCCAGTATATACATGCCGAAAAGGATATTTCTGAAGAATCAAGCCTTGCTCTACGGCACGATTATAGATGGCTCTAAGAATGCGCATATAAAAGGAACTGGTGTTTCTACATACGTCCTCTTGCTTCAAATATGCCTCATAAGATGCTATCATCACTGCATCCATCATGGAGATGGGAAAGTCCTTGCCCTTTCTAAAACGCATGAAACTACTCAGTGTGGAGCGATAATGCTGCCATGACTTATGCTGTGAGTTTTTCTGAAGCTGCCAGATGATGCTGTCAGCGAACTTAACGAATGACTTCTTTGACTCTCTCTTAATTACTTTGCTGTTTGCCATAATTACTCGTGTTGAATGAATTTGTTTGTGACTAAAAGACCGAGCACGAAAAGGGATTTTCCCCACAAAATGTAGGGAAAATACACGCCCCATTTATGGTTTATCCCTTTGCCTGATCGCAATTTTGCCGTACCTTTGCATAAGATAAGCTGCACTCGACAATTTGAAAACAAGTTTTCATTGTGCTCGTTTGCATTATCTTTGCCACCAGAAATCAAGAGATAAACTCTCCGAAGTTTCAATATAGAGTGAAATAACAAGATTAGTAACCATTTAAAGAATATGAGTTATTCTCATTTCTTTACCTTATATTAGTCCTTTTTAATGGTAAAGGTATAACTTTTCCTAAAAAAAACGAATTTTTGGGATGATTTGTTTCTAAAATCACTACCTTTGTATGTTAAACTAACAAGAATAACCAAATATGAGAATGAAAAGACATCTACTTACAGCCGCTCTGGCACTCTTTTGTCTATCGGCAGCAAATGCTCAACTGCTAAAAACTACAGTGGAGCAAGGAGAAATAGAAGGTGTGGAACATGAAGGATTCGCCCTTTACAAGAGAATCCCATACGCAGAAGCACCAGTGGGTAACCTCAGATGGAAAGCCCCAGTGAGCAAGAAGCCTTGGAAGGGAGTATTCAAGGCAGACAAATGGGGAGACCGTCCACCACAGCCCATCGACCCGAACCAGAATGGTGGTGAGCTGGGCATGAGCGAGGACTGCCTTTACCTCAGTGTGGAAACACCTGCCAAGAACAAGGATGACAAACTCCCGGTATTTGTCATGATTCATGGAGGAGCCTTCCTCACAGGCTCTTATAGTGGAACCCAGGAAAGCTTTGTCAAGGAAGGCATCATCTATTGTAGCATAGAATACCGCTTGGGAGCCTTGGGATTCATGGCACATCCTAAACTTAGCAAGGAATCTGGCAAGAACATATCAGGCAACTATGGCATACTTGACCAGATGATGGCTTTGAAATGGATACACGACAACATCGCTGCCTTCGGTGGAGACCCTGACAAGGTTACCATTGCAGGCGAATCAGCAGGTGGTATCTCGGTAAGTATGTTATGCGCCTCTCCACTTGCCAAGGGACTCTTCAGAGGAGCCATCAGCGAAAGCGGCGGTTCTTTCTGGCCAGTGGGTGAAGCAAGAAACGGCAACACCGCCATGCTCACAACTAAAGCAGCAGAGGCAAGCGGACTGGCACTTCAAAAGAAACTTAAAGTAAAGAACATTAAGCAACTCAGAAAAGTTCCTTTCATGGACATCGTGAAGAATACCGCCATGGAATCCTTCTGGCCTAATGTGGATGGCTACAGCATCACAGATGACCAGTACAAGCTTTATGAGAAGGGGAACTACAATGACGTGAATGTTATCATCGGAACTAACAGCGATGAAGGAAGCATGTTCTGCCGCCCTATCAGTGTGAGCGACTACGAGAAAAGAATCCATGAGGTATATGGCAGCTGGGCTGATAAAGTACTGAGCATCTATCCTGCCAAGACAGAGGAAGAAACCTACTTCGCCCAATCAGACATCTTCCGTGATGGCTCCTTTGCATGGGGTACGTATGCCTGGGCAAACTTGCAAAGTAAGACTGGCAAGGGCAAGGTGTATATGTATTACTTTGACCAAGACTCAGAGAATACCATCGTAAGAAGTCGCAAGGGAGGAGCCAGCCATGTGGCAGAGATGCCTTTCATCTATGGCTATAAGTTTGGCTCTGGAAAGATGACCGAGACGGAGCAACACATGGAGCAAATCATGTCTCGCTACTGGATCAACTTCACAAAGACAGGCAACCCAAATGGGGATAGCCTTCCATTCTGGACTACCTATCAAGAAGGTAAGCCAACGGTGATGATCATGAAGGAAGGACTGCATTTGGGGCCTGTACAAAATCAAAAGCAGATGGACTTCTTCGAGGAGTTCTTCAAGGCAAAAAGAAAATAAACCATCAAGTTCCAAGTGGAAAAATGCCACTTGGAACTTTTTCATTTAAATCAATAGGTACTGCCAATGCTTTCGGGTCTATCTGTATGCTCTTGCAGTCAAAGGTTTGGTCTTCCTTTCTGCTTTTGATTTCTTCTATAGTCATATTATACTGTGATTTAATCCGTCATGCAAACATTTTTGCATGACGGATTATTTGCATTTGTGCATCCACACATTCATTCATGCCATCTTGACAACATTTCAAGTTAGCTATCTGCATATCAAAGACTTACGATGGATTCTTCATGTATTGCACCAAAGCATCATGCAAGATTTCCTCAAATTTCTTCTTCGTTCTCAGCTTGGTGAGCATCAACTGTTCATACTCCTCATCGTTCAAGTAGGTCTGAACACCATGCAACTGAGCTCGCCTTTCTACCGCCTTCATCTTCTTTTCCTTAACCACCGGAGCTGCAGGTGCTGGAACTTGCTGAGACTCCCCTACCCCAGGACGAACTGCCTGGTTCATATTATTGAATGCCGCACGAAAATCCTTTGTCATAATCATTTAAGCTTTAAAGATTAAACAATTCCTTGATTACCTCACTATAGTCGATGGCTGCCGTGCAATAAGGCGAATAGTGGAAAAGGTCAGTCATCTCTGTCTGTGCCTCATTCACCTTCACGCAGCGGCGGATGCCATGTTTCAGGACTGCATCACCATAGCTCTCCTTTAGATAAGCCAATGCTTGACGCACGATACGTGGCCTCTCATCCAACATGACTGGTAACAACCCCAAGAGTTCCAAATCCTTATTCAAGGCGAAACGACCATTTTTCACCTCATTCATTGCTCCAAGGATGGCAGCCAAACCATTGACAGACAGACCCTCCATCTGGACTGGCACCAAGAGATGGCTCGCCACCACCATGGCATTATAGGTGGATTGCGACAAGGCTGGAGGACAATCAATGAAGATGTAATCGAAATAGTCGATCGGATTCTTGATGCCCTCACCCGTCATATCTATCGAATCACTGTTGATGCACGCTCCCAACACTTGTCTAGGAGCACCGGTGTTCTGCAAGAATGGATCCACATCCTGCATCTTGGCAGAACCAGGTACATAATACACCCCAATCTCTGACTTATAGATTGGCAATCCCTTGCACTCTATCATAGATTCGAAGATGGTGGCGCACCCTTCTGGAGCATGATTCAGAAGCGTGAGGTTGCACTGAGGGTCCAAGTCGATTTCGAGGATTCTCAATTTCTTGTTTTTGCGAAGCATACCGGCAGCTAGATTCTGCACGGTTGTGGTCTTGCCAACCCCACCCTTGTTGTTGACAATGGCCAATATCATTTTCAACTTGCTTTCCATATTTTCACCAATTATATTTTATAAAGACGCTGCAAAGATACGATTTAATATTCATACAAACAAATTATTTTGCAAATTTGTTTGCATGACAACAAACCATTTTTCAAATATGTTTGCATTTTTGCATCCAATCAAACAAACATTTAGGCATTTTTGAAAACAAACATTTATATTTGCAAACTGACAAATTAACCTCCAACTTCACTTGCAAACATGTATGGATTCATTTAATACTGCATGCAAAATTGTGTGGATGCAAAATTGTTGTTTTGCAAGTATGCAAACACGCAAACATGTCGGATTTATAAGAATTCAGATAAAATCAATAAGGAAACTGAGAGTTTTTTGGCATTTTATTTGCACATAAACAAATAAAAACGTACCTTTGCAGCATGACAGACAAGAAAAACGAAATCATCCAGTCGAATGAACAGTGGATCAACACCCCATTCAGCTTCACGAAGATAGACAAGCAATACTCCTTGTCGCAGCAGCATGTGCTATTTTGCGTCAGTTCGCATCTTCAGGAGTATGTCACACGCTTCTTCAACGAGAAGAGAGAGAAGGGTGGACTTCGGTCAGACTATCTCTTCGAGGTCGATAAAGAGCATGTGGCGATGAATGTGCCAAAGATTCGACTGAAGCTCAACGAACTGTGCATCGACTCCAGCCATTATAAGGACTTGCGCAAAGCCCTCAAGGAATTGTTGGACTTCAGCGTCAGGATCAAGATTGACGGTAAGGTGGTCATCCAGCACGTTTTCTCCAACATTACGGAGGATGTGGTCATCAATGGATATACCAAGGAAGGCGTGGCATACGACCGTTCTAAAGGGGAGGTGGAACTGAAAATCGACCCTGTAGTGGCGAAATATGCCTTCGACATGAGCCAAGGCTTCATCCATCACATGGCGATGATTGCAAGATACGCCAACAGGGCCAATACTCCGCGAATCTATTTGTTTTTATTGAGACAGATGGGCATCAACAAAGGCAAGATGACTTTCCAAGTTCCCTTCATGGCACTGAAAGAATATCTGGGCATGGCAACCCTATCGGCTAATGGTACGGTGGTAGAGGAGCAATATCCGAAGTTCTCACAGTTCAAGAAGCAAGTATTGGATGCTGTCAAAGCAGACTTCGCCAAACTCAGCAAGGAAGACAAGACCGACATCGTCTTCACCGATTGCAGTCCGGTATATAAACGTGGCCAGACGAGAGGTAATCCTGAGGCTCTTCTCTTCAAGGTAAAGAGGACGGCACTAGGAAAGGCTCACATCGATGGCAAGGTCTTGGAGAGAAAGGAACAGAAGATGGGAAAAGCCAACAAGGAACCAGTGATAGGCGACTTGTTTGCCCATGTCAATACAACGGAATCACCCAAGATCAAAATCGTGAAGGGTGGGGAAGACAAGTGGCAAAGTTTCCAGGCGATGATCATCGACCCAAGTCAGCAGGCTTTGCTTAAAAGATTCAAATTTGTAGGAATGAAAAACGACAGGTTTTGCGTCAAGGCCACACAGGAAGACTTTGACTTGCTGAGAACTCTGGGCGTAGAAGATATAGCTAAAGAATTTTTTAACTGTAAAGGCTCGTATTCACCGACATTTTATAGAGACTAATAAAGACACGAGTCGAGTTTCCTTTGGATGAAGAGATTTCCTTCTCCAAAGGAAACTTTTTTATATATCTACGAAAGTGTTTACCTAGTTTTCGCTATTCATCTGATAATCTTCATGTTATACCTCATATTTCTAAATTAAAATTGTTTTTATAAGTTATGATTAAAATCATTATATAATTACAAAGAAGCTAATTTACTTATTTTCAAGAAGTTATGGGTTACGAGGTAAACAGTTTCGTAGTTTTAGGTAAATGAAATCGTAGATATAGGTACATAGTTTCGTAGATATTTGTAAACAGTTTCGTAGTTGAAAGTACATAGATACGCAGATAGGTTGCAGGGTAGGGGAGGAAAGAGGTTGGAAGCCCTGCTCGGCATGCTTTTATCTTCATATTATGCTCTTACATCTACGAAAGTATTTACCTTATTTCTCTATATATCTGATAATGAGGTATTTAGTATTGTATCACATAGACTTTTGCAAATGAAAAATGAAAACAATTCTGTAAAGAAATAATTCATCTAAAAGGTACAAACCTCTCATTATTAGTGATTTCTACAAACTAAGGTAAATAGTTTCGTAGATATGGCGCATGGGCAATAAGGAAATCAAAGCAAAAACTACGAATCTGTTTACCTAAAGTTTACAACTTACTGAATATCTGACACTTATAGCAACTATTATTTTACCTTCAAAATAGGGTAAATCAAAATTAAAACTATAATGATGAGGCTTATCCTTCTAAATATCAGACAATTACCACTGCGAAGTAAATGGTTTCGTAGATGTTTGTGATGATTGGCTTATTATATCATCATTTCAGTATTTACTGGCATCAAATCTACGAATCTGTTTACCAACATCTACGAAATCGTTTACTTGCAAATGATTAAGTATCTGAAAATCACATATTTACTTCTGACCATTCTTTCGATAAAATCTCTTTTATAAATTAAAAATTAGAATAATATTTATAATTACAAGTAAGTCAACTTGTTGATTATTAGTATTTTACATTCATTAAGGTAAATGGTTTCGTAGATGTTGGTAAACAGATTCGTAGTTGAAAGTACATGATTTCGTAGATATAGGTGCATGATATCGTAGTTTTTGGTAAACGGAATCGTAGATGGCAGTTGAATGAATGACGGATTGTTTGTTTACATACATGTTTGCATGTTGCTTGTCAGCCTTGGTCATTGGTGTTCACGTCATCAAGTGTGACAGGACTGACACCTGTGATGAAAATCTTCTCGAAGGAACCTTTGAACTTCTTGAAGATATCGCGGTAAGCACCATGCCTTTGGGCAGTGAATCACGTATCAAGTGGATTCACTCATTCAGAGGTGATTTTGGGAAAGAATGGCATCCGTCTTCCCATAGGCAAGCGGTACATGGATGACGTGATTTCACTGCTGAAGTTTCTAAATCCAAATTGCTCATAGAAGGTAATCTTCTCCTCCTTGCAAGTAAGTACGATGCCTTTCCTTCTTTCTATTTGGGCTTCCTCTATGAACCTTAGCATAAGTCGGCTTGCCAATCCTTGGTGTTGGTGCTTAGGATGTGTGACCACTCCAAATACCATCTGCCATTCTCCCTCCTCATCACAGAAGTTAGGGTCATCGTACATTTCGTCCTTCAAGTCCTTTTCTTTACTGTCACTTGTTTCCATACTCTGTTTTATTCATTTGTTCTTAATCTTTCTTTGAGCTTAGTGTTCCTTTGCTCCACAGTGAGATTCTTCACTGCATATCCCAATGCCTTCATTTGTCCGATGAGCACACAGATTTTCTTTGCTCTGGTGATGGCGGTATAGATGAGATTGCGCTGCAAGAGAGTGAAGAAACTGTAGAACACAGGAATGACCACGATGGGATATTCCGAACCTTGGCTCTTGTGGATGGTGGTGGCATAGGCAAGTACCAGTTCATCCAGCTCGCTCTTCTCATAGGTTACCACCTTATCACCAAAGGAAACCAAGAGTTCGTTTTCTTCCAAATCCACATCCGATATGGTGCCGATGTCACCGTTATATACATCCTTATCGTAATTGTTGCGTATCTGCATCACTCGGTCACCTGAACGATAGAGGGTTCCACCAAAGGAAAGGCTCACACCCATAGGATTCAGTGCCTTCTGAAGTTCGATATTCAGATTGTCGCTTCCACAATAGGAGCGGCGCATCGGGGTCAATACCTGCACATCGCTTACTGGGCGACCGTATGCCTTCGGTAAACGATTCTTTACCAGATTCACTATCTGAGGCACGGCATCTTGTGGCTCCTCGGCACGAATGAAGAAGAAATCAGTGTCCTTGCCGTTTTGGATGTTAGGAAAATATCCCTGGTTGATGGCATGGGCGTTCATCACAATGCGAGAGGACTGAGCCTGACGGAAGATTCTTGTCAGTCGGGTGACTGGTATCGCTTCGCTCTCGATGATGTCACGCAGAACATTGCCAGCTCCCACAGAAGGCAGCTGATCGATGTCGCCCACCAAAACCAATCGCATGGTAAGTGGTATCGCCTTCAGGAGCGAATATATTAATATAATGTCTATCATGGAACACTCGTCCACAATGAGCGCATCACCGTCCAATGGATTCTCTTCGTTGAACTTATACCCTTCCGTAGGCTTGAATCCCAAGAGGCGATGGATGGTCTTTGCCTCCATACCCGTAGCCTCAGACATTCGCTTGGCAGCTCTGCCTGTAGGAGCGGCAAGGAGAATGCTAAGTCCTGCCGTCTTCCATGCAGAAATGATACCTTGGGTGGTCGTGGTCTTTCCTGTACCAGGACCACCTGTCAATACCATTACCTTGCTTTTTGCTGCCATGTGGATGGCAGCTTGCTGCACATCATCATAGGTAATGCCCGATTCCTTCTCGATGGCTTCCATATTCACCTGACCAGCGAAAAGGTTATCTTGCTTGGCATTTCTGAGTTCCAAGAGTTTTTTAGCTACACCCACTTCCGAGTAATAGAAGGGTGGGAGATAGATGCACTCGTCCTCCACTTTGAGTTCTTCTGCTGAAATCAGCTCTTCTAAGGCTTGCTCCACAGGTGGACGCATCTGGGGAGTTGGCTCGGCAACCATACCCAAAGGGATTTCCTCAGTAATAGGGCTTGATGCTGATGTATTCGGCACGGTCGTTTGGGAATTGGCAGCGATTTCTGCCAACCCTAATCTTTCATTGGCATCCTTGATCAGCTGTTCCCTGGTAGCATAGACGTGTCCATCATTGGCGAGCTGGTTGAGTGAATAGATGATACCGCTCTTGCATCGGCGAATGTCGTTCTCTGCATATCCCATGTTCTTGGCGATGGAATCGGCTGTCTTGAAACCAATACCCCAGATGTCATCGGCAAGTCGATAAGGATTCTCCTTCACCTTGTCAATGCTCTCCTTGCCGTATGCCTTGTATATCTTGGCGGCGTAGGCACTGCTCACTCCATTGCCTTGTAGGAAGACCATGATGTCCTTTACGTCCTTCTGCTTCTCCCATGACTTGGCGATGAGGTCGATGCGTTTCTTGCCGATGCCATCCACTTCGGACAGTCGCTGGATGTCTTCCTCGATGATGTTGAGTGTTTCCTCACCAAACTTAGCCACGATTTTCTTGGCATAAACAGACCCGATGCCCTTGATAAGTCCGCTGCCCAAGTATTTCTCGATACCCACGATGGAAGATGGCAGTTCCTCCTTCCAATTGACGGCTTGGAATTGCTTGCCAAACTTGGCATCCATTCTCCAGTTGCCCTCCACGGCAAGTACGGCACCTACCTTGGTGTCACAAAAGTTGCCTACAAGGGTTACAACATCCTTGTATCCCTTGACGTTCACCCGAAGAACAGACCATCCGTTCTCCTCATTCTGGTATGTGATGCGCTCTACCGTGCAGCGAATATTCTCCATATACTATCGTGGTAAAAGTGAAAAAGTCCTTACTCAGGCATTGGCTTGATGTATGCCAAGAAATTCTCAGGAGAGTAGTTGAGTACTAATTCTTCTGGAAAATCGCATTTCTTAGCCAATGGCATGATGTTTTCGTAATCCGCAATCATCGTGGAGAAGTGGGCATCACTTCCGAAGATAACAGGAGTCTCGTATTTCTTGGCAAGTTCCAATAGTTGTAAGTTATTGGGTGCCGCCACGGTCTTGTGACGAATCGGTGCCATGGAGTGGTTGTTGATTTCGAGCAAGGTGTGGGTTTCCTTGGAAACCTTCATCAAAGTCTCGAAGTCAAGCTCTGCCGTTCCATCACCAGGGTGGGAGATAATCTGAATGTATGGATTGCGCATGGCGTTGATAACACCTTGCGTATTCTCTTCCTTGCAGCCTCCCTTCCAGCAGAGGCTGTGAATGCCGGCGATGCGGATGTCCATCAGTCGCCAATAGTTCTCGTTCAGATCGATGTCACCTTGGGTATTGAGGATGTTTAGCTCCGCACCTAACATAAGCTTGATGCCATAGAGGTTGCGAGGCACCACATGTAGGTTGCGAAAATAAATAGGGTCACAAGTTCCTGGGATATTGGGACCATGCTCCGTGATGCCCAATATCTCCAATCCTTTTTCCTTGGCTGCCAATGTCATTTCCTGCAAGGTGCTGAAGGCATGACCAGAGGCAATGGTATGTGTA
>ENA-OWPL01000910-OWPL01000910.1-human-gut-metagenome-genome-assembly--contig:-NODE-910-length-18735-cov-29.918041_pt1 | contig 18735 bp, 15 predicted proteins | sample MGYA00248263_ERZ651844 | MGnify/ENA primary metagenome ERZ651844 (study PRJEB26924, sample SAMEA4378256) | human gut metagenome | biome: human gut; feature: human-associated habitat; material: faeces...
GAGATATGGCAAGCATCAGGGTGCTCGCCCGAAACTATCGCAATCTTGCAGGCATCCAGAGCACTTATCTCAAGAATCCGAACTCGGCTATGCTCACCTATCTGGTACAGGATTTCGTAAACAACTGTCAGCAGACGATAGACAGTCGCTCCAAAAACCAGGTAGACAAGGAGTGGATTGAGGAGATTGGCGCCAAGGTAATCTACCAGAAAGAAGCCCTCAACTTCATCACCTTTGCCAATAAGGTCATTGCTGAAGGCAAGACGCAGAATCCTTGCCTGTGGCGTTCTGCCACTGCCATGCTCCATTATCTCTATGGATATCAGCAGGAAGCATGGAAGGAGATTAGTGAAGCTGTAGCCCTGGATGGAACACAACGAATGAAGGATAATGCAAGAGCCATCCGCCTTCTGGTTTCTACCCGAAATGCACAGGTGGATAGGGATTATCCGCAATATTTGGTTGGCGAATTCAAATGGCTCAACGAAATGGCAAAGGGAGAGAGCCCAAGAACGAAGGGAGAAAGCCTGAAAAAAGGTGATTTCATCAATCCCGACATTCACTATGTAGAGGTGAAGGAGCGTGTGGCTTACTCCGCCCTGTACAATCGGTTCAAGACGATGGCAGATAAGGCGAAAAAGGAAAACCGGCAGGAAGCCGGCAGAGATTACGAAAGCATGGCCACGGCGATGTATGGCATGATGGATGCCTACATGCGAACCTTCTACAAGGATCAACAGGATGAAGAATACATCAGTCGTTATCTTTATTCATCGGAATACGCCATTCGTCTCGATTCGCTCTCTGCGCAGCAGCTGGCTGATTACTATCGCTTCATCACATCTCCTCATCAGGATACCTTCGAGCAATACGTCTGCCAGTCACTCTATCGCAATGCTGATTTCTTCAAGGATATGATAGGCACCAAGTATCTTGCCGAGGGTAACTTTGGCGAAGCTGCTCGCTGGCAGAAAGATGTTTCTTTGGATTTCATCAACAACCAGGCCATCAGTTTCTACGCCGAAAAGCGCAGCTACGCTGTGCCTTACTGGTTCAACCACCAGAAAGTGAATGATTCGGATATGTGGAGCATTCAGGGCAGTTATGCCCACCTGAAGGAGAACCCGAAGTGGAAATTCTGCCAGGAGATGAACCAGCTCATCAGCCAATACAATGTGGCTCGCGAGGGCGAAGTCAGAGAGAAACTTTCCTATGAGCTTGCCACCCGCTATTATCAGGCATCCTGCTATGGCGACTGCTGGTATCTTACCCATTATGGCAAAAGCGTAACTGATAGTGCCCGCACAGGCGAAGCCGATTTCGCAGCAATCGCTCAGAAATATTTAAAGGTAAGCAAGCAAAGCAGCAATCTTACGCTTCGCTATCATTCGCTCTATGCCCTCTCATCCATCGGCATCGACCCATGGTTTAAGATTACCTACGATGCCAACTGGAAAGAGCAGAAGCTTCTACAACCACAATCCGCTCAATATCAGGCTATGATGGAATGGAGCAAGTTCTGTCATCAGCATCCGGAAATTGTGGATCAATACACCACCCGATGCGATGTATTGAAGCAATTCGAAAAAAATCTCTAATCTCTTACCATTTTCCCAGCGCTGGGAAAATGGTAACTTTTTCACAGCAATCGAGTAACCGCCTTGTCATAGTTGCTCAATCGCTGTACCCATCGTATATCTTGATTCTCTGACATAAGCCTTGATTTTTTCGCAAAGGTAAGAAAAGTTTTTGAGAAAACCTATACCACCAGCCCTTTTTCTCGTCTCATACCCCAAGTTTTAGTTAATTTTCCACGATTTTTTTGTATCTTTCATTTATAATGTGTAACTTTGCGTCAATATATTTAAAGTAATACAACAATGGCAAAAACAATAAGCAGACAGCTGATCAAAACGGCAACAGCGCCAAGAAGACCACCAGGAAAAAGAAGAAGAGGTTTCCATCCAGCAGCAAACGAATTCATCTTCGAACAGAGATTCCGCCTCTTACCGCTCAAGTCAGCCAAAGAATTTGATAGACCAAGGAATATCTTTCCTCTCAGGCTTAGCCGAAACCTTAAAGTCGCCAGAAGCCACAGCCCAGCTGGTTGATTCCATCGTTGGGAAAAACGAGCAGACAGGCGAAACCTCCATCAAGATACCTGTGGAGAGCAAAGAGACTGTCTCTAATCTCTTGAATCTCACAGGAAAGTTGTTTACAAAATAAGTCATGGGTAAAAAGAAACATAAGCATCAAGGACATTATTGCAAGATGTGTGGAGAGTATAAATCCAACGAGTCGTTCAGTGGTAAAGGACACAGACTGCACATCTGCAAGAAATGTATATCAATAAGAAATAAGGCTAAAAAAGAAAAGAAACGTTTAGAACATGATAGAATTAACGAAGTCTCAGAAGAAAACAGCTCGCAAGCTCATTAATTTGGGCTTGCAGCGAGAGTGCGCCAAGTTCATGCAATCTACCAAAGATTTCATGAACAAGAACGCATCAGCAGAGGATGCACACGATGCATACCTCAAACTATATGATAAGGTATACCAATTCGACAAGCATATCGCTCACCGATACGATGGTATTACATCACCGTATGTTACCTATACTATGACGGAGTATTGACTGACGAAGACATCCGAGAGTTTGACGATGAGCTATATAACAGTTTGAAAGAAGCCAAGAAGTCTTTTCAAAATTAAACGATATGAGTTACACAGAATATTCTTGTAGCAGACTAACTTTTAAAGCTTGCATAATAGAATCCTTAAAAGAAAACGACGTTTTCTGTATAAAGACACCTGTTGGGAGTTTTCAAATGACGAAAGGAGATTTTTACAAATCTTTTCCAAATGTTATCCAAACAAAAAGTTACAGAGAACAAGGAGTGTATAGTTACACGAAGACTCCCCAAAAAGCCAATAAATACTTGTTTGAACGAAATGAGACGAAAAACATTGGTTTAAAATCAAAACAAACAACTCCAGATTTGGTCGGTGATAATATACGAAGAAAAATCAAGGAAATTGGTCAACTATGGCGTTCTTCAGAATTCAACCCTAAAATATCAAAAGAAACATTAGATTATTGGAACAAAATCATTAATGACTGGGTGGATGCCAAAGACATGCCATTAATTGTTCGAAAAGACATTAAATTCCGAGGTCAATCTTTCATACATCCTACAGGAAGAGAAATTATAGTTTCTGACAATACATTTGCAATCTGGGTATATGGTCAAGTTATGAAACAACATACCCCAACATTGAAAGAAATTAAAGAAATGCTTCAAAACAATATGATTCCTATGCAGTTTATGCAAACTAAAGATGGCAAACAAAAAGCAAAGTATTCCAAGCCTTTAGGAACAGATGCTTTACAAGGATGGAAGCTATGTCACATTGAACCTATCGGTTTTAACTGTTCAAAAAGCATAAATGAAATAGATATACATTCTATAGAAGAGCATTTCCGTAAATATGCGAACCCATACAATATGTTTGTTCTACCAAAAGAAATTGGAGATTTAGGAGAGATACAAGTATTTATTGATGAGCAAAGAAGGAAATAAATAACCTTTTCCTTGCTACAACCAAATAAAAAGCGTAACTTTGCCGAAATATCATAAAAATAAGCAATTATGAAGGAAGAAGAAATCAAAGAATTGTTCGAGCAATTCGAAGCTATTGCCAACGAATACGAAGGCGTAGAATGTTGGAGTGCAAGAGAACTTGCACAAGTGTTGGGTTATAGCCAATGGCGTAATTTCGAAGGAATTATCGAAAAAGCAAAAACATCATGTACCAATGCAGGGCAAGAGGTATCATACCATTTTGCTGATGTCAGCAAAATGGTCACCCTTGGTTCTGGATCTCAGCGTGAAGTCAAAGACTACATGCTGACTCGTTATGCTTGCTATCTCATTGCCCAAAACGGTGATCCACGCAAGCCACAAATCTCTTTTGCCCAAAACTACTTTGCTGTACAAACTCGCCGAGCAGAGCTGGTACAAAAGCGTTTGCTGGAATACGAACGTGTACAAGCACGCGCAAAACTTGCAGAAACAGAAAAACGTCTCTCTGGTGTATTATATGAAAGAGGGGTGGACAGCAAAGGCTTTGCCATCATTCGCTCCTTGGGCGACAAGGCGTTGTTTAATCTCGACACGGCTCTTCTCAAACGTAAATTGGGTGCTCCTAACAGCCGACCTCTCGCCGATTTCCTTCCAACACTCAATATCAAAGCCAAAGATTTTGCTGCAGAAATGACTTCTGTCAACGTTCAGCAAAAGGATTTACATGGTCAGCAATCTATCTGTCAAGAGCATGTCGATAATAATAAGGCTGTTCGTAATATGATGCTCCAACGTGGCATTGTGCCAGAAAATCTTCCTGCAGATGAAGACGTCAAGAAAGTAGAACGCAGATTAAAATCTGACGAAAAGACATTGACCAAAAAGAATAGCAAAAAGAAATAATATCTATCATAATTCTATAACTAGAGAAGATGTAAGGATTTCACCACACATCAGCCGTCCAACACTCGCACATCACCTGTTATGCAAGCGCACATCACCTGATGCGCAAGCGCACAACAGCTGTTGTGCGGTCGTAGGAACTAACTCTTCTAGCAATTACTTCTATATCTTCCAGCAACTTCCATTATATGTCTCAAAGACTTCTGTTATTCCTTCCAGGTACTTCTCCTATATCTTCCTGCATCCGCAAGCGTTTCAGCGTTTCACTTGTTTTTCCAACATCAATTTTACCTCATCTATGATTTTTAGTTAATTTACCACGATTTATTTTGTTTTGTCTCCAATTTGCAGTAACTTTGCACGCAGAAATTTAAACGTTTAAAGATAAAATGGCATTAAAATGTGGTATTGTGGGTCTTCCTAACGTAGGAAAATCCACATTGTTCAACTGTCTGTCTAGTGCAAAGGCACAGGCAGCTAACTTCCCTTTCTGTACTATCGAACCAAACTTGGGTGTCATCACCGTACCAGATGAGCGACTCAACAAGTTGGCAGAAATCGTTCACCCAGGTCGTATCGTACCAGCTACTTGCGAGATTGTTGACATCGCTGGTCTTGTCAAGGGTGCCAGCAAGGGCGAGGGTCTTGGTAATAAGTTCTTGGGAAATATTCGTGAGTGTGATGCTATCATCCACGTCATCCGTTGCTTCGATGATGATAACATCGTACGTGAGGGCGGTGCTGCCGTTGACCCATTGGAGGACAAGAGCATCATCGACACCGAATTGCAGCTCAAGGACTTGGAGACCATCGAGTCACAACTTGCCAAGCAGCAGAAGACTGCCGCTGCAGGCAATAAGGACGCCAAGACCATGGTAAAGGTCTTGGAGGCTTACAAGGCTGTATTGGAGCAAGGCAAGAACGCTCGTTCCGTAGGCGAATTTGATACCAAGGAAGAGGAGAAAGCCGCTCACGACTTGTTCCTTCTCACTACCAAACCAGTGCTCTACGTGGCCAATGTCGATGAGGCATCTGCCAAGACTGGCAATGAGTATAGCAAGAAGGTAGAGGCTATCGCTGCCGAGGAAGGTGCAGAGTGCATGGTCATCGCTGCCAAGACTGAGGAAGACATCGCATCGCTCGAAACCTACGAGGACAAGCAGATGTTCTTGGAGGAACTCGGCTTGGAGGAGAGTGGTGTCAACCGACTCATCAAGAAAGCATACGCTCTCTTGAACCTGGAGACCTTCATCACCGCTGGTGAGATGGAGGTGAAGGCATGGACCTATCACAAGGGCTGGAAGGCTCCACAGTGCGCTGGTGTCATCCACACCGACTTCGAGAAGGGATTCATCCGTGCCGAGGTCATCAAGTACGACGACTACATCAAGTATGGTTCCGAGGCTGCCGTTCGCGAGGCTGGAAAGCTTGGCATCGAGGGCAAGGAGTATGTGGTACAGGATGGCGACATCATGCACTTCAGATTCAATGTTTAATGTGTAATGTCTAGTGTTTAGTTCAACCAACTGTAAACACTAAACATTCGAAACGAAACATTCATTTATGATAGCAAATCTGCTCAACTATATCGTATGGGACCCAGACCCCATCTTGGCGCATCTGGGTCCCTTGACCATTCGCTACTACTCCACCTGTTGGCTCGTGGGATTGCTGCTCGGCTACCTGTTGATGCAGCGTCTCTACAAGGAGCAGAAGATAGAGGCAGAGAAGTTTGAACCACTTTTCCTCTACATCTTCATCGGCATCTTGGTGGGAGCACGCTTGGGGCATTGCCTCTTCTATCAGCCGGAGTATTTCCTCTCACAGTGGGATCACGTCATCGAAATGCTGATACCATTCCATCACATGCCCGATGGCAGTTGGAAACTCACGGGCTATGAGGGATTGGCAAGTCACGGAGGCGTATTCGGCATGTTTGTGGCGATATGGCTCTACTGCCGCAACGTGAAGGTAAAGGGCTGGGTGGTGCTCGACAACATGGGCATCTGCTCTGGCATCGCCGCCATGTTCATCCGTCTCGGCAACTTGATGAACTCCGAGATCATCGGCAAGGTGACCGATGTGCCATGGGCATTCATCTTCGTCAAGGAAGACCAATACCCACGCCATCCAGGGCAACTCTATGAGGCTATCGCCTATCTCGTCATCTTCCTCCTCATCATCTTCATCTACAAGAAGAAAGGACCGAAGAGCGTGGGCACGGGTCTCTACTTCGGACTATGCCTCACCTTGATATTCACCTTCCGTTTCTTCATCGAATATACGAAGGAGATTCAGGTGGCATTCGAGGCAGGTTTGCCTATGGATATGGGACAGATACTCAGCATCCCTCTCATCCTCCTGGGCGTTTGGAGCATCGCCTCCAGCTTCAAGAGAAGTCAGCTCCTAGAAAAATAAAAAAGGACTATCGGCGAAAAGCCAAGGCATGACATCAATCACAGCATGAATAGGCGACAAATCTACACAGGCATCATCTCATTGGTTTGCTGCGCTCTCGTGGCAATCGGGGTAACCTTGCACCTACGCAAGACCAGCCCACAGAGACCCATCATCGCCAAAAAGACGATAACGCAGAAACCGAAACCACAAGCCGTGGATACCGTCAAGAAGGTGAAACCTACCGTCAAGAAGATGGACTTCAACATCTCTGGCACACTCACCGACACGGATGGCAACGGAGTGGCTGATGTCATCGTGAGTGATGGATATACCTGTGTAAAGACCGATTCCTTAGGACATTATCAGATGAAGCGAGATAGTTTGGCTCGCTTCATCTATTATTCCGTACCTGCCGACTGCGAGGTTCCCACTCATTCGGAAACCGACCGCACGGCTTGCTTCTACCAAACTGTAAGCAACAACAAGAAAGTGTATGACTTCACCTTGACCCGACTTCCCGGTGGCAAGGAGAATCACTATAAGATGATCGTCATCGGTGACCCACAGGTAACCAATGCCTTCAATCCTTATTACACTTCTCCCGATGACAATCCCGTGAAGAAGAGCGACTTGGAGCGATTCACCACACAGACGATGAAGGACATCAAGACCACCATCCGCAATCTGCCCAACGGCACGCCGGTATATGGTCTCAGCATGGGCGATGACGTACAATATTATGGTGGTTACAACGCCCAGTTGGAGCGCCAGATAAGAGAGGCTTTGGGTTCCTCGGAGATGCGTCTATTCTCTGTCATCGGCAACCACGACCAAGACGGCAAGGCTCTCTACAAACGCAAGTGGGAGGACAGTTTCGGTCCTACCGACTTCTCCTTCGACCGTGGTGACGAGCACTATGTCTGCATCAACAACTGTTTCTTCACCCGAAAAGGATATTATTCACCTGGCGAACTTCACGCCACGCAAGTGAAATGGCTCAAGGAAGACCTCGCCCTCACTCCAAAGGACAAGAAGGTTATCCTCTGTTATCACATCCCATTCACCTTTGGCAACACACCTTTCAAGAATGCCAAACCAGTGGGCATAGAGACAGAAGAAGGTCACTTTACCTCTTCTCGCCTCTCCTCGCTCCTGACTCTCCTGAAGGAGTTCAAGGGTGGGTATGAACTCTTCTGCGGCCACACCCACTTCGCCCTCAACCACGAGATAGAATATGAAGGCAAGCACGTGATGGAGCATTGCCATGCCGCAGCTTGTGGCAATATTTGGCAATCCAACATCAATATCTGTGGTACGCCAAATGGCTACTACGTCTATACCTTCAAGGGCACCCAACTGTCTGATTGCTATTACAAGGGCACTTTCTGGGACAAGACCAAACAGATGACCCTCTTCCGTGCCGACACCGACTACAATGGTGAGAGTTATGCGGAGGATTGGAAGTTGGAGAAGGGCAAGCATATCTTGATAGCCAATGTCTTCAACGCCGACTCCCGTTGGAAGATATATGCCTTGGAAAATGGCAAGGAGTACCCGATGAAGCGTCTGAGCAGCAAGAATCAGGATGCCTTTGCCACGGGTTATCACCACAAGTACATCCAGTGCGCTCCTTATCGCTTCATCAGCAAGCAGAATGGTTATCTCTTGATGAATCACCTCTTCTATTATGAGCCTACCTCGCCAGATGCCCACATCACCATCAAGGCTATCGACCCATACGGTCATATCTACACGGGTAGCAGCTCCGAGGTCATCACCGCTCCTTTTGCCAACTTCGCCCACTACTACAAGAGTGAGAAATTATCTCCCCAATAATATCTTCTTGATGTCGTTGAGCTTGTTCAAAGCCTCAACAGGTGTGAGATTGTTGACATCCAAGCCGAGTATCTCATCACGTATCTGACAGAGCACAGGATCATCGAGCTGGAAGAAACTGAGCTGTACGCCATCCTTCGGTTCGTCGAGATGCTGCACATTCGGCTTGCCAGCACCTCCTACTCCCTCATTGTCATCCTCCAACTGCTTCAAGATGACATTGGCACGATTCACGATGCTGCGAGGCATACCAGCTATCTCCGCCACATGAATACCGAAGGAGTGCTCACTGTCGCCCGGTTCCAACTTACGTAGAAAGATAACCTTGCCATCTACCTCCTTCACACTCACATTGAAGTTCTTGATGCGAGGGAAGTTCTTCTCCATCTCGTTCAACTCATGATAGTGAGTGGCGAAGAGCGTACGAGCTTGCGCCTTCTTATGCTCATGCAGATACTCCACAATCGCCCAAGCGATGGAAATGCCATCGTAGGTGGAAGTACCACGACCCAACTCATCGAAGAGCACCAACGAGCGTGGCGATACATTGTTCAAGATATTCGCCGCCTCAGTCATCTCCACCATAAAGGTTGATTCGCCCAAGGAAATATTGTCGCTCGCTCCCACACGAGTGAAAATCTTATCAACCAAGCCCACTCTTGCGCTCTCTGCCGGCACGAAACATCCCACTTGGGCTAACAGTACAATCAGTGCCGTTTGACGCAAGAGAGCCGATTTACCAGCCATGTTAGGACCCGTAATCATCATAATCTGCTGTTTCTCGGTATCAAGCAGCACATCGTTTGGCACATATCGCTCGCCCAATGGCAACTGAGTTTCTATCACAGGGTGACGACCTTGCTTGATGTCGAGCACCTGGGAATCGTCAATAACAGGACGCACATAGCGATTCTCATCCGATGCCTTGGCAAAGGAGAGAAGGCAATCCATACGAGCAATGAGATTGGCATTAATCTGAATCTGAGGGATATACTCCTGCATGGCAGCTATCAACTCATTGAAAAGCTGTGCCTCCAATATCAAAATCTTCTCATCAGCTCCCAATATCTTTTCCTCATATTCCTTCAACTCTTGGGTAATATATCGCTCGGCTTGCGCCAAAGTCTGCTTGCGAATCCAGTCGGCTGGCACCTTGTCCTTGAAGGTATTGCGCACTTCGAGGTAATAGCCGAAGACATTGTTATATCCCACTTTCAAACTGGAGATACCCGTCTTCTCGATCTCTCGCTCCTGTATCTTGAGCAGATAATCCTTGCCGTGGCGACTGATGGAACGAAGGTCATCCAACTCAGCATTATAGCCATCGGCGATGACATCTCCCTTGTTGACCAATTGTGGTGGGTCTGGCTGAATCTCCTTGGCGATACGATCTCGCAGCGTCTCACAGAGGTTGAGTTGGTCGCCCACTCTCTGGAGGGCTTCGTTCTTGGCATGTTCGCAGGCAGTCTTGATAGGTTGGATAGCCTCCAGGGCATTCTTCAACTGCACTACCTCACGAGGCGATACTCTGCCCACTGCCACCTTGGAGATGATACGCTCCAAGTCGCCGATGCGATGGAACTGGTCATCGAGGAGCTGACGGAACTCAGGCTCCTTGAAGAAATACTCCACGATGTCGAGTCGCTCATTGATGGGTTTAACATCCTTCAGAGGGAAAACAAGCCATCGACGGAGCATACGACCACCCATTGCCGTCACCGTTCGGTCGATGACATTGAGGAGCGACGAACCATCCTCCTGCATCGGAGCCACCAACTCCAAGCTGCGGATGGTAAAGCGGTCCATGCGCACAAACTTATCCTCCTCGATGCGAGAGAGAGCCGTGATATGCTTGATTTGGGTATGCTGAGTAATCTCCAAGTATTGCATGATGGCACCGCTAGCGATGATACCATTCTTCAGGTGCTCCACACCGAAACCTTTCAGTGACTTCGTCTTGAAATGAGACAAGAGTTTCTGTCGGGCGGTTTGCTCGGTGAAGACCCAGTCATCCAACTCAAAGGTACAATACTTGGTACCAAAGTTTTGCTCAAACTTCGACTTCATGGCACGATCATAAAGCACCTCTTTCGGCTGGAAGTTGCCCATCAACTTCTCTACATAGTCGGGCGTACCCTCACCGGTGAGGAACTCTCCCGTAGAGATGTCGAGGAAGCTCACGCCACAAGCAGCCTTACCGAAGTGGACAGCAGCGAGGAAGTTGTTCTCCTTGTAGTTCAAGACGTTGTCGCCCATCGCCACACCCGGAGTCACCAGTTCGGTAATGCCACGCTTCACCATCTTGTCCATCTGGCTCAAGCCTTTCTTGCCTTTTATCTCCTGTCGCTTCTTCTTCGGGTCTTCCAGTTGGTCGCACACAGCCACACGCTTGCCAGCCCTAATGAGTTTCGGCAAGTAGGTGTCGAGTGCATGATGAGGGAATCCAGCCATCTCTGCCCCGCCAGCCGAACCGCCATTGTTACGGCGAGTCAGCGTGATGCCGAGCACTTTGGAAGCCTCTATCGCATCTTCGCAATAAGTTTCGTAGAAGTCACCACAACGGAAAAGCAACAATGCTTCGGGGTGCTTGGATTTCATCTCGAAGAATTGTCGCATCATCGGCGTAAGACCTTTATTATCGTTTGCCATTGTTATCTTTCTTTTTCTATGTTAGAAATGCAAAAATACAAAATATTAACCAAAGGTAAGTTACCCTAGGGTAATATTTAGCGTTTTTTCACCTGCTCTTTTCCCATTTTGTTAATTATAACTAACAAAAGCGCAATTTTCATTAGTTTTATTAAGTATGCCAAACAAAAATAGTATTTTTGCCAAAAGTTTTAAGTATAACTAATAAAAATAAGTATGATACAGCTCATCAATCGTCGGATATACACAGAGCGAATAGCTCCATTTATCAATAAGAACATCATCAAAGTGCTCACAGGGCAACGCCGTGTGGGAAAAAGTTGCATCTTGAGACAAATACAGAACCATATAGAACAAACACAACCAGACTGCAACATCATCTGCATCAACAAGGAGTTGGAGGAGTTTGCCTTTATGCGTTCCCATGAAGAGCTGTCTGCCTATGTTAGCGAACATTTGAAAACAGACAAGAACAACTATCTGTTCATAGATGAAGTGCAAGACATACAGGGATTTGAGCATACCCTCAGAAGCCTACAAGCACAAGATGCCTGCGACATCTATATCACAGGTAGCAATGCCACGATGCTATCCAGTGAGTTATCCACATACCTCTCAGGAAGATATGTGGAATTTCATATCCACAGCTTGAGTTATCCTGAGTTTTTGGAGTTTCACAAGTTCGAGGCTTCCACACATAGCCTGCGCCAATACTTGACGATAGGCGGACTCCCCTATTTGAGCAACCTGCCCCTGGACAGAGACATCGACTTTGAATATCTCCGCAATGTATATTCCACCATCCTGCTTAAGGACGTGGTGAAAAGAGAATCCATTCGTAATGTGGACTTCTTGGAATCCTTGGCTCTATACACTGCTGACAATGTAGGAAATCTCTTTTCTGCCAACAACATCAGTCGCTATCTCAAATCGCAGCACGTTAGCATTTCGCCTCTGCAGGTAATCAACTACCTTAGGGCACTTCAAAATGCATACCTTATCAATAAAGTGCGCCGCATTGACGTGAATGGACTTAAGACGTTTGAGATTGGCGACAAGTATTATTTCGAAGATCTGGGACTCAGAAATTGCCACTTCGGTTTCAATATGCAAAAGGACATCAACAAACTGATGGAGAATGCCATCTATCTGCACCTTGCCAACAAGCAATATGAGATATACACTGGTCAACAAACTGGAGGTCGCGAAATTGATTTTGTTGCGAAGAAAGGAGATGAAGTAGTCTATATTCAATCTACCTATATGATGGCAGATGAGAGTACTCGCCAAAGAGAATTTGGTAATCTTCAAGCCATTCGCAATAATTACGCTAAGTATGTAGTAAGCCTAGACGAATGGACCAGCGGCAGCAGCGTGGATGGAATCAAGCACATCCATCTAGGTGATTTTCTGAGGCCCTAGCTACTTTTACTAAAAAGTTTTCTTTGTTTGAAATGCAAAAATACAAAGGAAGAAAAACAAAAGTTCACAAGCTTATGGGGAGCCACATGCTTGTGAACTTGATACCATCTGGATCAATAGCATTTGTCGGGTTATTCTTACAATAGGTAAATGGACTGATAGATGGAATCTTTTCACTTTCTTTATCCACCCCATACCATAAACTCGTGACAGGGTTCATATACCTTGCACCGTAATAGTATAGACCGGTCTCCTCACGTGTTGTGTCGTTTGGAATATAGCCATAACCAGCCTGTGGGTCATCAGGGTTGCTCGGGTCATTCCAGCTTACAGGTGGACCGGGGTTAGTATTCGGTGTGGTGTTCGGGCGTGGAGTCTGAATCCAACCCTGTGGCACACCATGGTTACTGAGTTCTGTGAGAATGGCATTATAACCAACGCCAGTGTTCTCCGGATCACCATACGCACCCCCGTTGATATACACACCTTCCATCGTTCCGTAACTCTTCATGATACGTTCACCGGCAGCATTATAAGTGTAACGACTCGTCTTGCCATTATCAGAGAGTACCATCAGGCGGTTGTCTTCATCCCAGTACATCTCACGGGTAGTGTTCGTAGAGTCGTTCGTTACCAGTGTTGGATTACCGTTGGCATCATAGATGTAATGGTCGTGACCAATCTGCGTTGGAGCCGTCGGGTGGTTACATTCCTCGTACTTATAAGCAAAGTTATAAGACTTGGCAGTTGTCGTTGAGTCCACCTTCTGCACCTTGGTCAGCGGTTCACTCATCCGTCCGAACGACATAACCATATCATACGATGCACGCTTAGCCTTACCATCACCTGCAGACGTTCACGTTGCTTGTCGTAGGTATAGGTAGTCTCCGTGCCGTTACCGAGCTTCGTATAGACCGTATGACCCTCCTTGTCGTAACCTATCCTGTCAACAATAACGCTCTGACGTCCCTGTTTATTGCTCGTAAGACTCTCTACCTGTCCAGCCGCATTGTAGTGATAAGTCACCACTTCACCGTCAGGATAAGTCATCGTCTGCACATGGTTCCAGCTATCATAGGTAGCACCATAGACATAAGTCCTGATATCCGCCACGCTCGCCATAACTGTACGAACAGTCTTCGTCACCTCACCCTGTCTTCCGTAGTAATACGCTTCACCGCCACTCGCATCCTCAACGAGGGCAAGACGACCGGCACGGTTATACTTATCGCCAGCCTTACCATAGGTATAAGTAACACGGTTGAAGAGGTTTTCTGGATAAAGCACCTCATGGAGTCGCTCGAAGTCGTAGGTGTAAGAGATGTAACCCTTGTCAGATATCGATTTCCTAAGCTCTGCCGTGAGCTTCGTCAGGAGGTTACCTGCCGCATCATAGGTCATATTCGTTTCACCAGCATCAGGATGGTTCACCATCAGTTTGCTGTAGAGAAAGATGTACCAGTATGGCTGCCTAAACCCGTTATTCCAAAATAATATTTCTTCCATCCAAAAAATTGAGTCTAAATCTATTGTTGCACGACGATATAAACGAAATATCTTTTGAATTTATTCTCATCCTCTTTGAAGCTATTTTCCTAAATAACACTCTATTAATATTGGAGGAAATTCTTATTGGACATCCACGATAAAAAAATATATACTTTTCCTCATGACCTTTTCTATTAGAACACAATTCCATCTCATACACATCTTTGACAATTTTCTTATCAATTAATGTATACACTGTTATAAGTCTGTAATTTACTGATTCGCCATTAATAAATATGAGACTATTCCTATATTTACCCAGGTAACTTGGCAGATATTTATGGTATGATATATTTCTTATTATAGAATACGCATCTATAAATTTATAATGATTTATTGTAATCATCACATTTAATGTACTATCATTTAATTTGCAGTATGAAACAGAGCTGTTGCTATCAGGATAAACAGAATCTGGTAACTTGCTTTGAGCCTTGCAACTGCTAGCAATAAAAATTGCTATAATTGCCACTAATGTACAAATATAATATTTCATATTTTAAAAAGAATACTTATACGTTTCAACTTTTTTCTGTCCATTTCTTATGACTGTTCGAGTTGCATTCAAATTTGCTTTCCAAAACATTGTTCTTCCATGCACAGCAGAGGCAGAATATAATACATATCCCTTATTCGCTCCACTATCCGCAGGATGCCTTCCAGAACTAAAGTTAGAAGAAAAAGAAGTATATTTTCCTCCACTAAACTTACTTATAAAATTATTAGGCCAAGCTTTTTTAAATGCAAGAAAATTAGGCCCACTAATATCTACCCCAGACATACGAGGCTTAGGATGACCGAAACCTCTAGCCGCCAAATCAAAACCGTCCCATCTTATTGCACCATTAGAATAATCTTTTCCACCAGACAAGGCGTTAATAACTGCTTCCATGCTGTATTCTGCATTCTTCTTGTAAGCTGTAGAACTTCCGCCGTCCCTATATCCGTAAATACCCTCAGTTTGAAGAGTTTTGGAAATACTTTTTTTCTTGTAGGCAGCTAAATTTGATATTGCACTTGCAAGTGCATAAGATTCTAATTTATCCCCCGAAGACTCTTGGGCTACTGTATTTGCATATTGATTTAACACAGAGTTTGTCACTGGCAATAGTTTCGGATTAATGAAATTTCCGTCCTTATCTTTCGTTGCCGAAGCAATAAGGTAAGCTTTATTATCTTGGAATTTATCCTTCCCCTGTAAAACACCATTTGACGTATAATAATCCCCTCGTCCATCTGAATCTAACAAGATAATTGGACTAGAATGACAATATATATATGCAGATATATTCTCGTAGGTTTCTGTCAGTGGATCCACTCCATACCACAGACTTGCAACGGGATTCATGTACCTTGCACCGTAATAGTACAAGCCGGTTTCCTCATCAAACTGCTTGCCGTTGAACTTATATGGCAGTTCTTCACTGCTACTGTGCTCATCAACCAACAGTTCACCATACGGTAGGTAGGCATCATACTGGGTGATGTTGGCGTGGTCATCAGTGATGTAAGACGTACTGCCAAGGTGGTCACTGTGATAGAAGAAGGTCTCTTCTTTCGTAGTATCGTTTGGAATATAACCATAACCAGCCTGTGGGTCATCAGGGTTAGTTGGATCATTCCAGCTTACAGGTGGACCAGGGTTAGTATTCGGTGTGGTGTTAGGGCGTGGAGTCTGAATCCAACCCTGTGGCACATCATGGTTGCCAAGTTCTGAGAGGACGGCATTATATCCAACACCCGTGTTCTCTGGATCACCGTACGCACCCTTTTCTGTCGGTACACCAGGTGCAATGCCCTGCTGCTTATAGTATGCCTCTTTCTGCTTCTGAATCTGATTCATACGCTCAGCATAATCCTGCTGACCAGCCGTTACGTATGAGCCGTTACGCCCATAGACGTTATTGAACAGACCCGTTCCTATCCTTGATGCTATGCGCTTATCACCGATAAAGTAATGCTTCGTAAAGCGATTCTTGTTGATGCTGATTATCGAAGCAGGGTAGAGCGTGAAGTTGTCCGTCTCGTGGAAAGTAATACCCTGTGGTGCACCATTGATATATACACCCTCCATCGTTCCGTAGCTCTTCATGATACGTTCACCGGCAGCGTTGTAAGTGTAACGACTCGTCTTTCCATTGTCAGAGAGTACCATCAAGCGGTTTTCTTTTTAAAACCATAAAATCACATTTTGTATTATACAGGTCCTCCTCAAGGAATATCTTCTATTTTAACATTGCATTTATAAAAAAGTAAATCTACATATTGACCATCTAATGTGTTCACCGTTAAATACAATTTTTTATCTGCAATATGCATATCTAAAATCATGCTTATGATTCCAACATGATCTTCTAAATCTTTATATTGGTTATCCACAGATAATTTACTTTTTGCATACTCCCAATTCTCAATAATAAGTTGGCATTCCTTTTCTACAAACCTCCCATTATCATAATAGGACGCAAAATAAACTACAATTTTTTGACCATCAATATCATAATAAAACCCAGTGGCGATCTCATCATCAAATGAGAATAATAAATTCTTTTCCATCCTTAATTCCGCAACACTATTGTAAATTAAACTTTTTAAGTACCTGAGCAACAAAAAGTTGTTCAGGATTTTGCCATGTCAGAATTTTCACTTATCTTAGTGTTGCGAAAAGAAAACAAGCAAAACTCTAATATGACATGGCAAAAATACAAATTAAATCTGAGAAACTCACACCTTTTGGAGGAATTTTTTCAATCATGGAGAAATTTGACTCCATGCTTTCACCCGTTATCGACTCAACACTGGGTCAGAGATGCAGCAGTATCTTCGGATATCAGTTCAGCGAGATAGTCCGTTCGCTGATGAGCGTTTATTTCTGTGGCGGCTCATGCGTGGAAGATGTAACGTCACAACTGATGCGCCATCTCTCGTATCATCCTACCCTTCGTACATGCAGCTCTGATACCATCCTCAGAGCCATCAAGGAACTGACACAGGAAAACATCTCCTATACTTCCGACCAAGGCAAGACCTATGATTTCAATACTGCAGACAAACTCAACACATTGCTTATAAACGCTTTGGTTTCTACAGGCGAGTTGAAGGAAATTGAGGAATACGATGTTGACTTTGACCATCAGTTCCTTGAAACGGAGAAGTATGATGCAAAACCGACCTACAAAAAGTTCCTCGGCTACAGGCCTGGCGTATATGTTATCGGTGACAAGATAGTCTATATCGAGAACAGCGATGGTAACACGAATGTGCGTTTTCATCAGGCAGACACCCATAAGAGATTCTTCGCTCTTCTGGAATCCCAGAACATCCGTGTAAATCGCTTCAGGGCAGACTGCGGTTCCTGCTCGAAGGAAATCGTCAGTGAGATAGAGAAGCATTGCAAACATTTCTACATCCGTGCCAACCGATGCAGTTCGCTCTACAATGACATCTTTGCTCTGAGAGGATGGAAGACGGAGGAGATTAACGGCATCCAGTTCGAACTCAATTCCATTCTCGTTGAGAAATGGGAAGGCAAGTGCTATCGTCTTGTCATCCAGAGACAAAGACGCAACAGTGGCGACCTTGACCTGTGGGAAGGCGAATACACTTACCGTTGTATTCTGACCAACGATTACAAGTCATCGACAAGGGACATTGTTGAATTCTACAATCTGCGTGGCGGCAAGGAACGTATCTTTGACGACATGAACAACGGATTCGGTTGGAGCAGGCTCCCCAAGTCATTCATGGCGGAGAATACTGTCTTTCTTCTGCTTACTGCATTGATACACAATTTCTACAAGACCATCATGAGCAGGCTTGACACCAAGGCTTTTGGGCTCAAGAAAACGAGTCGCATAAAGGCTTTTGTCTTCAGATTCATCTCCGTACCTGCCAAGTGGATCATGACAGCAAGGCAATACGTGCTGAATATCTATACTGAAAACCGCGCTTATGCAAAACCCTTCAAAACAGAATTCGGATAAGAATCCTTTCTTTCCGGTTAGAATCTGCGTATTACCTCAAGTCGCATCGTGGGGTAAGGGGATGGTGGCTACATATTGATGTTGTGCTGTTGCTTTTTACTGAAAGCTGCTACTAACGATTCATAAATCTACCCTTAATCGTGTATTGAATGATAGTTGCGGATTTTAGGTTATTAAAAGATTGTGGACGATTAAAAGCATTAGCTGTTGGTAACTATCGGCTTAGTTTCGGACAAGGTCTGGTGATTAGTACTGATTATTTGATGGGAAAAACAGTTTACGCTTCTTCTTTCAATAACCGTAATAGTGGGATAAAGAAACATTCTTCTGCTGACGAATACAACTATTTTCGAGGAGTAGCTGCCACTGTTTCTTTGACAAAAGATTGGGATATTTCTGGTTTCTATTCA
>ENA-OWPL01000911-OWPL01000911.1-human-gut-metagenome-genome-assembly--contig:-NODE-911-length-18731-cov-4.298726_pt1 | contig 18731 bp, 16 predicted proteins | sample MGYA00248263_ERZ651844 | MGnify/ENA primary metagenome ERZ651844 (study PRJEB26924, sample SAMEA4378256) | human gut metagenome | biome: human gut; feature: human-associated habitat; material: faeces...
TCCGTATGCTGACCTTCCTGCCGCTTGAGCAGATCGATGAGATGGACAAGTGGGAGGGCAGCCAGCTCAATAAGGCCAAGGAGATTCTTGCCTACGAGCTGACGCAGATGGTCCACGGCGAGGAAGAGGCGAAGAAGGCGGAGGCCAGCGCAAAGGCCCTCTTCGGCGGCAGCGGCAGCAGCGAGAATATGCCGTCGACCGAGCTGACGGACGATGACTTCACTGACGGTAAGATCGACACCCTGACGCTGCTCGTCAAGTGCGGCCTTGCCGCATCCAAGGGCGAGGGCCGCCGTCTCGTGCAGCAGGGCGGCATCAGCGTCAATGACGAGAAGGTCACGGATTTCGCGACTGCGTTTGAAAAGGCAGTCTTTGCAGGCGACGGCGCGATCATCCGCAAGGGCAAGAAAGTCTTCCACAAGGCGCTTGTAAAATAAAAATCATGTCAACCGCCCGGAACGCTCCGGGCGGTATGCACAAAGCAAATTCAAAAACGCCGCAGGATTTTGTCGCTTTCACAGTTGACTTTGTGCATTTAAAGCAGTATAGTAGCAAACATAAAAAGCCGGACAGTACGGCAGAAGGGAGTTCATTATGATGCAGATCCGTTCCAACGATTTCATTATGAATATGAGCTTCCGCTTTACCATGGCCCGCGAGCTGTTTGCGGGCCTCTATTACCGTACCCAAAATGAGAAGCTGTCCGTATAAGACCGGTGTTTTCTTCGTAAGTAAGAAGGAGGCTCTGTTCCGCGGACAGAGCCTTCTTTTTGTTTTAAACAATCAACTGTTATCAGAGAAAAGGAGCAATTTATCATGAAAAAGATTCTTGCAATGCTTCTGGCGCTCGTGATGGTCCTGAGCCTGGCCGCCTGCGCCTCCACACAGCCCGCAGCTGAGCCTGCGGCCTCCTCCGACGCACCCGCCGAGAGCGGAAAGACCTACACCGTCGGCGTCTGCCAGCTCGTGCAGCATGAGGCGCTCGATGCCGCAACGCAGGGCTTCGTCGACGCACTGAAAGAAGCGCTCGGCGACGCCGTGACCGTCGACGTGCAGAATGCCTCCGGCGATTCCGTCAACTGCTCCACCATCGTCAACGGCTTCGTTTCCGACGGTGTGGATCTCATCTTGGCGAACGCCACCGGCGCGCTGACCGCCGCCGCTGCCGCCACGAGCGACATTCCCATCCTCGGCACCTCCATCACCGCTTACGGCGTTGCTCTTGATATTGACGACTTCAACGGCACTGTCGGCGGCAACATCTCCGGCACGAGCGACCTCGCTGACCTCGAGGCTCAGGCCAACATGATCACCGAGTGGTTCCCCGAGGCCAAGAAGGTCGGCCTGCTGTTCTGCTCCGCCGAGCCCAACTCCCGCTACCAGATTGGAGAGGTCGCCAAGTGCCTCTCCGATAAGGGCATTGAAACGAAGGAATTTGCCTTTACCGACACCAACGACGTCGCTTCCGTCACGCAGTCCGCTGCCGACTACTCCGACGTTGTCTACGTCCCCACCGATAACACCGCCGCTTCCAACACCGAGGCCATCGCAAACGTTCTCGTTCCCGCGGGCGTGCCTGCCATCTGCGGCGAAGAGGGCATCTGCAAGGGCTGCGGCGTCGCGACCCTCTCCATCAGCTACTATGACCTCGGCGTGACCACCGGTAAGATGGCCGCCAAGATCCTGACCGGCGAGGCCGACATCTCCGAGATGCCCATCGAGTTCACCGAGGCCACCCCGAAGTACAACGCCTCCATGTGCGAGACGCTCGGCATCGAGCCTCTCGATGGCTACACTGCCATCGAAGAGTAATCTGATCACATCCCCCCGCAGGCAGGGACGGGCTTAGCCCGTTCCTGCCTCAACAAGAGATAGGAGGAGAGAACCCATGAGTTTTCTTTCGTCGCTGATGAACGCCCTGCCCGGCGCTGCCGCACAGGGTCTCGCCTGGGGCATTATGGCCATCGGCGTTTACATCACCTTCCGCATTCTGGACGTGGCGGACCTGACCGTCGACGGCTCGCTGGCAACCGGCGGCGCTGTCTGCGTCATGCTGATCCGCGGCGGCTTCAATCCCTGGATCGCCCTGCTGTGCGCGATGCTCGCCGGTATGCTGGCAGGCCTCGTCACCGGTCTTTTCCACACGCGCTGCGGTATTCCGGCCATTCTCGCCGGTATCCTGACGCAGCTTGCGCTGTATTCGATCAATCTGCGCATCATGGACAGCAAGGCAAACCAGGCACTCAGCGTTGATAAATATCCGCTGCTGCTTTCGCAGCGCTATGTGCGCGAGCTCTCGATGAACAATCCCCTGCCGCTGCTGCTTCTCTTCACAGCCGCGGTCATCGCCATCCTGTACTGGTTCTTCGGCACGGAGAAGGGCAGCTCGCTGCGCGCGACCGGCGCAAACCCCCACATGGCGCGCGCACAGGGCATCAACACGAACTCGAATATCGTGCTTGGCCTGATGGTCTCGAACGGTCTTGTCGCCCTCTCCGGCGCGCTGCTGGCGCAGTATCAGGGCTCGAGCGACATCAACATGGGCCGCGGCGCCATCGTCATCGGCCTTGCCGCCGTCATCATCGGCGAGGTCATCTTCGGCAAGATCTTCACGAACTTCGGCCTCACGCTGCTGGCCGTTTCCATCGGCGCGATCATCTACTACATCGTGCTCCAGATCGTGCTGCAGCTCGGTCTGAACACCAACGACTTAAAGCTCATCACGGCGCTGATCGTGGCGGTCTTCCTCGCCATCCCCTACTGGAAGAGCAAGATGTTCCGCCGCAAGGTGCAGCCCCATAGCGCAAAGAACGGAGGCAACGGCCATGCTTGAACTCAAGGAACTTTATAAGACCTTTAACCCCGGCACCATCAACGCCAAAACCGCGCTGAACGGCCTGAGTCTGACGCTGAACGACGGCGACTTCGTCACCGTCATCGGCGGCAACGGCGCGGGCAAGTCCACGATGCTCAACGCCACCGCTGGCACGTTCTTTGTCGACTCCGGCAAGGTCATCATCGACGGCTCCGACGTCACGAACCTGCCCGAGCACAAGCGCGCGGCATTCATCGGCCGCGTGTTCCAGGACCCGATGATGGGCACCGCCCCCTCGATGTGGATCGAAGAGAACCTCGCCCTCGCCGCCCGCCGCGGCCAGCGCCGCGGTCTTTCCTGGGGCGTGACGAAGGAGGAAAAGGAGCAGTACCGCGAGCTGCTCGGCGGTCTCGGCCTCGGCCTTGAGTCCCGCCTGACCACGAAGGTCTCGACGCTCTCCGGCGGCCAGCGCCAGGCGCTCACGCTGCTGATGGCAACGCTCAAGCGCCCCAAGCTGCTGCTGCTCGATGAGCACACCGCAGCCCTCGACCCGAAGACCGCCGCCAAGGTCATGGAGCTCACCGACCGCATCGTGCGCGAGGGCCAGCTCACCACGCTGATGATCACGCACAACATGCGCGATGCCATTCAGTACGGCAACCGCCTCATCATGCTGCACGACGGCCACGTCATCCTCGACATTGCGGGCGAGGAGAAGAAGAAGCTGACCGTGCCCGATCTTCTTGAGCAGTTCACGAAGGCCAGCGGCGACGAGTTCGCCAACGACCGCGCGATCCTCTCCTAACGTTTTCTCTCTCCCCTATAAAGCACAAAAAGAGCTTGAACGCTTTGTTCAGGCTCTTTTCTTATCCTTTTTTACGCTTCCCGCAGCACGACCTCGACAATGCCGACATCGTCGGTATCGGGGTAGAAGTTCACCTGCCACGGCTCAGTAAAGCCGGGGTCGACCTCCTCCTGCACAGATCGTACCATGTCGCGGATGCCATCACGGTCCGCGGTGAAGTACGTGAAGCGCACGGCGATGCGGCTGAGCGCGCCCTCGCGCGCCGTCAGGCGCAGAAGGTCAGGCAGCGCCTCGGTGCTCGTCGCGGTGACAATGCCCGCCTGCTCCTCCGCCGTGCGGCGGTAGCCGAGGCGCACGTGCATCTCGTAATAGGCGCGCTCCTGCGTGTCGGTGTAGCTGATGTAGTCAAGAAGATACGCGCCCAGTGCCGTCTCCTCCTGCACCTCCTTACAGGCCTGCTCGGCCATGGCCGCGGCATCTTCCTCGCTGTAAATACGCACAACGCCCTCTTCGCTGTGCTCGCCAAGGAGCAGCAGCAATGCGTTGACGAGGTCCTGATAGCTGTCGGCGCGCAGGGTGTCCGCACCCTCGTTTTCCCAGTAGACCTCGCTGTGCGGCGTGGAAACGCTGTAGGAACGCTCAAGCACGACGTTGCCGCCGCAGCCCGAGAGCGTCAGGCAGAGCGCCAGCGAAAGCGGAATGAACTTTTTGCGCACGGCGCTCCCTCCTTTTGGGCGAAATCTCTCTTTCTCAGTAGCCAAGCGGCTCGTCGACGAGCACGACCTCGGTCTCGCAGCTGCGGATGGCCTCCCACAGCACGACAAGACCGCGGCAGATGCGCTGCGGGCTCTTGCAGTCGTAGCAGCGGTCGCCGTTCACGGCACACGGCGTTTTCACGCCGAGGCGCTGCGCGTTTTTCGGTGCAGCAATGTTGCGGGCGCGCCAGAGCGCTTCGTCATAGGTCGGCGCGATCTTGTTGCTGCCGACAATAAACCAGACTTTTTTATGGCCGAAGAGTGACGAGGACACGCGGTTGCCCGTGCCGTCGATATTGATGATCTCGCCGGTCTCGGCAAGGCCGTTGGCCGAGAGCAGGTAGTTGTCGCACGTCGAGGCGTTTTTGAGCACCTCGGCAGCGTTCATGCCGTCGGGCACGTTCCAGTGGCTGAACATCTTGTTGTGCTTGCCGAGGCTTTCAAAAAGCCCCATCTGAGAGAGCGTCATGCTGCCGCCGAACGACACGCTCTCTCCGTCGATCTGCGCGTTCAGATAGTCCGCCGCTTCCTTCGCCGTCGCGAAGGCAGATACCTTGAAGCCGCGCTCTTTGAGATTCTTCTCCACCGTCGTAAGATCCATTCCTGCTTCCTCCTTGTATCCTGATATCCTTAGAGGCCCTGCGGGTCGTATTCGCCAAAGCCCTCACCGAGCACCTCGCTCGCGTCGCAGACGATGAAAAAGGCGTCGGGGTCGAGCTCTTTGATATAACGCTTGATCGAAACCGCCTCCTTCTTGCGCACGGCGCAGAAAAGGAGCGGACGCTCCGCGCCCGTGTAGCCGCCCTTACCGTTCAGAAGCGTCACGCCCATGTCGCGCCGCAGCATCTCCTGCATGATCTTCTCATACTTGTCGCTGATGATGTAGGCGACCTTTGCCGTGTTCTGACCGTAGACGACCAGATCGAGCACCTTCGTCGTGATGTAGAGTGCCAGCGCACCGTAGAGCGCGTTGTTGAGGCTGTGGAACACCGCGGCGTAGATCAGAATGATCGTCAGGTCGATGCCGAGGCAGATGTTGCCGATTGACAGCCGTTCAACGTGCGACCGCACGATCCACGCGCCGAGCTCCGAGCCGCCCGTCGTCGTCTCCTCGCGGAACAGCAGGCCTGAGGCGATACCGAGCGTCACGCCGCCGTACAGGCACGCAAGCAGCGGGTCCATGGGCGCAAACTCGTGGATGGCCGCGACAACGTCGATCAAAATGGAGCTCAGCGTCATCGTGTAGATGGACTTGCACAAAAATGCGAAGCCGAATTTTTTAAGTCCCACGATAAAAAGCGGCACATTGAGCACGATGACCATCGTACCGACCGGCAGAATGGGTGCAAAAAAGTTAATGATCTGCGAAATACCCGTAAAGCCGCCGACCGTAAAGCCATTCGGTGCATAGAACCAATCGAACGACAAGGCATACAGCACGCAGGCAAGCGTGACAATGATATAGCTTTTCACCTGCTCGCGCAGTTTTTTATTTTTCATAAATTTTCTCCCCTCACATGTTTCTCTCAGGCTTCCGACGTCAAATCAGCGAGAGCTGCTTGTCGTCGCTGTCCTCCGTCTTGAGCAGCGCGCCCGTCGCGGGAATGCTGCGGCCGCGGTAGCGGGCAAGGTCGGTGATGCCGGTCTCCTCCGGGAAGCGCACCGTGTCGAGCACGTACTTCTTTTTGAGCGTCAAAAGCGCGACGCCCTGCGTCGTGCGCGTCGTCTTCACACCAAGAAGCGCCGTGTTGACGATCAGCACGCGCGGCTCTGTCGAATAGACGGCGATCTCGCGGTCTTCCTTGAGATGCAGCAGCGCCTTGAGCGGGCTTTTGTCGCTGTAGGCGCCGGTCAGGCGGCGGCGGTTCGAGGTCGTCCTGTAGGCCGACAGCTCGACCTTTGCGGCCTTGCCGTTTTCAAAGAAGAAGATCATATAGCCGCTGTAATCGCCGGGAAGCACCATGCCCATGACGCTCTCGCCCTCGTCCATGCCGAGCTTCGCGGGCAGGTAATCGCCCAGCTGGCTCGCCTTGCCGTCGGCAAAGTCGCTCGCGCGCGTCTTGTAGACCTGCGCCTTATCGGTGAAGAACATCAGCTCGGCGGCGTTGGAGCTCTCCACGCTCATACTGAGCGCGTCGTCCTCCTTGAACTTCTGCTCGCCGGACATGCGCAGCGACTGCGGCGTGATCTTTTTAAAGTACCCGTGCTGCGACAAAAAGAGCGTGACGGGATAATCCTCGATCATATCCTCCACCGCCTCCGCCTCTTCGACAAAGTCGTAGAGGATGCCGGTATGGCGGGGCTCGGCGTACTTCTTGCGCACTTCTTCAAGCTCGTTCACAATGATCTTGCGGATGCGCGACGGGCGCGCGAGCGTATCCTCGAGGTCTTCGATCTCCGCCTCGAGCGATGCCGTCTCCTCCACGCGCTTTAGGATATATTCGCGGTTGATGTTGCGCAGCTTGATCTCGGCGACGTATTCCGCCTGGATCTGGTCGATGCCGAAGCCGATCATCAGGTTCGGCACGACGTCGGCCTCCTTCTCCGTCTCGCGGATGATCTTGATGGCCTTGTCGATGTCGAGCAGGATCTTTTTAAGGCCCTTTAAGAGGTGCAGCTTGTCCTGCCGCTTTTTGAGCACGAAGTACACGCGGCGCTTGACGCTCTCGGTGCGCCACGCGCACCACTCGTCTAAAAGCTCGCGCACGCCCATCACGCGCGGCATGCCGCCGATCAGGACGTTGAAGTTGCACGACGCCGTATCCTGCAGTGTCGTCGCCTTGAAGAGCTTCTGCATCAGCTTGTCGGGGTCGGCACCGCGCTTTAAGTCGATCGTCAGCTTGAGGCCGGAGAGGTCGGTCTCGTCACGCATGTCGGAAATTTCCTTGACCTTGCCCGCCTTGATGAGTTCGGCGACCTTGTCCATGATGGCCTCGGTCGTGGTGGTGTAGGGAATTTCATAGATTTCGATGAGATTTTCTTTTTTGTCGTAGCGCCAGCGGGCGCGCACCTTTACGCCGCCGCGGCCGGTGTTGTAAATGTCCTCAATGGCGCGCGGGTCGTACAATACCTCGCCGCCGGTCGGGAAGTCGGGCGCGAGCAGCGTCTCGCTGATGCGCACCTCAGGATTTTTCAAAAAGGCGATCGTCGTGTCGCAGACCTCGCCCAAGTTAAAGCCGCACAGCTGGCTCGCCATGCCGACCGCGATGCCCTGGTTGGCCGAGACTAGGATATTCGGGAACGTTGTTGGCAGCAGCGCCGGCTCTTTCATCGAGTTATCGTAGTTGTCGACAAAATCAACGGTGTCAGAGTCGATGTCGCGGAAGAGTTCGGCGCAGATGGGCGCGAGCTTCGCCTCGGTGTATCGGCTGGCCGCCCACGCCATGTCGCGCGAATAGACCTTGCCGAAGTTGCCCTTCGAGTCGACGAACGGGTGCAGCAGCGCGCCGTAGCCCTTGGAAAGGCGCACCATCGTGTCGTAGATCGCGGCGTCGCCATGGGGGTTTAAGCGCATCGTCTGTCCGACGATGTTCGCGCTCTTCGTGCGCGCGCCGGTGAGAAGCCCCATCTTGTACATCGTGTAAAGGAGCTTTCGGTGCGAGGGCTTGAAACCGTCGATCTCCGGAATGGCGCGCGAGACGATGACGGACATCGCGTAGGGCATGTAGTTCGTTTCGAGTGTCTCGGTGATATTCTGCTCCACCACATCCGCGTGGAGGCCCATGACGTTCGGGTCCGCGCGGCGGTGGGTCTGCTTGGGTGTTTTGTCGCTTTTCTTCATTCGGTTACCTCAAAATCGCTCCGACGGCAATATGGCCGCTGGTCATACTATTTCTAATATATCCTATCACACTTTTTTTTGCTCTGCAACACCGCGGAGGAAGAGAAAATTGCCGCAAAACGCCATTTTTTCGCCAAAGGCGCACAAAACCGGCGCGGCAGCGCATATTGACAAAATCGCGGCACAGAGTGTACAATGCAGATACCCCAACAGGTATGGAGGTCAAACGATGAAACAGTGTATGGACGCCGACAATCTGCACCGCCGGCTCAAAAAGATCATCGGTCAGGTGCAGGCCATTGACCGCATGGTGGACGAGGACGTCCCCTGCGAGGATATTCTTGCGCAGATCAATGCGGCCAAATCCGCGCTGCACGGCTGCGGCAAGGTCGTGCTTGAGGGGCACATCAAGCACTGCGTGCGCGACGGCATCGAGCACGGCGACGCGGACAAAACGATCGAGAACTTTACGAAGGCGGTCGAGCGCTTTTCGAACATGGGCTGAGCAGGAGATAAACCCTCTCACGCGCCCGTTTTCAGCAGAATTACATGAAAGAAGAGAAGCAGTTTTGTGCTGCTTCTCTCTTTTTGCGCGCTTGACAACCTATACCCCCATATGTATAATAAGCCCATACCCCCTACGGTACAGAAGGGAGCTGTTTCCGTGAAACAGGCAATGGAAAAGCTGGAGCATTTTTTAGAGCTGGGCGGCACAAAAAAAGATATCACGCTGCTCCTGATCTCCGGCATCGCGCTGATCGTCAGCATTTTTGATCTCGTCCCCCTGCCGTTCGACGCCTCGTGGGCCGCGATCATCCTCTGCGGCATCCCCATCATTTTAGAGGCCGTCATCGGCCTTGTCACGGCGTTCGACATCAAGGCAGACGTGCTCGTCTCGCTCGCGCTGATCGCGTCGGTCTGCATCGGCGAAGACTTCGCCGCGGGCGAGGTCGCGTTCATCATGCAGCTCGGCGGTCTTCTTGAAGAGCTGACCGTCGCTCGCGCCCGCGCGGGCATCGAAAAGCTCGTCCATCTGACACCGCAGACCGCGCACGTCATCTTGGGCGGAGAGGAAACGGCTGTCCCCGCCGAGGCCGTCAAGGTCGGCGACCTGCTGCGCGTGCTGCCCGGCGAGACCATCCCCGTCGACGGTAAGATCGTATCGGGCCAGACGTCCGTGAATCAGGCCGTTATGACGGGCGAATCGCTGCCGGTCGACAAGGGCGTTGGCGATGAGGTCTCCTCCGGCACGGTCAACCAGTTCGGTGCTTTCGAGATGAAGGCCACAAAGGTCGGCGAGGACAGCTCCATCCAGCGCATGATCCGCCTTGTCCAGTCCGCCGACGCGGACAAGGCCAAGATCGTCGGTCTATCCGACCGCTGGGCGACATGGATCGTCGTCATTGCCCTGACCGCCGCGGCGCTGACGTGGCTCATCTCCGGTGAGATCATCCGCGCGGTGACGATTCTGGTCGTCTTCTGCCCCTGCGCGCTTGTGCTGGCAACGCCGACTGCCATCATGGCCGCCATCGGCAACGCGACGAAGCACGGCTTTCTCGTCCGCGAGGGCGACGCGCTTGAGCGTCTCGCCGCCGTGAAGAAGATCGCCTTCGACAAGACCGGCACGCTGACCTACGGCACGCCGAAGATCGTTCTGGTGCACAGCGCGCTGCCCTCCCTCTCCGATAACGAGCTCTACCGCCTCTGCGCCGCGGCGGAGCGCTATTCCGAGCACCCGCTCGGCAAGGCCATCACCCGCTGCTGTCAACAGGAGACGGGCGAGGCGCTGGGCGAGGCCGAAAACTTCCAGATGGTGCCGGGGCGCGGCGTCTCCGCTTGCGTTGACGGTAAAACCCTCCTCGCGGGCAATGCGGAGCTCCTTGCCGAGCACCATATCGCCATTCCCGAAGAGGCCGCTAAGGCCGCTGTTGTCCAGCTCTCGCAGGGCTGCACCGTCACCTACGCCGCCGTCGACGCCGCGGATATCGCGCTCGTCGACGACGAGGTCAAGGAGCTGCCGCACCTCATCGCGCTCTCCAAGCGCATGATGCGCACCATCAAGCTCAATATAACATTCTCGCTCACGCTCAACTTCATCGCCATCGTGCTCGCCATCACCGGCACACTGAACCCTGTTGTCGGCGCGCTGGTCCATAACGCAGGCAGCGTGCTTGTCATCACAAACTCGGCCCTGCTGCTAAAATGGAGGCGAACCACCTCGCAGAGTTTCGCGTCCGCAGACGTGAAATCTGTTTGATCGTAAATTCCGACGACAGGCGCGTCGGAATTTACTCTTTGCGCGGAGCGCGTGTCGCAGCCGCGCCGCGAGCGGCAAGGCACGAAGCGCAGCGAATCCTTTTCAAAAAGAGTGGATCGCAAAATTGCGATCCACTCTTTTTGATTTTCTTTTATTTTCTGCGCCAGACAGAGGGCATTAAGAGGACAAGCAGCGGCAAGATCTCAAGACGGCCGAGCAGCATGATGGCGCTCATCGTGAGCTTGCTGATGCCGGAGAGGAAGCCGAAGTTGCACGTCGGTCCCACTGCGCCAAGGCCCGGGCCCACGTTGCTGATGGCCGTGAGCGAGGCGGTGAACGCCGCGGTAAAGTCGATGTTGTCAAGCGACAAAATCAGCGTGCCAAGCAGCATGATCGCGATATAGGCGAAGAAGAAGACCGAAACGGACGAGACGGTCTCCTCCGTCACGCGATGTCCGTCGAGCGTGATGGGGCGCACCTCGCGCGAGTGCATCACGCGCCGCAGATCACGCCGCAGCGACTTGCACAAAAGCACGATGCGCGAGGCCTTGACGCCGCCCGCCGTAGAGCCCGCGCAGCCGCCGAAAAACATCACCAGCACGAGGATACAGCGGCAGAACTGCGGCCAGAGGTCAAAATCCTCCGTGCAGTAGCCGGTCGTTGAAATGAGCGTTGTTACCTGAAAGGCCGCATTCTCGATGGCCGAGCCGATGTCGCGCCCCGTGCGCACGATCAGGTCCGCCGCGATCATCGCCGACGCGCCGACCACGACCAGCGAGTAAACGCGCAGCTCCTCGCTCTTGAGCGCCTCGCGGAAGCGGCGCGTCACGCAGAGGTAGAGGAGCGTAAAGTTCACGCTTGCGGCAAACATGAAGAAAATGAGGATCCAGTTGACAAGATGCGACTGATAATACGCGATGCTCGCATCCCGGATGGAAAAGCCGCCGGTAGAGATCGTCGTCAGCGCCGTGGTGATCGCATCGAACAGCGGGAGGCCCGCAATGCGCAGCAGCAGCGCCTCCGCCACGGTGAGCGCGATGTAGATGCGGTACAGGATGCGCGCCGTCTCACCCGTGCGGGGGCGGAGCTTTGTGCTGATGGGGCCGGGGGATTCCGCTTTCATCAGGTTCACGCTGCCCTCGCTGAGCTTGGGCAGCAGCGCCAGCATGAGAACGAGGATGCCCATGCCGCCCATCCACTGCGTGAGCGCGCGCCAGAATTGGATGCCCCGCGGCAGCGACGCAGGCGAAGCGAAAATGGACGCGCCCGTCGTCGTCAGGCCGGAGACGGTCTCGAAAATGGCGTCGATAAAGCTGCAGCTGCCGCTGAAAAAATACGGCAGCGCGCCGAACACGCTCAGCGCGATCCAGCACAGTGCCACGCAGACAAAGCCGTCGCGCGTCTGGAGCCGCGCGTTGTCCGCGCGGATGAGCGAGAGCAGCACCCCCACGCCGCCGCAGATGAGCAGCGCGTACAAAAAGGCCCTCTGGTCAACACCACCGCCGAACACGCTCAGCAGCAGCGGCGGGATCATACAAAGCGCCTCGATACAGAGAATGACGCCCACGATTCTGAGAATAAGATTTTGGTTCATAATGAAACTTCCTTGCCGCAAGCAGCCGGCACATCAGCCGAGAATATCGTTGAGGTCCTGCAAAAAGAGCTTTTTCGCCACCACGATCACGCGGTCGCCCGCATGGATCTGGGAATGGCCGTTCGGGATCTCCATCCGGCCGTTGTGCACGATGGCCGCAACGAGCAGGCCGTTTCGAAAATGCAGGTCGCTGAGCGGCCGGTCGAGAAAGTGCGTGGCACTCGTCGCGGTGAATTCGACCGCCTCGATCGCGCCACCGAGGATATAGTGCAGGCTCTCCACCGCGCTGCCCTGCGAGTTGGCAAGGCCGCGGACGTAACTTGAGATCTGGCTTGCAATGATGGCCTTGGGCGAGATGACCGTGTCGAGGCCCGTGAGGTTCACAATGTCGAGATACCCCATGCGCGACATCTTCGGCACGACCTTTTTCACGCCGTAGCGCTTCGCCGTGAGCGCCATGAGGAGGTTTTCCTCGTCGCGGTCCGTCACAGCGATGAACGCGTCGCAGTGGAAGATACCCTCGGATTCGAGCAGGTCGTGATTCGTGCCGTCGCCGTGGATGACGGTGACTTTCGGCAGCTTTTCCGCGAGCGTGAGACATTTGGCCTCATCCTTTTCCACGATCGTCACGTGCGTGCCGATGTCGGTGAGCACCCAGGCAAGGTACTGTGCGATGCGGCTGCCGCCAAGGATGCTCACGCGGCGGATGGGCGCCATGGCCCTGCCCATCGAGCGCAGCACGCGCGTCGTCTCCGCGGGCGTGCCGATGACGTACACGCGGTCGCCCGTCTGCGGGACGAACGAGCCGTTCGGCACGATGACCTCTTCCCCGCGCTTGGCCGCGCACATAAGGATGCTGTTGGGATTTTCGCGGTTGTAGTCGATGAGGGACTTGCCGACAAGGCTGTCGCCCTCTTCGGTCTGAAAGCCGATGAGCTCGACAAGTCCGCGGGCAAACGTCTCCACGCTGAACGCAGACGGCACGCGCAGAATGCGCGAAATTTCCTGCGCGGCGGCATTTTCGGGGTTGATGATCATATCAAGCCCGATCTCGCGGCGCAGGATCGGTGCATCGCGGAAATACTCGGGGTTGCGTACGCGGGCGACCGTGTGCTTCGCGCCGAGCTTTTTCGCCATTAGGCAGCAGATGAGGTTGACCTCGTCGTTTTCCGAAACGGCGATGAGAAGGTCCGCCTCGCGCACGCCCGCCTCCAAAAGGACGCTGGCGCTCGCGCCGTTGCCCTCCACACACATGACGTCGAGCATGGAGTCAACGTGGTCGAGCACGGCGCTGTTGCGGTCGATGACGACCAGATCGTGGTTTTCGCCCGTCATCTGCTCGGCGATGGCGTAGCCGACCTTACCGATACCGACAATGATGATTTTCATTTCTGTGTTTCTCCTAAATTCTCTTCGGCTTCCGCCGTGTGCTGCTTACGCAGCACCATCAAAACGCTGTTGAATTCCGCCCCCATGATCAGCATGACCGAGGCGAGATACAGCCACAAAAGCAATACGATCACCGCGCCGAGCGTGCCGTAAATGACGGAGTAGCGCGCGATGTTTTCAACATAATACGAAAAAAGGAATGACAATACGAGCCACATCACGAGCGAGAACACCGCGCCCGGCCAGATACGGTTCATCCGGTGCGACTCCTGCGCAAGGCCGTACATCATCGCGATGGGGAAGAATACGATGCCGCCGATGATAACAAAGCGCAGGCTCGACCACAGGCGGATAAAGCCGTCGCTCAGCGTGATATAGGCCGACAGGTGGCTCGACACGTAGTTCAGCACCCGCCCGCCGACGACGGACAGTCCGATGGACAAAACGACCATTAAAATCAGGCTCAGCGTATAAAGCAGGAGCTTGAACTGATAGCGCAAAAACTGCGTGGGCCGGTGCTCGCCGTAGGCCCGCCGGACAGAGCCCATCAGCGAGGCCGCCGCACGGTACGGGAAATAGATTGAAAAAACGAGCGAGAACCAGAGCAGGCGCGGGCTGGAGTCGCGTCCGACGTAAATAAGGTACTGCTCGATGATGTCAAGCGCCTCCTGCGGGATGAATGCGCGAATTTCATACAGAAAGCCGCTGATATCCACGGACATGATGCCGACTAAGTTGCTCAAAAAGATCAAAAGCGGGAAAAGCGCAAACAAAAGGTAGTATGTGAGCGCCGCACTGTCGCGGCCGACATGATGATCGAAGTACCGCCTGACCATCAGGTAGATGCCTTTCAAAAAGCGGTGCCGGTCAAGATACTGCTGCAAGGGCGATGCTCACCTCCTCAAAAGTCGATTTCTCTTCAATTTATGTAGTATAGCACAGTCCAATTCGAAAGGGAAGCAGAAACGCGTGCCACGACATACTTTTTACAGAAATAAAGCCGGAAAAGGGGTTGACACGACGGGAAAATGTGCATAATATAGTGCCGATAAGTTCATACATCGTCCGGTAGGTAAGGCTACCACAAGGATACGGACTGCTGCCGCGGAGTAGTGGAGACACTATGAGAGGGTTTGAACAGGTTGCATCGAAAGCAAGGTGCCATCTAATGCAGTTTCACCGCCTCGTGATGCTAAAGCTTGAACGGTAAGGAAACTTCTCGCCAGGGGCGGGTGTTTCTTGATTGTCGCTCCCATAGCCGCGTCGCCGGACGCAGGATATGGGGGATTTTTTTATCGCAAAATTCACCTGAACACTTTGATTTGGCACTATCTTCAGAAAGGAGGAGTCGGTATGGTCGGCTTTGAAGAAATGCGCGACGAACTGCTGGAAAGAATCGAGGATCTGCTCAAGCGAAAACAATATACCGCGCTGCGCGACCTGCTTGCAGACCTGGAGCCCGCGGATATCGCCTCGCTTTTTGAAGATTTGGACGAGGACAGCATTCCCCTTTTGTTCCGGCTCCTTCCTAAAGAGCCCGCGGCGGAGGTGTTCGTCGAGCTCGATCCCGACGCGCAGGAGATGCTGATCCGCGGCTTTTCGAACACCGAGCTCAAAGAGGTCCTTGACGAGCTGTATCTGGACGATGCGGTCGACATCGTGGAGGAAATGCCCGCGAACGTCGTCAAGCGCATCTTAAAGCACGCGGACCCCGACACGCGCAAGAGCATCAATGAAATTCTCAAATACCCCGACGACAGCGCGGGCGCGCTGATGACGACGGAGTTTGTCGACTTAAAGCGCGATATGACCGTCGAGGACGCGCTCAAGCGTATCCGCCGCACCGGTACGGACAAAGAGACCATCAACGTCTGCTATGTCGTCGATCCGGCGCGCAAGCTGCAGGGCATCGTCTCGCTGCGAACGATCCTCCTCTCCGATGAGGACGACACCATCGACGAGATCATGGAGACGCACGTCATCTCTGTCTCCACGCTCGAGGATAAAGAGGACGTTGCGCAGACCTTCTCGAAGTACAACTTCATCGCCCTTCCGGTCGTCGACAAGGAAGACCGCCTCGTCGGCATCATCACGGTCGACGACGCCATCGACGTCATGGAAGAGGAGACGACCGAGGATATCGAAAAGATGGCGGCTATGCTGCCGACGGATAAGCCATACCTCAAGACGAGCGTCTGGGATACGTACAAGTCCCGTATCCCCTGGCTGCTGCTTCTGATGGTCTCGGCCACGTTCACCGGCCAGATCATCGCCCGCTTTGAAGACGCGCTCAGCGCGTTCGCCATTCTGACGGCTTATATCCCGATGCTGATGGACACGGGCGGTAACTGCGGCTCACAGGCGAGCGTCACGGTCATCCGTGGTATCTCGCTCGACGAGATCGAATTTTCCGACCTCTTCCGCGTCATCTGGAAGGAGATCCGCGTGGCGGTCATCTGCGGCGCCACGCTTGCCGCAGCGAATTTCGTCAAGCTCATGCTCGTCGACAAGATGATCTTCGGAAATCCCATCACCATCACGGTCGCGCTCGTCATCTGCCTGACGCTCGTGGTCACGGTGTTTGCGGCCAAGGTCGTTGGCTGTACGCTGCCGCTGCTCGCCAAGAAGATCGGCTTCGACCCCGCGGTCATGGCCTCGCCGTTCATCACGACGGTCGTGGACGCCATCTCGCTGATGATCTACTTCAACTTTGCCTCGCTTCTTCTCGGAATCTGATAAAAATACGAAAAACTCTTTTCAATCGCGCATGAACTGTGTTATGATGCATGTTGTATGGCATCGTACGATAGGAAAAGGCGGCTGTGCCACGCACAGCCGTCTTCTTTTTTGGAGGTCATTCATGGAAGAAAAGCTCAGAGAATATGCAAAGCTGCTCATCGAAGTGGGCCTGAACGTTCAAAAAGGGCAGACGCTCGTCATCTCCTGTCCCGTCGACTGCGCGTTTTTCGCGCGTCTGTGCGCCTCCGCCGCCTACGACGTCGGCTGCCGCGAGGTCGTGATGCGCTGGTCAGACGACTATTTGAGCCGCGAGCGCTTCCTGCGCGCGGACGATTCCGTCTTTGACTCGCTCCCGCTCGGACAGAAGGAATTTCTCAACGGCTACGCCGCCGAGGGCGCAGCGTATCTCAGCATCTCTGCTCGCGATCCCGAGGTGCTGCGCGGCGTGGACCCCGACCGCATCACGCGCGCAAATCGCTGCGATGACGAGGTCTCCGCTTTCTACGACGCAATGATGGCGAACGTGAATCCCTGGTGTGTCGCGTCCGTCCCCATTCCGAGCTGGGCGAAGAAGGTCTTCCCCGCTCTTCCCGAGCAGGAGGCGATGGACAAGCTCTGGGACGCGATCTTCACCTCCGTCCGCATCAGCGGCAAGGGTGACGCCGTCGCGCGCTGGCATGAGCATGTGGCGCTGCTCAAAAGCCGCATCGCAAAGCTCAACGATCTTCACTTCACCTCGCTCTATTACCAGAACTCCCTCGGCACGAGCCTCAACATCAAGCTCCCCGAGACGCACGTCTGGGCCGGCGGCGACAACACCAGCCGCGCAGGCTTTCCGTTCGTCGCCAATATGCCGACGGAGGAGGTCTTCACCGCCCCGCTCAGAGACGGCATTGACGGCGTCGTTTACGCGGCGCTGCCGCTCGTGCACAACGGCAACATCATTGAAAACTTCCACTTCGTCATCAAGGATGGCAAGATCGTCGAGGCGCACGCGGAAAAGGGCGAGGACATCCTGAAAGCCGCCATCGCCGAGGATGAGGGCGCGTCGTATTTCGGCGAGGTCGCGCTCGTTCCCTATGACAGTCCCATTTCAAACCAGAAGATTCTCTTCTACAACACGCTCTTCGACGAAAACGCGGCCTGCCATCTCGCCTTCGGTGAGGCGTACCCCGAGTGTGTCAAGGGCGGCGAGGCCATGAGCAAGGAAGAGCTCAAGGCCGCGGGCCTGAATGATTCCAATACGCACGTCGATTTCATGGTCGGCACTGCTGACCTTTCCATCATCGGCACAACGAAAGACGGGCGCGAGATTCCCGTGTTCGTCAACGGCAACTTTGCCCTGTAAAAAATGATACTGCGGGCACTTGCCCGCTCACAAAGGAGAAAAACCATGTCTATGAATTTTAACCGCCTTTCCACCGATGACAAAATTCTCATCATGGAGGGCGCGCAGGTGCTCGGCGACGTCGTCGCGGGTGAAGGCACGGCGTTCTGGTACAACAGTGTTTGCCGCGGCGAGATGCAGAGCGTGCGCATCGGCAAGCGCTGCAACATTCAGGACCTCGCCCTGATCCACAACAAGGTCACCATCGGCGACGATGTGTCCGTCGGCCACTGCGCCACCGTCCACGGCGCGACCATCGGCGACCGCGTGATCGTCGGCATGGGCGCGACGGTGCTCGACGGCGCTGTCATCGGCAACGACTGCATCATCGGCGCGGGCGCTCTTGTCACGGGCAAGATGAACGCGCCCGACGGCTCGATGATCCTCGGCACCCCGGCCAAGGTCGTGCGCGAGCTGACGGAGAAGGAAAAAGAGAGCATTCTGGCCAACGCCACGCTCTATCTTGAAAAAAGCAAGGAATACCGCGCCCACGCCGCCAAACAGGCGTAAGGCAAGCACAGGAGGAATACTCATATGAAGATCTTAGTCATCAACGGCGCAAACATGAACATGCTCGGCCGCCGCGAGCCGGACATCTACGGCAAGGAGGACTACGCCGCCCTCTGCGCCCGCATCTATGAGCACGCACAGAGCCGCGGTGTGGCCGTGGAGTGCTTCCAGTCCAACCACGAGGGCGCGATCATCGACGCCATTCAGGAGGCCGACACGGCGTTCGACGGCATCGTCATTAACCCCGGCGCTTACACGCATTACAGCTACGCCATCCACGATGCGCTCAAGGCCGTCAGCATCCCCGCCGTCGAGGTCCACATGTCCGACATCCAGAAGCGCGAGGAGTTCCGCCACCTGTCCGTCACCGCCCCCGCCTGCATCGCCCAGATCCGCGGACACGGGTTCGAGAGCTATACTATGGCGATCGATATGCTGGCAAAGCTCAATCCTGAGGAAAAATAAGGTTCCTGCGATAGCAGGAACACAATATTTTCCGCGCACAGCGCGGAGGGATATGCCGCCTGCGGGCGGCATAGTCAAAGGGGCCATTCTCTTTCGCAAAAGAGAATGGCCCCTTTGGAACCCCAAGAGAAAGGCTTTGCATTGGCAGATTGGCACTTGAAGAGCTGCGCGGCCTGCGGATTGCACAGCCGTTGGCAGCTTTGCTGCCTTACGGATGTGGCATACCCCTTGCGG
>ENA-OWPL01000917-OWPL01000917.1-human-gut-metagenome-genome-assembly--contig:-NODE-917-length-18664-cov-3.212747_pt1 | contig 18664 bp, 18 predicted proteins | sample MGYA00248263_ERZ651844 | MGnify/ENA primary metagenome ERZ651844 (study PRJEB26924, sample SAMEA4378256) | human gut metagenome | biome: human gut; feature: human-associated habitat; material: faeces...
TCTCCGTGGTGGCGTTGATAGGCGCGCTGTCTTATATCCTGCTGGTCGGCGATGTGAAACGTGTAGGCTAATTTTTTGCGATACGCTACCCTGATGCGTAAGTCTCGCATCAGGGTATCGTCATGAAACAAGTCACTTTTGCTCCCCGTCATCACCAGCTTACCAATATTAATACCTGGACTCCCGACAGCCAGTGGCTGGTATTCGACGTTCGTCCGTCCGGCGCATCGTTTACCGGCGAAACCATTGAGCGAGTGAACGTAAACAGCGGTACTGTGGAGACCATTTATCGTGCCACGCAGGGCGCGCACGTGGGCGTGGTAACCGTGCATCCAACCCAGGAGCGCTATGTGTTTATTCATGGCCCCGAGCGGCCGGATGCGCAGTGGCAGTATGATTTTCATCATCGCCGCGGGGTGGTGGCCTTTCAGGGGGCTGTCGAGAATCTGGACGCCATGGACATTACCCCCCCCTACACGCCCGGCGCGCTGCGCGGCGGCAGCCACGTCCATGTCTATAGCCCCAACGGTCAGTTTGTCAGTTTTACCTACAACGATCACGTGCTGCACGAGCGCGATCCGGCGCTGGATCTGCGCAACGTCGGCGTGGCGGCGCCCTATGGACCGGTGACGCCGCAGGGACAGCATCCGCGCGAATATGGCGGCAGCCACTGGTGCGTGCTGGTAAGCCGCACGACGCCGGCACCCGCGCCGGGCAGCGATGAGATTAATCGCGCCTATGAGGAGGGCTGGGTCGGGAACCATACTCTGGCGTTTATTGGCGATACGCTGGCGGAAAATGGCGATAAAGTGCCTGAGCTGTTTATTGTCGATCTGCCGCAGGATGAAGCCGGCTGGAAGCAGCCTGGCGGGGCGCCGCTGGCCGGTACCGCAACCACAATGCCGGCGCCGCCGGCGGGCGTCAGCCAGCGTCGTTTGACCTTCACCCACCATCGCCGCTACCCGGGACTGGTGAACGTCCCGCGCCACTGGGTGCGCGCCAATCCCCAGGCGACGGCGATAGCCTTTCTGATGCGCGACGACGCCGGCGTAGTGCAGCTGTGGCTTATTTCCCCGCAGGGGGGCGAGCCGCGGCAGTTGACGCATCACGCGTCGGGTATCCAGTCGGCGTTTAACTGGCATCCGTCGGGAGAGTGGCTGGGTTTTGCGCTGGAGGATCGGATTGCCTGCTGCCATGCCGGTACGGGAGATATCACCTTTTTAACCGATACGCATGCGCATGCGCCCTCGGCGGACGCGATCGTCTTTTCGCCAGACGGTAAACAGATTGCCTGGATGGAGGAGGTGGACGGTTATCGTCAGCTGTGGATTACGCAGACCGGACGATAACTTACTGGGCAGGCATCGGCGCTGGCGGGATCACCGAGTTGGTCGCCAGCGTAGCCTTCTCGCTCTTTTCGACCCGAGATTTGATTGAGCTGTCGGTGCGGAACATATCCCACGGCAGCAGCAGGGTATCCATGACGGCGGTGAACGGCATGTCCAGCGCCACCAGCGATTTCACACCCCAGTTGGTATCGCTGTCCCCCAGCGTTTGCGCACTGGATCGCGTGCCCGGATAGGTTCCCTCTTTGCCACCGGTATGTGACATTACGCTGGAGCAACCGCTCAGGCTTATTATCCCGCTGAACAGGACCAGCTTTAACAGTCGTCTGCTTTTCATTGTTCTTCCATTGTCGTTTCGGGCGTTGAGATAACCTTTCAGCGGTTATATCGGGCCATCCCGTGAATGCATAGCGTTATTGCGCCGCACTGTGGCGGGCATCGCACTTTGCTTTTTGTGCTCCTCCACCCAGTCTAAGCAATCATCGATAAACTGCAAAAAAAATTGCCCTCAATCCCTTGAAAAGCACGGGGAGAAACCCATTTTATAGGTGTAACCCACTGAGAATACGCCTGAGGGGTATTCCGGATTACCGCGGCCTGTCCACGATGGAAGGTCATTTGATTCTCGCTGATTTTCAGGAGCTATTTACTATGCGTAACTTCGATCTTTCCCCGCTATATCGTTCAGCCATTGGTTTCGACCGCCTGTTCAACCTGCTGGAAAACAATCAAAGCCAGAGCAACGGCGGCTACCCTCCGTATAACGTCGAGCTGGTAGACGAAAACCACTATCGCATCGCTATCGCGGTGGCTGGCTTTGCTGAAAGCGAGCTGGAGATCACTGCCCAGGACAATCTGCTGATCGTCAAAGGCGCCCACGCCGCCGAGCAGAAAGAGCGGACCTACCTGTATCAGGGGATCGCCGAGCGCAACTTCGAGCGCAAATTCCAGCTGGCGGAAAACATTCACGTCCGCGGCGCCAATCTGGTGAACGGCCTGCTGTATATCGATCTGGAACGGGTGATCCCGGAAGCGAACAAGCCGCGCCGCATCGAAATCAACTAATTGTCCGTTTCAGGCCGCGTGGCGGCCTGATGTAACAACCTGCTCGCCGTCAGGGAGCAGATGCGAATTTACAGAATTCGCAGGTATTCACTCGCTTCTTAGAAGGAGAAAACAGTATGCGTAACTACGATTTATCCCCCCTGCTGCGTCAATGGATCGGTTTTGACAAACTGGCCAGCGCCCTGCAAACCGCCGGTGAAAGCCAAAGCTTCCCGCCCTATAACATCGAAAAAAGCGACGATAACCACTACCGCATTACCCTTGCGCTGGCCGGTTTCCGTCAGGAAGATCTGGATATTCAACTGGAAGGCACCCGTCTGGTGGTGAAAGGCACGCCGCAGCAGCCGGAAAAAGAGACCACATGGCTGCACCAGGGGTTGGTGAGCCAGGCCTTCAGCCTGAGCTTCACCCTCGCCGACAACATGGAGGTCTCTGGCGCGACCTTCACCAATGGCCTGCTGCATATCGATCTGACCCGCAATGAGCCTGAGCAGATCGCCCCGCAGCGTATCGCCATCAGCGAACGACCAGCGTTAAATAGTTAATTAAGCGAATAACTTATAAGGCCCCGATTTTCGGGGCTTTTTTGTGTGCGAGAGCACAATAAACTTCCTTGCTGCAACGGGTGTTTCAGTTTAAAAAACAATCATACTTTGGGACTCACTCAAACAAGGATACGTTATGAACGAACAGCAGCCATTTGAAGCGATTAGAAAGAGCGATGAGGCGGGGCGGGAGTATTGGTCTGCCCGCAACCTTGGTCCCCTGCTTGACTATAAAGAGTGGCGGAATTTTTATAAGGTCATTGCAAAAGCGATAATTTCATGTGAGGCGAGTGGTCATCCCTCGGCAGACCATTTTGTTGAAACCAACAAAATGGTCGAATTAGGTTCTGGCGCCAGCAGGAATCTTGAAGATTTCCACCTCTCACGCTACGCCTGCTATCTGGTAGTGCAAAATGGCGATCCGTCGAAACCGGTGATTGCTGCGGGGCAAACGTACTTTGCCTTGCAAACCCGGCGCCAGGAATTGCAAGATGATCAAATATTTAAGTCTCTACGAGAGGATGAAAAGCGACTGTTCCTGCGCAATGAGCTCAAAGAGCATAATAAACATCTGGTTGAAACGGCCCAACGTGCTGGTGTTGAGACGACTCTTGATTTTGCTGTCTTTCAAAACCATGGTTATAAAGGTCTCTATGGTGGTCTTGACCAAAAAGCAATCCATGAGCGTAAGGGCCTAAAGAAAAGCCAAAAAATACTCGACTATATGGGATCGACTGAGCTCGCGGCCAACCTGTTTCGTGCTACCCAAACGGAAGAAAAACTACGTCGGGACGCGGTTGATTCGAAGCAACTCGCCAACAAAACGCATTATGACGTAGGGCAAAAAGTACGCCAGACTATTAAAGACCTGGGTGGCACTATGCCTGAAGCACTTCCTTCCCCGGAGAAAAGTATTCAGCAACTCACTATCGCAGCGAAAAATAAGAACGCGCCTGAGTAGCGTATCTTACTCCATGATTATTGTGCGCCAGGCGGCATACAATCCACCTGGCAGCGGTCATAATCCCTGTAGTTAATGGTGTTATTCACAGGGACGGTACCATGAGTGAGATAGCATTGACGGTCAGCGTGCTGGCGCTGGTGGCGGTAGTGGGGTTGTGGATCGGCAATGTCAAAATCCGCGGCGTCGGCTTTGGCATTGGCGGCGTCCTGTTTGGCGGGATTATTGTCGGCCACTTTGTCGATCAGGCAGGGGTCACCCTCAGCAGCCCGATGCTGCATTTTATTCAGGAATTCGGCTTGATCCTGTTTGTCTACACCATCGGTATTCAGGTGGGGCCGGGCTTTTTCGCCTCGCTGCGGGTCTCAGGCCTGCGGCTCAATCTGTTCGCTATCCTTATCGTTATCCTCGGCGGCCTGGTGACCGCGGTGCTGCATAAGCTGTTCAATATTCCTCTCCCGGTGGTGCTCGGTATCTTCTCCGGTGCGGTGACCAACACGCCAGCGCTGGGGGCCGGGCAGCAAATTCTGCGCGATCTCGCCGTACCGTTCGAGGTGGTCGATCAAATGGGGATGAGCTACGCGATGGCGTATCCGTTCGGCATCTGCGGCATTCTGCTGACCATGTGGCTGGTGCGTCTGTTCTTTCGCATCAATGTCGAGAAAGAGGCCCAGCGGTTTGAAGAGAGCAGCGGCAACGGCCACGCTCATTTGCACACCATTAACGTGCGGGTGGAAAACCCCAACCTCAACCAGATGGCGATTCAGGATGTGCCGATGCTCAATAGCGACAACATCGTCTGTTCGCGGCTGAAGCGTGGCGAGCTGTTGATGGTGCCTGCGCCGGGCACCCTTATCCAGGCTGGCGACCTGCTGCACCTGGTGGGGCGACCTGAGGATTTGCACAATGCGCAGCTGGTGATAGGCCAGGAGGTGGCGACCTCGCTGTCGACGCGCGGCACCGATCTGAAAGTGGAGCGGGTGGTGGTCACTAACGAAAAAGTGCTGGGGAAGAAAATACGCGATCTGCACGTCAAACAGCGCTATGACGTAGTGATCTCCAGGCTTAACCGGGCAGGCGTCGAGCTGGTAGCCAGCAGCAGCGCCAGCCTGCAGTTTGGTGACATCCTCAACCTGGTCGGCCGTCCGGAGGCAATTGACGCCGTGGCCGCCGAACTGGGTAACGCTCAGCAGAAGCTGCAGCAGGTCCAGATGCTGCCGGTGTTTATCGGCATCGGACTCGGGGTACTGCTGGGATCTATCCCGTTGTTTATTCCCGGCTTCCCTGCCGCATTGAAGCTGGGACTGGCCGGTGGGCCGCTGATTATGGCGCTGATCCTTGGGCGTATCGGCAGTATCGGCAAGCTGTACTGGTTTATGCCGCCGAGCGCCAACCTGGCGCTGCGCGAGCTGGGGATCGTGCTGTTTCTGGCGGTGGTCGGGCTAAAATCGGGGGGTGACTTTGTCGCCACCCTGACCCAGGGCGATGGTCTGAGCTGGATCGCTTACGGCATTTTCATCACCGCCATCCCGCTGCTGACGGTGGGCATCCTCGCGCGCATGCTGGCGAAAATGAACTATCTGACGCTGTGCGGCATGCTGGCCGGCTCCATGACTGACCCGCCGGCGCTGGCCTTCGCCAACAACCTGCACGCCACCAGCGGCGCAGCGGCGCTCTCTTACGCCACCGTCTATCCGCTGGTGATGTTCCTGCGCATTATCACCCCGCAGCTACTCGCCGTGCTGTTCTGGGGACTGAGCTAGCGGGCTTTGCGCCTGGACGCGGCGCAGGTGATAGTCCACCTGATACTCGCTGGCGTTGCGGAACATGACCGAATAGTTAAGAAACTCGCCGCTGTCGCTGTAGGAAAGGGAGGTAATACGCAGCAGCGGCGTCTGCTCCGGGACGTTCATTGAGCGCGCCAGCTGCTTGTCCGCCAGCACCGGCGTCAGCGTTTCATAGTTTCCGCTGATGATGATCCCGCACTCCTTCTCAATATAATCAAATTTCGACCCTTCCAGATGACTCAGCGACAGGTTGCGGAACAGCTTCACCGGCATATAGCTATCCTCCAGCATCAGCGGCTTGCCGTCGACGTAGCGCACCCGCCGTGAGAAGTAGATCCGTTCATCAATTTTAATCCGCAGCAGACTGGCGATGGCCGGCGGGGCGGGCATCACCTCGAAGGCCAGCACCTGACTCACCACCTCTTTACCCTGCTTGCGCAGTACTTCCGCCAGGCCGGTCAGATTGCTGGTTTCATGATGGACGTCTTTACGCGCCACGTAAGTTCCCGAGCCGTGGCGACGCACAACCAATCCCCAGTCCACCAGCAGATCGATGGCTTTGCGAATAGTCATGCGCGCCACCCCGAACTCCTCGGCCAGTTTTTTCTCTCCTGGTAGCGGGCTGCCGATGGCGAAGTCGGCGGAATTCAGCCGCAGCCGCAGGCGGTCAGCAATGGATTTGTAGATCACCAGTAGTCCTCTTGTGCAGGATAAGGGGATGTCGCTTTGTGCTCTTTTTTCTAAAAAAGTAGTTTGATTACAATCAATTAATACGCATTCATTAAGTTAATTTCGCTGCCTGACTTATCGATGTCTAACTTTTCTTACCGAAGTAGACAACTTTGGCCAAATTAAAACCATGAATGGGATCACGAATCGCAACGGCGCGGCATGTTGTCGGACGGGCAAATTTTTATTCTCCAGTCAGGCCGGTAATCAAGAAAAAGAAGGCCACTCACCCTACGAGTTGTTACATGAGGATTTCCCAATGCTCAGTCAAATACAACGCTTTGGCGGCGCCATGTTTACCCCGGTTTTATTGTTTCCTTTTGCCGGGATTGTGGTCGGTATCGCCATCATGCTGCGCAACCCGATGTTCGTCGGCGAAGCGCTGACCGCACCCGACAGCCTGTTTGCCCAGATCGTTCACATCATTGAGGAGGGCGGCTGGACCGTCTTTCGTAATATGCCGCTGATTTTCGCCGTCGGTCTGCCGATCGGCCTGGCGAAACAGGCCCAGGGCCGGGCCTGTCTGGCGGTGCTGGTGAGCTTTCTCACCTGGAACTATTTTATCAACGCCATGGGGATGACCTGGGGCCACTTCTTCGGCGTCGATTTTTCCGCTGAACCCACGGCCGGCAGCGGCCTGACGATGATTGCCGGGATCAAAACCCTCGACACCAGCATTATCGGTGCCATCGTCATCTCCGGTCTGGTGACGGCCCTGCACAATCGCTATTTCGATAAACCCCTGCCGGTATTCCTCGGCATCTTTCAGGGTTCATCGTTTGTGGTCATTGTCGCCTTCCTCGCGATGATCCCTTGCGCCTGGCTGACCCTGCTCGGCTGGCCAAAGGTCCAGCTGGGTATTGAATCGCTGCAGGCCTTTCTGCGCTCAGCCGGGGCGCTTGGAGTGTGGGTTTACATCTTCCTTGAGCGCATCCTGATCCCCACCGGCCTGCACCACTTCGTCTATGGCCAGTTCATCTTTGGCCCGGCGGTGGTGGAGGGCGGACTGCAGGTCTACTGGGCAGAGCATCTGCAGGCGTTCAGTCAGAGTACGGAACCGCTGAAGACGCTGTTCCCGGAGGGCGGCTTTGCCCTGCACGGTAACTCGAAAGTGTTTGGTTCGGTGGGGATTGCGCTGGCGCTCTACTTCACCGCCGCGCCGGAAAACCGCGTCAAGGTCGCCGGTCTGCTCATCCCCGCCACCCTGACCGCGATGCTGGTCGGGATCACCGAGCCGCTGGAGTTCACCTTCCTCTTCATCTCGCCGCTGCTGTTCGCCGTTCACGCGGTGCTGGCGGCGACCATGGCGACGGTGATGTACATCTGCGGCGTGGTGGGCAACTTCGGCGGCGGCCTGCTCGATCAATTCTTGCCGCAAAACTGGATCCCAATGTTCCATCACCACGCTTCGATGATGTTCATTCAGATAGGCATCGGCCTCTGTTTCACCACCCTCTACTTCGTAGTCTTCCGCACCCTGATCCTGCGTCTGAACCTGAAGACGCCTGGCCGAGAAGAGAGCGAAATCAAGCTCTACAGCAAGGCCGATTACCAGGCGGCACGAGGTAAAACCACGGCCGCCGCCGCGCCAGAGACCCGGCTGGGTCAGGCCGCTGGCTTCCTGCAGGCCCTCGGCGGCGCCGACAACATTGAAAGCATCAACAACTGCGCCACCCGACTGCGCATCGCGCTGGTCGATATGGCGAAAACGCAAAGTGACGACGTCTTTAAAGCGCTGGGCGCCCACGGGGTAGTACGCCGCGGCAACGGGATTCAGGTCATCGTCGGCCTGCACGTTCCCCAGGTGCGCGACCAGCTGGAAAACCTGATGAAAGATTCTCTTTCGACCGAACATACCACCATGACGGAGGCAGTATCATGAAAAAATTCTCAGTTGTTATCGCAGGCGGCGGCAGCACCTTCACCCCGGGCATTGTCCTGATGCTGCTGGCAAACCAGGATCGTTTTCCGCTGCGGTCGCTGAAATTTTACGACAACGACGGCGCGCGCCAGGAGACCATCGCCGAGGCGTGCAAAGTGATCCTCAAAGAGCAGGCGCCGGAGATTGAGTTCAGCTATACCACCGATCCGCAGGCGGCGTTTACTGATGTTGATTTTGTCATGGCGCATATCCGCGTCGGGAAATATCCGATGCGTGAACAGGATGAGAAAATCCCGCTACGCCACGGCGTGCTGGGCCAGGAGACCTGCGGACCGGGCGGGATCGCCTACGGTATGCGCTCTATCGGCGGCGTGCTGGAGCTGGTGGATTATATGGAAAAATATTCGCCGAACGCCTGGATGCTTAACTACTCCAACCCGGCGGCGATTGTGGCGGAAGCCACTCGTCGTCTGCGGCCGAACGCCAAAATCCTCAACATCTGCGATATGCCGATCGGCATTGAAGGGCGGATGGCGCAGATTGTCGGCCTCAAAGACCGTAAACAGATGCGCGTGCGCTACTACGGCCTCAACCATTTCGGCTGGTGGACCTCGATTGAGGACCTCGACGGCAATGATTTGATGCCGAAACTGCGCGAATATGTGGCGAAATACGGCTATGTGCCGCCCTCGAACGATCCGCACACCGAGGCCAGCTGGAACGACACCTTTGCCAAAGCGAAAGATGTGCAGGCGCTGGATCCGCAGACCATGCCGAACACCTACCTGAAATATTATCTGTTCCCGGACTATGTGGTAGCCCACTCCAACCCGGAACGCACCCGCGCCAATGAGGTGATGGATCATCGGGAGAAAAACGTCTTCAGCGCCTGCCGGGCGATCATCGCCGCCGGGAAATCCACCGCCGGCGATCTGGAGATTGACGAGCATGCCTCCTATATCGTCGATCTGGCGACGGCTATCGCCTTTAACACGCAGGAAAGGATGCTGCTGATTGTGCCGAACAATGGCGCGATCCATAACTTTGACGCCGACGCGATGGTGGAGATCCCTTGTCTGGTAGGCCACAACGGACCGGAGCCGCTGACGGTAGGCGACATCCCGCATTTCCAGAAAGGGCTGATGAGCCAGCAGGTGGCAGTGGAAAAACTGGTGGTCGATGCCTGGGAACAGCGCTCTTACCACAAGCTGTGGCAGGCGATTACCCTGTCGAAAACCGTGCCGAGCGCCTCGGTGGCGAAAGCGATCCTCGACGACCTCATTGCCGCCAACAAAGATTACTGGCCTGAGCTGCATTAATCCCCGTTATAATACCGGCGCCCTGCGGGGCGCCGGTTCTTCTCCCCGGTTCCTGATTTACGCTATGCTGAAGCCTGCAGCGCGATGAACAAGGAACTGTAATGAAAATCTCCCGCCTCGGCGAAGCGCCGGATTACCGCTTTTCGCTGGCTAACGAACGCACCTTTCTGGCATGGATCCGCACGGCGCTCGGTTTTCTCGCCGCCGGCGTCGGCCTTGACCAGTTAGCGCCGGACTTTGCCACGCCGCTGATCCGTGAAATTCTCGCCCTGCTGCTGTGTCTCTTTGCCGGCGGCATGGCCATCTATGGCTATCTGCGCTGGCTGAATAACGAGAAGGCGATGCGCCTCAAGCAGGACCTTCCCTATACCCGCACGCTGCTGGTGATTAGCATTCTGCTGCTGGCGGTGGTGGCCGCGGTGATGCTGCTGGTGGTGTATGGCGGATAAACGCCGGGCGCGGCGGGAAAGCGATCCCGGTCTTCAGCCAGAGCGCACCTCGCTGGCCTGGTTTCGCACCCTGTTGGGCTACGGCGCGCTGATGGCGCTGGCGATTAAGCACAGCTGGCACCGCGCCGGCCTGCCGTTCTGGCTGTCGATCGGCGTACTGGCGATTGTGGCGGTGATCCTCTGGGGCTATACCCGCCGTCGTCATCTGATGGATGTCGACGATAGCGATTTTTTACAGCCGCGGGCGGTTCGTGACAAATTTTTGATCGCACTCGCAGTACTTTCTCTGGCATTCCTGTTTGCTGTTACTCACCTTCAACCGATCGTTTTATTCATTAGGGATATGTCATGACAGGATGTCCGGCGAATTTGCCTCTCACTCATGCCCCCGGCCAGCAACATGACACTCCCTTTCAGGCTGTTGTGGTGGAGGCGCATCATTGCCATCAACCGCAGGCGTTCTATGCACAGCTTCGTCAACAGGGGCTCACCGCTATCCATTTTATTCCGCAGCTGGCGGCCGGCGACGCCGCGCTTTGGGGAGAGTTTCTCTGCGCAGTCTTTCACCGCTGGGTGCGGGAAGATATTGGGCGCATCAATATTTTACTGTTTAGCGAGACGCTGAGCGCCTGGTGCGGCGAGACGCTGACCCAGCCAGGCGCGCCGGCGGCCAACAGCGCCTGCTACGGCTGCCCGTGGCTGCGCCTGTGCCGCTGTGGCGAACAGGAAGACCCGCTGTGCGCGGGTTACCGGCAGTTCTACGATTTTAGCGGGCCCTATATGCGAGTGATGCGGGACCTGCGGCGACAGCAGCGGCCGCCAGAGGCGCTGATGCCGCTGCTGCGCTAAAGATTAGCGCCCCTTCGCCAGGTACTGCGCCATCTCCTCTTCCGGCACCATGCCGCCGCCGGTGGCCCACACCAGGTGGGTGGCCTGCTGCAGCTGCTGCTCACTCAGACCCTGTAGCTGATGGTACGCTTTGCTGGCGCAGACGCGCTGCGGTCCGGCCATCCCGGCCAGCGCGGAGGGTTCAAGGCGGATATTTTCCGCTGCCGCCAGCCAGCCCAGCATGTCATACATCGTCTGGTCGTCAAGGGTATAGAACCCGTCGAGCAGGCGCTCCATTGCCCGGCCAACGAACCCGGACGCCCTGCCGACCGCCAGACCGTCGGCCGCGGTCAGGTTATCAATGCCTAAATCCTGCACCGCTATCTGGTCGTGGAGCCCGGTATAGACGCCGAGCAGCATGCATGGCGAATGGGTCGGTTCGGCGAACAGGCAGTGAACATGGTCGCCGAAGGCCAGCTTCAGGCCAAATGCCACGCCGCCGGGGCCGCCGCCGACGCCGCACGGCAGATAGACGAACAGCGGATGATCGGCATCGACCACGCGCCCTGCTTGCGCGAACTGCGCTTTCAGGCGCTCGCCGGCTACGGCATAGCCGAGGAACAGCGTGCGCGAGTTTTCATCATCGATAAAAAAGCAGTTCGGATCGGATTCCGCTGCCTTGCGCCCCTGTTCGACCGCCACGCCATAGTCCTCTTCATACTCAACCACCGTTACGCCGTGGCTGCGCAGTTTGGCTTTTTTCCACGCCCTGGCATCGGCGGACATATGCACCGTGACTTGAAAACCAATGCACGCGCTCATGATGCCGATTGACATCCCAAGGTTGCCGGTGGAGCCGACGGCGATGCTGAACTGGCTAAAGAACTGTTTAAACTCCGGCGTCAGCAATTTGCGATAATCGTCTGCGGTCGTCAGCAGCCCGGCTTCCAGCGCCAGCTTTTCCGCATGGGTCAGCACTTCATAAATCCCACCGCGCGCTTTGATTGATCCGGAGATCGGCAGATGGCTGTCTTTTTTCAGCAGCAGTTCGCCGCTAATTGGCTGGCCGAATTTTTGCTCAAGGCTGCGTTTCATTGCCGGAATGGCAACCACTTCTGATTCGATAATCCCGCCGCTCGCGGCGGTTTCCGGGAAGGCTGCCGCCAGATAGGGCGCGAAGCGCTGAAGGCGGGCATGGGCGTCTTGCACATCGTCGGCGGTCAGACCGACGTAAGGCAACCCCTCCGCCAGGGTGGTGGTTGCCGGGTTAAACCAGGTGGTTTCTTTCAGGGCGATCAGATCCTGCACAAGCGGGAAGGTCGCGGTTAAGGTGGTCAGGTCAGCGTGTTTCATCATACGTCTCTTTGCGCTCAGATAATGAAAGAAAGCAGGAAAGTGGCGGCCAGTGCAAGTAGCGACGCGATAAATGTCGCTGTCGTGTAGTACTTGAACGTTTCACTGAGGCTGGCGCCGCAGTACTGTTTTACCAGCCAGAACAGGGAATCGGTGACGATCGTGCAGCCAATGGCGCCGGAACCGATGGCAATGGCGATGATCTCCGGGCTTACGCCGGGATAAAGCGGCAGCATCGGGGCAACGATGGCGGTAGCGCCCATCATCGCCACGGTGGCGGAGCCAACGGCGGCGTGCAGGATAAGCGCCACCAGCCAGGCCAGCAAAATCGGGTGCATATCAAGGTTCGACAGGATCACCGCGAGGCTATCGGCCAGGCCGCTGGATTTCAAAATCGCGTTGAATGCGCCGCCGGCGCCGATAATCAGCAGGATGTTGGCGATGGACCCAAAGCCGTTTTCGGTATGAGTCAGCAGAACGCCCATCCCCATTTGCCGACGGATGCCGAGCATGTAATAGGCGACAAAGACGGCGATAAACATCGCGGTGATGGGGTTGCCGATAAATTCCAGCACTGTATACAGCGTGCCGCCTTTCGCCATATTCAGTTCAGCGACGGTTTTCACCAGCATCAGGCCAATCGGTAACAGCACGGTAAACAGCGTGGCGCCGAGCGACGGCAGCGTCGATTCTTCGCGAACGTCGAGGTTGGAAAACTCGGCTGGCACTGGTTTAAACGGCAGGCGGTTGCCGAGCAGCCTGAGGAACAGCGGGCCGCCGACCAGGGAGGCGATCAGACCGACCAGCAGGCCATAGACGATAACCGTCCCGATATCAGCCCCCAGTTTATTCGCCACGAACAGCGCGGCCGGATGCGGCGGTACCACGCAGTGCACCGCCATCAGCGCGGTACACAGCGGAATAGCCAGCTTCAGCAGCGAAGTATTGGTTTTTTTGGCGATGGAGAATGCCAGCGGGATCAGCAGCACCACCCCGACTTCGACAAACAGGGTAATGCCGCAGATCAGGCCGACCAGCACCATAATCACATCCGCCGACAGCCAGCGGCAGCGCTGGAGCGTCAGGCCGATGCGCTCCGCCGCGCCGGAGACCTCCATCATCTTGCCGAGAATGGTGCCGAGACCGATCACCGCCGCCAGGAAGCCCAGCGTACCGCCGATCCCGCTCTCAATGGCGTTGACCATCTCCAGCGGGCCCATTCCCATCATCGCCCCCACGAAAAAGCTCGCCAGCAGCAGCGCCAGAAACGGATGAAACTTCAGTTTGACGATGGTTAATACAATTAACACGATGCTAATCAGCAATGTGCTCACAACCCAAATTTGCGATTCCATACCCCACCTCGCCGTAAGTAACGTGTGGTTATTGAACAGAAACTCGGCATGGGCTGACAAACGATATAAATGACCTTTCAGGTGAGCCAAATTGAATCAAAAAGGTGATTTAGCTCTAAAAGTGACCTCTAAATATGCTATGGGTCAAATTAACTCATCCTTTAGCGGAAGTTCCGGCGTTATTTTTTTATCATCCAGACTCCCTTTTATCGCCAGGAGCGCAGAATGGATGTGCTAAAAACCTTAGGTACCCGGTTGCTGAACGGCTGGCAACTCTCCAGGCTGTCGACGTTTGAGGTGGCGGCGCGGCACGAGTCGTTCGCCCTTGCCGCCGACGAGCTGGCGCTCACCCCAAGCGCCGTCAGTCACCGGATTAATCAGCTGGAAGAGGAGCTGGGGATCCAGCTCTTTGTCCGCTCGCACCGCAAAGTGGAGCTGACGCGTGAAGGGAAGCGCGTTTACTGGGCGCTGAAGTCGTCGCTGGATGGTCTCAATCAGGAGATTCTGGACATCAAAAACCAGGAGCTCTCCGGCAGTCTGACGGTCTACTCGCGGCCCTCTATCGCCCAGTGCTGGCTGGTGCCGGCGCTGGGGGATTTCAGTCGCCGCTACCCGGCCATCTCGCTGACCGTGCTGACCGGCAACGATAACGTCAACCTGCAGCGGGCGGGTATCGATCTGGCAATCTATTTTGATGATGCGCCGTCGTCGCAGCTAAGCCACCATTTTCTGATGGATGAGGCGATCGTGCCGGTATGTACGCCGTATTACGCCCGCCAGCTGCAGTTAACGTCAAATCCTGCCAGTCTGCGCCACTGTACGCTGCTTCACGATCGCCAGGCATGGAGCAATGATTCCGGCACCGATGAATGGTTCAGTTGGGCACAGCAATTTGGGATTGAACTGCCGCAATCGTCGGGCATTGGCTTCGATCGTTCTGATTTAGCGGTGATTGCGGCGATGAATCATGTCGGGGTAGCGATGGGGCGTAAACGGCTGGTGCAGAAGCGGCTGGAGAGTGGGGAGTTGATCGCCCCGTTCGGCGATATGACGCTGAAATGCCATCAGCATTATTACGTGACCACCCTGCCGGGCCGTCAGTGGCCGAAAATCGACGCCTTTATCGAGTGGCTGCATAGCCTGACCTGAAAATGAGCCGGGCTATCCCTCGGTGTTGTTAGGGAGGCCGGGTAAGGCGTGAGCCGCCACCCGGCAAAATGACGGCACTGAGCATGCGCGGGCCGGCAGACGACCAGTCCGGTAGCCCGGATAAGGCGTCAGCCGCCATCCGGGGAACCACCGCCGCGCTTATACCGGCTGCTGATGGTGGGTGAAGCGCGAGGCCAGCGGCAGCCAGCACAGCAGAATCAACAGGCCCATCAGCATCATCAGCAGGCCGAGGCTGCCCTGACCGGTTTGCGGCATCATCGCCGACAGCCAGGCCAGCACGCCGGAGCCGATATTCTGCAAGCCGCCCACCAGCGCCCCGGCGGTTCCGGCGAGGAACGGGAACGGCTCCATCGCGCCGCTGGTGGCCAGCGGGAACAACATCCCGGCGCCGAAGAAGAACAGCGCCGCAGGCACCAGCAGGGTCCAGACGGTCATGATGCCCAGCAGCCCTGGGATCCACATCATCAGACCTGCCAGCAGGCAGCAGATCACCGACTGCCACATCAGGGTCGGGAAACGCTTGTTCGGCCGGCCGGCAAACCACGCCCCGAAGAACGCCGCCGGGATCGGCAGAATAAACAGAATACTCACCGCCATGCTGCTCAGGCCGAGCACCGCGCCCATCAGCACCCCGGAGCAGGCTTCGAATACCGCAATCCCCGCCAGGCCGCCGATCAGCATCAGCAGATAGCAGTTAAAGGCGCCGGTGCCGAACAGCGTTTTGTAGATGGCCAGAAGTTTGGTGCGCGGCGCCCCTTCCGGGCGCGTTTCCGGCATCCACTTCGCCATGCTGAAGGTCACCCCGGCGCACAGGAGCAGCAGGAAAGCGTAGCAGGCGCGCCAGCTCCACAGGGTGTCGAGGATGCCGCCGAGCAGCGGGGCAATCAGCGGGCTGACCAGAATACCCATATTTAACAGGCTATTGGCATGACGCAGCTGAGCGCCTTCGTACAGGTCGCGGGGCAGGGTACGCGCCATCACGCCGCCGACCCCGGTGCCCATCCCCTGCATGGCGCTGGCGGCGATCAGCACCGGCAGGCTATGGGTGGTAATAGCTACCAGCGTCGCCAGCATAAAAATCGACATCCCGACGAGGATCACCGGTCGGCGACCGACGCGGTCAGAGAGCGGGCCGTAGAACAGCTGTGAAATACCGTAGGTCAGCAGATAGGCCGCCATCACGCTTTGTACCGCCCCTTCGCGGACGTTCAGCGCGACCGCCATGTCAGCGATGGCCGGAATATAAATGGTCTGCGCCATCTGGCCGACGGCCACCAGCAGTACCAGCATCAACAACAAATTGAAGTTCTTATGCCGTTTCATGTCGATGAATACTTTGTGAGTAAAGAGAAATGAAGAATATGTTACTGGCACATCCCGTAAACGATGGAGGAATCTACCATATTAAAATGACAGAACAACTGCAAAGTGCCGATTGTTGAGGGAATTCCAGGCAGATTATGTAAACAGGAACGGCAACTAATGTTGCCATCTCAGGCTACGCCAGGCGCAGGAGGATCGCCCCGGCGGCAATCCCGCAGGCGGCCACGATGCGCAGCGGCATCAGTTGCTCTTTCAGGACGATAAAGGCGATCAGCGCGCCGAAGAGAATGGAGGTTTCACGCAGCGCGGCGACCACCGCCAGCGGGGCCTGGGTCATCGCCCATAGCGCCAGGCCGTAGGAGCCCATGGTGCCGATCCCGCCGAGGATGCCTTTTTTCCAGTGCTGACGTAAATAACGACTGGCCTCACGCCGTCGCGCCACCATCGCCCAGCACAGCAGGCAAAAGCCGTTCATAAAAAAGGTCCACAGGGTGTAGCCCAGCGCCGAGCCCGCCAGCCGGACGCCGGTGCCGTCCACCAGCGTATAACCGGCGATAAAGCAGGCGTTGATCAGCGCCAGCACGATGCCTTTGCGCGAGCTGGCGCGGCCGTTAAAGGCCATCGCCAGAATCGCCAGGCAGATGACGCCGATACCCAGCCAGGCCAGCGGCGACAGACGATCGCCGAGGAACAGCACGCTTATCGCCGCCACCAGCACCGTATACACCACCTGTAACGCGCACGACGCCAGCAGATAGGGGGCGCTGACCAGCGCGGGCTGCGGGGCAAAGGGGAGCATCACCAGGGCGATCAGCGCGGCCGAGCCGCTGACGCCGATCGCCGCGTACATTTTATCGCCGCTGGCTTTGACGATAGCGTTCCAGCTGGCGTGCAGCAGGGCGGCGAACAGCAAAATGCAGAATACGGTGAGGGTCATCGCAGACAGGTTCAACAGTGAAGGTCACCGGAATGTAACACGCGCCCGCGCTGCCTGCCAGCGGGGGGTTAAAGCGAACAAAACAGGCGATGCGTCACCCGCGGTTCATCGTACACCGGGCGAAAACCAAGCCTTTCATAAAAGGGCCAGGCCTGCGCCGGGGCATGGGTGTTGAGAAAGTCGAACCAGGCGCTGGAGTGGGTGATAACCGAGACCAGCAGCTGCTGGCCGATGCCCCGGCGACGATAGCGTTCGCTGATGTAGAGGTGGCGAATGCGCCCGGCCCGCGGCTGCGGACTGAAGGGATCGCTATTGATGCCGCATACCCCTACCAGCTGGTGGTTGACGAAGGCGCCCAGCAGCGTTTCGCCCGGCGCGTTAAAGCGGTTTTTGCCGCTCTGCCAGTTTTCCGCCAGGCGGCGCAGCATATTGAAATGCTGTTCAAGGCTTTCAATTCGTAGTGCCGCGAACCCCGGGGCATCCGGCGTCGTGGCAGCAATTAACAGGGGTGGCATAGCATCCTCCATCAAGTCATCCCGGGACGCCCGGCGGGCGCCTGCAGGGGGGCGGTTTCCCGCCCCCCTCAGGGGCGACTTGAACCCGAATCAGCGGAACTGTTTCAGGACTGCATCAAGTAGTTGCAACACAGCAACCATGAGTTTCAGGATCAAAATAATAATATCCGTACATCTAATCACTCCTTATGATCTGTAAAAACAATTCCATTTTCAATGTGATATCCCCGGAGAAAGGCTTCTGTTTCCATACGCTTCTTACCTTCCAGCTGTATCTCTGTAAGAATCAGCACTCCTTCTCCACATGCTGTATGGATCCCCTCTTTATCTGCCAGGAAGATTGTTCCCGGAACAGCATCTGTTTTCTCAGTGCTGACTTTACATTTCCACACTTTCAGAGTTTTTCCATTAAGAAATGTATAAGCACTTGGCCATGGATTCAGGCCGCGTACAAGGCGTTCCAGTTCTTCTGCAGATTTTCTGAAATCCATCAGTCCCATCTGTTTGGTGATCATAGCCGCATAAGGTGTAGGACTCTCCTCCGGCTGTTTTTCAAACTCCGCAGTTCCCTGCTCAATAGATGGAAGCGTCTTGATCAGCAGATCCGCACCGGCCTGCGCAAGTTTTCCAAACAGGCTTCCACCTGTTTCTGTCGGAGAGATCGGAATCACTATCTTTGAAATCATATCACCGGTATCAAGACCTTCTCCCATCTGCTGGATCGTTACACCTGATACTTTTTCCCCGTCGATCACAGCCTGCTGGATAGGCGCTGCTCCTCTGTATTTCGGAAGAAGAGACGCATGAATATTGATACATCCAAATTTCGGAAGTTCCAGGATTTCTTTTGGAATAATCTGTCCATATGCAGCAGTAATAATAATATCAGGATTCATATCTAATATCTTTTGATATTCATCCCTAATCTTTAAAGGTTGAAATACCTGGATATTATTTTCTATAGCAAGCTTTTTACATGGAGAATATATAATATTACCCTTTCTATCTTTCTCTCTATCTGGCTGGCAAACAACCATTATAACATTATATTTCTTAATCAATTCATCTAATATAATAGAAGCAAATATTGGAGTACCCAT
>ENA-OWPL01000918-OWPL01000918.1-human-gut-metagenome-genome-assembly--contig:-NODE-918-length-18662-cov-2.946955_pt1 | contig 18662 bp, 17 predicted proteins | sample MGYA00248263_ERZ651844 | MGnify/ENA primary metagenome ERZ651844 (study PRJEB26924, sample SAMEA4378256) | human gut metagenome | biome: human gut; feature: human-associated habitat; material: faeces...
TATTGACTCAAGACCAGTATGGAAGCCAATGCATTTACAACCAGTATTTAAAGAATATGACTTTATAACAGCAAAAAATGATGGAACATCAGTATCGGAGGACTTATTTAACAGAGGAGTATGTTTACCATCAGATACCAAGATGACAGAAGAAGAGCAAGAAAGAGTAATAGATATAATAAAAAAATGCTTTGAATAGTGTTAGTAGATAGGGTCATTAAAACCAAAAGGGGAGAACATAATGTACGCAAAATACATAAAACGAATATTAGACTTAATATTAAGTCTAATGGCATTAATAGTATTAATGCCATTAATGATAATTATTGGAATATTAGTAAGAATAAACCTAGGAAGTCCTATAATATTCAAACAAAAAAGACCAGGAAAAAACGAAAAAATATTTACACTGTACAAATTTAGAACAATGACAGATAAAAGAGATATAGATGGAAACCTATTACCGGACGAGTATAGACTAACAAAATTTGGAAAATTCTTAAGAAGTACAAGCTTAGACGAGCTACCAGAACTAATAAATATAATAAAAGGAGATATGGCAATAGTAGGACCAAGACCATTGTTAGTAGAATATTTGCCATACTATACAGAAGAAGAAAAACATAGACATGATGTAAGACCAGGACTAACAGGACTAGCACAAGTAAATGGGAGAAATGCCCTACAATGGGAAGAAAGATTTAGCTTTGATTTGCAATATAAAAAAAATGTTTCTTTTAAAGAGGATTTTAAAATTATATTAATGACAATAAAAAAAGTTTTAAAAAAAGAGAATATAGTTGTAAGGGGAACAGGAAAAACAAAGGACTTTGATGATTATAGGAGGGAAAAGAATGAATTTAGTAGGAGATAAAATTTATCTACGAAATATCGAAGACGAAGACATAAATGTGCTAAAAACTTTGATAAATGACGAAAATGTATCAAAGGATGTTGTTGGATGGAGTAAACCAATATCATCAATGGAGCATTTTACTTGGTTTAATAATTTAAAAAATGATAGTAATTTTAGATATATGATATCAAGTAAAGAAAACCCAAAAATTTCATACGGAACAGCGATAATTAGTAGAATTGATTGGAAAAATAGAAGTAGTTCCATTGATGTCAAACTGCTTGAAGAATTTCAAGGAAAAGGGTATGGCTACGAAACATTAATATTATTAACTAAATATATCTTTGAAGAATTAAATATGAATAGAATTTTTGTTAATATTTTGGAATATAATGAATGTTCAATGTCACTATTTGAAAAAATAGGTTTTGTAAGAGAAGGAATTCAAAGAAAAGCAATATATAAGAATGGAAAATATAACAACCTAATAATGTACTCGATGCTGAAAGAGGAGTACCAAAATGAAAGAAATAGGTAGCGAGTTTTGGAAGATAGAAAGTGAAAACTTGATTAAAAAAGATAATTTAAAATATTTTGAAAATCTAGGACTTGATGTAAAGTACTTGATGTCTGGGAGAACAGCAATAGATTATGTGCTAGAAGATATCAAGGACGATAAAAAAATAGTATATATGCCGGACTATTGCTGTAACTCTATGGTACAACCATTTATAGATAAGGGATACAACATTAAATATTATAATGTTGACCTGATGAATAATAAGTTTTATATAGACGTTCAATTTAACTGTTCAATATTTTTTGGTATGTCATATTTTGGGTATAGTAATTCAAATATGGATTATTATATAAAAAAATTTAAAATGAAAAATATTGCTGTAATAGAAGATATAACTCATAGAGTTTTTTGTAAAAAAAGCCATTGTGAAAGTTCTAATTATTTAATCGCTAGTTTAAGAAAATGGTTTCCTATTTATACAGGAGCAATTGCAATTAATAAGAACTGTAACTTTAAGAAAAATATTGATAATTATACAATAAACGAGGAATTGGTAAAATGTAAAAAACTAGCAATGCAGTTAAAACGAGAGTATTTATATAATGAAAATATTGATTGTAAAGATATGTTTTTAGATTTATTTAATAAAAGTAATAAACTTATAACTGATTACAAAAACAGGAAGATGGATGATGAATCTTTAGAGATATTAAAAAGAATTGATTTAGAAGATATAATAAGAAAAAGAATAGACAACTCAAAAACAATTGAAAAAAATTTTGTATTTAATGATAATGTAAAAATGTTATATAACTATAAAGATGGGGATTGCCCATTATTTGTTCCAATAATTTTAAAAAACAGAGACTATATAAGGAAAAAATTAATTGATAATAATGTATATTGCCCGATTCATTGGCCAAATTTTAATAATTTTAGAAACAAGACGTATGCAAATGAACTATCATTAATTTGTGATCAAAGATATGACGAAAAAGATATGAAGAGAGAAGTCAAAATAATATTAGAAAATATATAAAGAAAAGAGAAAAATTATGAAAACAATATTAATAACAGGAATAGGTGGTTTAACACCAAGATCAATTGCAAAGATTATAAGAAAAAATCATCCGGATTATAAATTAATTGGATGTGATATAAACAAAAAGGCAATAGGATTTTTTATGAAGGGATTGCTTGATAAATATTTTGTATGCCCAAAGTGTACATCAAAAGAATATTTTCCTTGGATTGAAAAATTAGTTAAAGAAAAAGAAATAGATTACGCTTTTGTTCAGCCTGAAAGTGAAATCGTAGAATGGGGAGATTACTATGAGAAAAATGGAAAATATCCATGTAAAGTTTTTATGGGCGGTAAATTGTTATCAATGTCATTAAGGGATAAATCAATAATGGCTGATTTACTTAAAGGCACAGAATTTATTCCTAAAACAATAAAGGTTACACAGGAAAATCCACGTTATGAAGACGTAGAAAATGAGATAGGATTTCCATGTTGGATAAGAGCAACAGAGGGCACTGGGGGCTTGGGATCTTTGAAGTTAGACAATATATCAAGCTATAAAAGTTGGCTGTTTATAAATTCGACAATTCCAGAGTTTACAGTAAGTGAATATCTTACAGGAAGACATCTTGCAAACCAAATGTTATATTATAATGGAGAATATGTAAAAGGTGCTGCATTAGAATGTGTAGAATATGTTATGGCTAGTACTGCACCATCACATGTTACTGGAAATACACACTTTGGAAGATTTTTAAATGAAGACAAAATAAATGAATTCTGCGATAGGTGTATTAAATATTTAGAAAAAAAGTTGAATGTAAAAGCCCATGGAATTTTATCTTTTGATTTGAAAGAAGATAAAGATGGCAAAATGAAAGTTACAGAAGTTAATATTAGGCATATGGCATATACAGGCGTAATGGCTGAAGCAGGTTTTGACTTAATCGAGGATACAATAAAAATAATGGAGGAAGGAAATTGTGATAATGTTGTAAGAAATCAATTTCATCACTATGAAAAACCATATATATTTTTAAGAGATGTAGATGTAGAACCACTATTATTAGAATCAGAAGAGATTTTTGATAAAGAGAAATATTTATAAAAAGGTGAAAATAGATGGATATTGTTATAGTGTCACAGTACTTAAGAGATATTGAATGCTTTGAAAGTAATAATAGTAGATTTGTTTATATTGCAAAATTATTGGCAATGTCAAAAAATAACAATGTTGAAATTATTACATCTGATTATAATCATACTAAAAAAGAAAAATTTAATAAGATAGGAAAATTGGATGGAGTAAAAATAACAGCATGCCATGAACCAGGATATCCTAAAAATGTGTGTCTAAAGAGATTTAATAGTCACAAAAAATTATCAAAAAATATTAAAGAGTATTTAGAAAAAAGAAAAAAACCAGATATTATATATTGTGCTATTCCCTCTTTAGCAGTTGGAAAAATAGTAGCCCAATATGCCGAAAAAAATGGTGTTAGATTTGTAATAGACATACAAGATTTATGGCCAGAAGCATTTAAAATGGTGTTTAAAATTCCATTATTAAGTAACGCAATCTTTTATCCAATGAAAAGACAAGCTAACTATATATATAAATGTGCAGATGATATAATTGCAGTATCTGAAACATATTGCAATAGGGCTTTGAAAGTAAATAAAAAGGTAAAAAAGGGTTTGAGCGTTTTTTTAGGTACTGACTTAAACTATTTTGATGAATGTGCAAAGAAAAATAAAGTTGAATTTGATGGTGATTTGGTAAGAATAGCTTATATAGGAACATTAGGACATAGTTATGATATTCCATTAGTAATTAACTCTATAAAATATCTTAATGAAAAAGGAATTAATAATTTAAAATTTATTATTATGGGAGATGGACCACTAAAAGAAGAGTTTGAAAACTATGCAGAAGAAAAAAAAGTGGACTGTCAATTTACTGGAAGGCTAGAATATGAAAAAATGGTCGGATTGCTATGTTCTTGTGATATAGCAGTAAATCCAATAAAAAAGGGCTCTGCAGGGAGTATAATCAATAAAGTTGGAGATTATGCTGCTGCGGGAATTCCTGTAGTTAATACTCAAGAAAATCTGGAGTATAAAAATATTTTAGAAGAGTATAATGCAGGAATAAATGTAAAAAACGAGAGTTTTATAGATACTGCCAATGCTATAGAAACATTGTACAATGATAAAAGAATAAGAATAAAATATGGAGAAAATAACAGAAAATTAGCAGAAGAAAAATTTGATAGAAAAAAAACCTATAATCAAATAGTTAAAATAATAGAAGGGAATTAATATATGAATTTATTACATGTATGTTCAATAACAAATAATAAAACAAGTGGTATATCCAATGTTGTGCCAGAACATTTTATAAACCAAAGCAAATTTGTCAAAGTAGCTTTACTAAATTGCAATAATACCCAAATAGAGAGACTAAAGTCAGAAAAAAACGTGTTTTACTATAATGAAATTAATAAAAATATTGATAATTTGCCGAAACCGTTTAACTGTCCCGATTTAGTTGTTTTTCATGGAATATATATTTCACAATATATAAGTATATATAAAAAAATATTAAAAAAAGATATTCCATATATTATAATTCCGCATGGCTCTTTAACTAAAGATGCCCAAAAAATAAAAAAAATAAAAAAAGTATTTGGAAATTTAGTGCTATTTAATAGATTTATAAAAAAGGCTAAAGCTATCCAATATTTATCTGAAATAGAGCAAAAAATGTCATCTGATTTTAAAAATGATAGTTTTATTATGGGAAATGGTATATATACACCAAGCTTAAAAAAAGAAAAATTCTCAGAAAATTGCATTAAATTAGTTTACGTGGGAAGATATGCTGTATATCATAAAGGGTTAGATATTTTATTAGATGGATGTAAGAAAGCTTATAAGAACATGATAATAAATAAAATAGAAGTCAATCTTTACGGAGCAGGAAATGAGGGAGAAAATCATATCAGAGAAATGATAAAGAAAAGGAATCTAGAAAGAGTGGTAAAAGCTCATGGACCAGTATTTGATAATCAAAAAATAGCAGAAATTATTAAAAATGATATTTTTATACAAACTTCGAGACTTGAAGGACAACCATTGGGAATAATGGAAGCAATGGCCTTAGGGATGCCGGTTATAGTAAGTGAGGGAACTACATTTGGAAGTATTGTTCAGAGTAATGAGTGCGGACTTGTTTGTTCGACTCCAGATGAAGTTAGTACAATACTTAATGAACTAAAGAAAGAATCAAAACATTTTTTAAAATTTGGTAAAAATTCTAGGAAATATATAGAGAACAATTTAACTTGGAATACTATTGCGAGTAAGTCAGTAAAAAAATATAAGGAGCTAATAAAAGATGCTAGATAAAAAAATAAAAAATATATTTCTAATAGCGATGATTTTTATTTCCATAATTTCATTTTTTGTGGTTTTATGCTGTAATTCTACAATTGAAACTAGATATTTATGCCTGTTGCCATTATTTTTAATATTTGGACTATTGGTGTATCTTTTAGCAAATAAAAATTCTGTGATGTATATAGGTTCATTTATTATCATTGTTTCATATTTTATTAGGATGTCCGTTGCACCTGCATTTATGGCAATTGGAGATTATTTTTCGACGAAAAGTTCAGAGTTAGATTACAATACAGCTATTCTATTCATGATTTATGAATTTATATTTGTTTTTTTTATACTATCTTTTCTATCAAAAAATAAAAACATCAATGCCGGTAAATGGAACGAAAGTACAGAAAAATCGGAGAACAATGAAAACATTAAATTTAAAGTTAATAAAAACATGAAGTTAATAATATTTTTTTTAATAATTATATGTACGCTTTTCTGCTTTAGATATCCTCAAATACTAAATAGCTTTAAGTTTGGAGTGTTGTCAAATTCAGATCTAATACAATGGCAAAAAAAATATAATTTTTCTTTGAATTCTATGCCTAAGTTAATATTTTATATGATAAGTTGGTGTATTAAAATTATTAAAGAAGTTATAATCTTTATTATATTATTAGCCATTAAAAATAAGAAGAATAGTAAGTTTAAATTTATATCATCATTAGCCATTATTCTAATTGGAAGCTTAATCAGTGATGATACTCTTGCACAAAATTTATATTTTGCCTGTGTTTATTTTTTATTATTAACTGAATTTTATCCGGAAAATAAGAAAAAAATATATATTATATTAAGCATAACTGTAGGACTGATTTTTTTCTATGGATTAATAAGTGAGAAAATATCAGATTACAACTATAAAGAAACTGCTTATAACATTGCTAATACATTGCAAGTGTATTTTACAGGAGTTTACAATGTGGCAGTTTCATTAAAACTAAAAGTAGAAAACATTTTAGAAATAATTATGGGGGATTTTTTAAGAAGTATACCACTATTTAAAACCTTTTTTGTTAATATGCAAACGAGTACAACAGTTTTTTGCAGCTACATAAATGATGAATATAATAGCCAAATAGTGCCATCGCTAGGGCAGTCTATATTTTTATTTGGAAAGATATTTGCACCACTAATAGCTTCATTATTTACTATAATAACTGTAAAATGTGAATCTAAAATAAAAAAAATAGATAATTATTTTGATAAATTTATTTGCTATATTATTATAGTAAAATTAGCATGTATACCAGTAATTTATAATGGACAGATATTTTTACAAGGACTCTTTGGTACAATACTTCCATTAGTGATAATCAGTTTATTTAACAAAAAGGAGAAAAAATATGATTGAAAAAAAAATTCATTATTGTTGGTTTGGAGGAAATGAACTACCTACAAAGGCAAAAAGATGTATAAAATCATGGAAAAAATATTTTCCAGACTATGAAATCATAGAATGGAATGAAAAAAATTTTGATATAAATTTTAACAATTATGCCAAAGAAGCATATTTAAATAAAAAATATGCTTTTTTTACAGATGTTGCTAGGTTATATATAATTTATCATAATGGAGGAATATACTTTGACGTGGATGTGGAAGTTATAAAGAAATTCGACAATGATATATTAAGTAATGAAGCTTTTTTTGGACTGGAGACGGAAAATACTGTTAATACGGGATTAGGATTTGGAGCTACAAAAAAAAATTGGATTATCAAGGAGATGCTAGATGATTATAATGACAAAAAATTCTTAAGTAAAGACGGAAAGATGGATATGACTCCGTGCCCTATAATAAATAGCAGAGTATTTAGAAAAAATGGATTTGAATTAAATGGAAATTATGAAAAGATTAATGATGTAGCAATTTATCCTATAGATTTTTTTAATCCATTAGAGGCTGCTACGGGTAGATTGAATAAAACAAAAAATACACAAAGTATACATTGGTTTTTAAAATCCTGGGTACCAAAAAAACAACTAATTATTAGTAATATTACTAAACCATTTCATCGAATTTTTGGTATAAATTGTTTTAAGTGGATAAAGAAACTCGGAGGACATAAGAAGTGAAATATAAGTATTTTCTGAAAAACTTAAGCATTTTTACAATTAGTAATTTTATAACAAAATTATTAATGTTTTTGATGCTACCTTTATATACTAGTATTTTAACATCAAAAGAATATGGCACTATAGATATGATAACTACTACAGTGAATTTAGCAATGCCTATATTAACTTTATGCATTACAGAAGCAATAATAAGGTTTACAATAGAGGAAAACACCAATAGAAAACAGATACTATTAAACTCTCTTAATATTGCATTTAAAGGATATATATTATTATTGATAGCATCTATTGTAGCTTGGATAATAGGAATTGAATTAAAGATATTAATTATCTTTAATATTTATTATTTAGTATATACAGTTTCATCGCTACTAACTTATTATTTAAAAGGGTTAGAAAGAATTAAAATAATAGGATGGGCAAGTGTTATTAGAGTTATTACCTTAATACTATTAAATTGTTTATTGTTATTATACTTGAAGCTATCGGTAGTTGGATATTATGTTTCACTAATAGTAAGTGATATTATTGTAATAATTATCTATATTTATAATTTGAAAAAAAATAAAGTTGTGGGGAATGATGAAAAAAATACGACACTAAAGAAAGAAATGATAAAATATAGTAAAAATTTTGTGCTAAACTCTATAAGTTGGTGGATTAATAATGCATCTGATAAATATATACTATTACTATTTTATGATTTAGATATCACAGGTATTTATTCTGTTGCATACAAAATTCCTACAATTATTGAATTTGTGCAAGCAATATATTCACAGGCATGGCAAATTTCTGCAATAAAAGAATATAACAAAAAGAACTCAGTGGAATTTTTTTCAAATATGTACAAAATATATAATATTATAATAATATTTACGGTATGCTTAATATTAATCTTCTTGAAGGTTATATCAAGAATATTGTTTGCTAAAGAATTTTTTATTGCATGGAAATATGTACCATTTCTTTTGCTAGCAATCTTATTTGGAGCTCTAGCAGGTTTTCTGGGTTCTATATATGCTGCAAATAAAGACTCAAAAATGTATGCTAAGTCTACAGCAATTGGGGCAATGACGAATATTATTTTAAATTTTTTGCTAATACCTAGTATGGCAGCTCATGGCGCAGCAGTTGCGACTTGTATATCATATGTAATTGTTTGGATATTAAGACTTATATTTATGAAAAAGTACATGGTATTAAAGATTAATTTGAAAAAAGATGTTACATCATATCTGCTAATTTTAGTAATTTGTATTAGTGTTATTTGCTTAAAAACTTTAATTGCAGAAATAATAGCTACTACTGTTTTGACTATTATAATTCTCATGTACAGAAAAGAGTTAGCTGATTTATCTAAATCAGTAAGAAAGGATTTCATGAAATGAAAGAAGTAGGAATTATGACATGGTTTACATATAATAATTATGGAACGGTTTTACAAGCGTATGCTTTATCAAAAAAATTAGAAAACATGCAAGTTATTCCGGAAATTATTAATTACAGACCTAAGATAAGAAAAACAAATATATATGATATGAAAATTAAATTTATATTAAAGCAGTTAATTAATAAAAATTATCAAAAGAAATATATCTCCGAAATAAGCAAGATAAATGAAAAATTTAGTAAATTTAGAAAGGACAGTTTATCTATATCTAATGAAGTTGACACTTACACAGAATTGAAAGAAAAGGCAGATAGCCTAGATAAAGTGGTTTGTGGAAGTGATCAAATATGGTCTCCAATTTTTTATGATCCACATTATTATTTGGATTTTGTGGATAATGACACAAAAAAAATATCATACGCTCCAAGTTTTGGAGTAAGTGATATATATGAAGAAGGCGTAAAAAAAGGAATAGAAAAATTATTAAATAGATTTGAAAATATATCGGTAAGGGAAGAACAAGGAAAAGAAATCATAAAAGAAATATGTGATAAAAACGTTGAAATAGTGCTAGATCCAACACTATTAATAACAAAAGAAGAATGGATTAAATTATTTGAAATCAAAGAAGATAAAAACAAGGATAATTATATCTTATGTTACTTTTTAGAAAGTAATAAAAAATACCTTAAAGTTGCTAAGGAATTATCTAAAAAATTAAAAGTACCAATTAAAATAATTCCAACCAATAATTTAATTGACAAATTTAATAAAGATTCAATTTTATTTGATTGTGGACCAAAAGAATTTGTAGAATATATCAGCCATGCTAAATGTGTATTAACAGACTCATATCATGGAGTACTATTTTCTATTAATTTTAATAAACCATTTGTGGCATTAAAAAGATTTAAGGAAAATAAGTTTTCACAAAATTCTCGAATTATAAATATCTTAAGTAGATTTAATTTAGAAGACAGGTTGTATAACAATAAAAGTCTGAATTTAAGTCCAATTTATTATAAAACAATTAATCGAGAGATCGCAATAGAAAGAAAAAAAAGTATAAATTTTTTAAGAAAAAGCATATTTGATGGAAAAGTAAGTAATGAGCCACTTATTACAAATAATTGCACCGGATGTGGAGTCTGTGTGGTGGTATGCCCCAAAAAATGTATAAAAATAGAGAAGAATGAAGAGGGATTTTGGGAATATACAGTAAATAAGGAGCAATGTATAAATTGTGGACTTTGCAAAAAAAACTGTGGTCAAGTTCATAATAATGCCATAAAAATCGAAAGACAAAAAATATTTAGTGCATACTCTAAATCAAATGAAGTTCTGATGAAATCATCTTCAGGTGGACTAGCATTTGAACTTTCTAATCAGGCATTAATTGATAATATGCCAGTTATTGGATGCAAGTATAATGAGAAAAATAATAGGGCTGAACATGCTTTTATTAATGACATAAACAATGTAAATGAGCTTAGTGGATCTAAATATTTACAGAGTTATACAGTTGATGCTTTTGAAAAAATTAAGAACCTAAAAAGTGCTTTAATAATAGGTACTCCATGCCAAATTGCGTCTATCGATAACTATTTAAAAAATGTCAATAAAAGAAATGAGTTTGTTTTGGTTGATTTAATATGCCATGGTGTTCCATCATATCTAGTTTGGGATAAATTTTTAAAAGAAAATGGCGATAATAGAGAAATTATATTTAGAAATAAAAAATATGGTTGGAAGACAGAACTTACGGTGGGGTCAAAAAGAATAAGAAGAGACAAATTTTATAATTTTTTTGAGAGTGGGCAAGTTTATAATAGATGTTGCTATGACTGTAATTATAGGGAATATATGTGTTCAGACATAAGATTGGGAGATTTCTGGGGGAAAAAAAGTAATAAAGGAATAAGTAAGGTAATAATTAATTCCGAAAAAGGGTTAAACCTTTTTAATAGCATAAAGGACAAAATAATTTTTAAGGAAGAAAATATTTCAGAATGTTTTGTTCATCAACAAAAAAAGAATGTTGCGTTTCCACTGAAAAGATATGCCATTATAAATGAATTAAAGTCTGATAAAAAATCGTTAACTAAAATTTCAAACAAGTACTGCAAGAAAATTGTTAAAGATAGCAATTTTAGAAAAAAATTTTATGGACTTTATAAGTTTTTGCAGAACAGGCAATAAATTTTTGGGTGGAATAGATCCTCTGAACTACGGTTCTAAATTGCTACATTCCTGCGATTTAAAACTCCATAATTGGGATGCTGGTATGCAATTTGATTGTGTAAACTTATGCATTAAACAAATTTTATAATATAGAAATGTGACTTTTGACTAAGTTGCATTTTTTTATGTTTTGATACAACTTTCGACAAATTTCGCAATAAGAAATTGATATACTATTAAAGGGCGATATCAAATGAAGAAAATTCATGAAAAAATTTTATTTATTCTATTCATTATTACAGGTATATTATTAATAGGAGTAAGCACTTTTGCACATTCTGGAAGAACGGATTCGAGCGGAGGGCATAGAGACAACAAAAACAAAAGTGGCTTAGGTAGTTATCATTACCATTGTGGAGGAAATCCTGCTCATTTGCACACAGGTGGGGTATGTCCATACTCATCAAATACATCTAAAGGTAGTAAATCAAATTCAGAAGAAGACACAAAAGAAACCATAGCAAAACCATCTGATATAGAGGTAACAAAAGTAGAAATAAATGCAAGTACAAAAAGTATTGAAGTGGGAGAAAGCAAAATATTGACAGCAACAATATTACCAAGTAATGCGACAGATAAAAAAATCTCATGGGAATCAAGTGATGAAAGCATAGCAATGATTAATGAAGAAGGAAAACTAGTTGCTAAAGGAGCTGGCACTGTGGATATAACTGCAACAATGTCTAATGGCAAAACAAGTACAATAAAAGTAAACGTTAAAGAAAAATCGACAGTAGAAAATAATACTATCATTAAAACTGCAACAAATAATCAGGTGGGCAATAAAGAAGAAACTATAGGAGACAAGAAGGAAAAAGCAAACCCGTTGGCAGGAATTATAGGGTTAGGCACATTAGGCGGAGCAGGATATGCAGGATATAGAAAATTTAAAAAAGAATAACATTAATTAGGGACAGTCCCTAAATGTTCCGTTTGCACAATCTGGGACATCCCTTAAATTGTCGATTTTTGGGGTATGATTTTTCTTGTGCTAATTTAATGTATATATTAAAATAGAGATTGTAAAACTGTTTAATGTTTTACAGTCTTTTTTTCATAATGTTTTTTTCAAGTTATTTCTTAGAGAAATGTTTTCTGAGAAGTTGTCTTATAATTTCCAAATGTATTAAATCCAAAAAGAAAGTAGGTGATAATTTATTAAATAAAAAAGAAAAAAAGAAAGGATGAAGTAAATGAAAAATATAAAAACATTATCACCAAAGCTAGACGTTGTATTTCAAGCATTATTTGGAGAGGTGGGAAATGAAAGTATTACAAAGGGATTTTTAGAAACAATATTGGAAAGAAAAATAGATAGTATAGATTTAAGTAGAAATCCAATATTAAGAAGAGAGTTTAAAGATGAAAAATTAGGGGTTTTGGATATAATTGCAAAGTTAGATAAAGATGAAATTTGTAATATAGAATTACAAATAGTAGATAAGAAGAACATAATAGAAAGAATCCTATATTATTGGAGTAGACTGTATAGTAGACAAATAAAATCAGGAGAAGACTATAAAATATTGCAAAAGGCAATAGTAATATTAATAACAGATTTTAAAATAGAAAATTTGGAAGAGTTAGATTATCATAGCAGATGGAAGATAATGGAAGATAAACAAGGAAAGAAAATTATATTGACACAAAAATTAGAAATAGATATAATTGAATTACCGAAAATAATAGGAAAAGAAAAAGAGCAAGATAATTTATTGGACTGGCTATATTTTTTGGAAAATCCTAAATCAGAGAGGGTGACTGAAAAAATGAAGGAAAACGAAAACTTAAAGGAAGCAGTAAAAAAATTAGATAATCTAAGCGAAGATGAAAAGATGCAAAGAATAGCAGACTTAAGGCAAAAAGCGATAATGGATGAGAAAGCAATATATGAAAAGGGACTAGAAGTTGGAATTGAAAAAGGCATAATGGAAGGTTCACAAAAAGAAAAAATAGAAATAGCCAAGAAAATGTTAGAGCTAAAAATAGATAAAAAGACAATCGCAGAGGCAACAGGACTAACAGAGCAAGAAATAGAGAAAATTCTCAACTAGGGACAGTCCCAAATTGAAGTCTTATGGCTTATTACATGTTATCATTGGTTAATGTTGATTTTTTGGCAAAATATATAAAAATATCTTGCCAAATATTTTTTTTATGGTTATACTATATTCATATGAAAAACTAAGGAGGAAATTATGGAAGAATTAGATTTAAAAGAATTGTTTTTTATGTTTTGGAATAAAAAGTTAGAGATTATATTAATAACGCTAATGTTTGTAGCCGTAGGTATAGGGTATTCATATTTTTTTGTTAAACCCGAATATACATCAACCACATCATTGGTATTAGCACAAAGTTCTTCATCTGGGCAAACTGGAGATGGTGCTATTAGTGCAACAGATTTAACAATGAACTCAAAACTTGTTTCAACATATAGTGAGTTGATAAAAAGAAAAGCTATTTTAGGACAGGTGTGTGAAAACTTAAATATACCAGATTCAAACATACAAGAATTAAGAGGAAAGATAAAAGTTAATTCTGCAAAAAATACAGAAATAATAGAAATATCTGTAACAAACAAAGATCCTAACAAAGCAGCAGCAATAGCAAATGAAATAGCAAAAGTATTTAGCGAAAAAATAGTAGAAATATATAACATAAGCAATGTATATTTATTAGATAGAGCAGAGGCTAATGCAGTGCCAAGCAATATTAATCACATGAAAGATGTAGTTATATTTGCATTTATAGGACTTGTAATAGCAGCAGTTTATGTATTAATTGCCAATATGTTAGACAATACTATAAAAACTGAGCAAGATGTAGAAGCTACAACAGAACTATTAGTATTAAGTTCAATACCAAATTATGATGTGGAAATTAAAAGTAAAAGAGTAAGATAAAGAATACCAAAGAGAAAGGATTGAATAAAATATGAAAAAAGAATTAATAACTCAAAGAAGTCCAAAATCACCAATAGCGGAAACTTTTAGGACTTTAAGAACAAACCTACAGTTTATGAATTCACAAAAAGATTTGAAAACAATATTAATAACTTCTACGATGCCTGGAGAAGGCAAAAGTTGGATATCCTCTAACTTAGCTGTAACTTTTGCACAAGCAGGCAAAAAAGTTATATTAGTTGATGCAGATATGAGAAAAGGCAGATTAGCAACAATGTTTTCTGTAAATTCAACACCAGGACTATCAAATTATCTATCTGGAGTAGATGAAAGAGGAAAAAAAATAGACATACTAAAATATGTAACAACTACGGAAATAGATAATTTATATATTATACCTTCTGGAAATGTTCCACCAAATCCATCTGAATTGTTAGCATCGGAAAAGACGGAAGAAATGTTGGAAAAATTAAAGAAAACTTTTGACATTGTTATATTAGATGGAACACCAGCTTTACTAGTTACAGATGCATTGATATTGGCAAGATTAGCAGACACAACAACAATAGTAACTGCATATAAATCAACAAAAAAGGAAGATTTAGCAAAAGTAAAAAAATCAATAGAAAATGTTGGTGGTAAAATAGCAGGAGTTATTATAAACAAAATTCCTATTAAACCAGAAGAATATAAATCTACATATTATTATGGCTCAACAACATCAGTAGAGCCAACAAGAAGACATCAAAAGGCAGATTATCAATTTGAAACAACAGGGAATATAGAAGAAAATAAAAAACAAGAGATAACAGAACAGTTAAATGAATATTTAAAGAATAAATAGAGGTTTGAAATGATTGATATACATTCACATATTATTCCGAATGTAGATGATGGTGCAAGAAGTGTAGAAGAGACTTTTAACATTTTAAAAGAGGCACAAGAAGCAGGCTTTACAGATGTTATTTTAACTTCACACTTTCTTTTAAATTATTACGAAACTAACGCACAAGAATTAATATTTTGGAAGGAAAAATTACAAGAAGTACTGAAAAAGCAAGGAACTAAAATAAATTTACACTCTGGAATGGAAATATATATAACTAATCAAATGGAAGAATTATTGGAAAACAAAAAAATATTAACACTTGCAAATAGCAGATATATGTTAATAGAGCTACCATTAGCAACAAATGTTAAATATTTTGACTATGTTGTATATTATTTAGAAGCAAAGGGAATAAAGCCAATAATTGCTCACCCTGAAAGGTATAAGTGTGTACAAAAAGATCCAGATATTGTCGAAGAATACATTGAAAAGGGATGCTTGATTCAATGCAATTATGGAAGTATTGTAAATTTATATGGACGTGAAGCTGAAAAAACTATTAAAACAATATTGAAAAAAAATCAAGTACATTTTTTAGGAAGCGATGTGCATAGGGAAAATGGAACTTATTTAATTATTTTAGATGCGATTAAAAAAATAAGAAAGATAATAGGAGAAAACAAAATTAATGAGATTACAACAATAAATCCAAAAAAAATATTGCAAAATGAAGAGTGGCAATATTAATTATTAACAATTTAGAAAGGAATGTTAATAAAATATGAGAAAAATTAAAGTAATAGGTGTTATAATTCTGCTAATTTTCATTTTATCAACAAATGTAAAAGCATTAACAGAAAAAATAGAAAATGAAGAATCTAATATAACAGAAAAGATAGTAGATGAAAACAATACAAGCGAAAATATTACGGAGGAAAATAATACACAGGAAAATAATACACAGGAAAATGTGACAGAACCAGAGCAAAATCACGAAGAAGAAAACAATTATTATGAGCCTGAGTATCCAAGCTACAATCCACCACGATATGAAGAAAGTAAATCTGAAAATGCGAATTTAAGAATAATAAAAATTGAGAATATGGAGCCAGAGTTTGATAAGGATACTACAGAATATTATTTAACAGTAGATTTAAATACCGAAAAAATAGATATAGAAACATATACAGACAGTGAAAAGGCAAAAGTAGCAATATATGGAAACGAGAATTTAAAAGAAGGAAAGAATACAATAGAAATAGTTGTTACAGCGGAAGCAGGAAATCAGAAAACATATTATATATATGTAACAAAAATTGATAATGCAAAAATGGCAAATGCTAATTTACAAACTTTAGAGATAGAGGGTGCAAGCATATCTCCAAAATTCAAAAACAATATATATAGCTACAATGTAACAATTGACAAAAATACAAAAAAATTAAATATTTTAGCAAAACCTGAAAATGAGAAAAGTAAAATAGAAATTGTTGGAAACTCCAATTTAAAAGAAGGAGAAAATATTATAAAAATAATAGTAACTGCCGAAGATGGAACAACAACAAGAACATATAAAATCAATGCGTATACTTCGCTAAATGACATTCAAGTTCAAGAGGAAGACAAAAAACCTGCAATTGTTGTTTTAGGAATACTTGGAATTACTATATTAATAATGGGAATAATAGTAATAACAAAAAATAAGAAAATATAAGAGCTGTAATTTCTTAAAGGGGGGATACAAATGATAAAAATGTATAATACAGATATTAATACAAACATCACAGAGGAAACCAAAGACCTAAAAAAAGGTAATTGGATTAACATGATATCCCCGACAGAAGAAGAAATTCAACGTGTGTGTGCAGCACTTCAGATTAAACAAGACTTTATAAGATATTCTTTAGATGAAGAGGAAAAAGCCAGAATAGACACAGAAGATGATGACAATACAACATTATATATAATAGACATTCCTGTTATAGAAAGTGACAGAACTAGAAGAGTGTACGTAACAATGCCAATAGGTGTGATTTTTGTAAGAGATGATTATATAATTACAGTATCACAAAAAAATAATGATATTATTAAAGATATAAAAACAGAAAATGTTATAACATATAAGAAAAGTAGATTTTTATTACAAATATTATATGCAAACTCAAAAAAATTTTTAAGCTTATTATATAAGATAAATAAAGAATTAGAAAGTACAGAAAATAAACTAAAAAATTCTTTGCAAAATGAAGGGCTACTAAAAATGTTAGATCTAGAGAAGAGCTTGGTTTACTTTACAACATCTTTAAAATCTAATGAAGTTGTAATGGAAAAAACCTTAAGAGGGAAAATAATAAAACTTTATGAAGAAGACGAAGATTTACTAGAAGATGCAATAGTAGAAAATATAATTGATAATCTTGATATACTTCCATCTAATGTGAATCTTGCAGGTGCGGAGATTGATTTAATTGACGTAGATAATAGAGAGTATATTTTAAAAGAAAGTATATTAGAAGTAAGAAACAGATATGATTACATTATACTTGATTGTCCTCCTTCATTAAGTATGCTTACTGTTAATGCAATGACGGCAGCTGATACTGTTCTGGTTCCAATTCAATGTGAATATTATGCATTAGAGGGATTAACACAGCTTATACATACGATTAATCTTGTAAAGAAAAAGCTTAATCCACAGCTTGAACTTGAAGGTGTGGTATTTACAATGTATGATTCAAGAACAAATCTGTCATTACAAGTAGTCGAAAATGTTAAGGATAATCTTAAACAAAATATTTACAAAACAATTATACCAAGAAATATTCGTCTAGCAGAAGCACCAAGTCACGGACTACCAATAAATCTATATGATCCAAAGTCTACTGGTGCAGAGAGTTACAGGTTATTAGCGGAAGAAGTAATGGGAAGAGAAGAATAAATATAATGGAGGATTGTAATAGTATGCCAACAAAGAACACTAAAACAAGTAAATCAAGAGGATTGGGAAAAGGAATTGGTAATCTGTTTCAGGAAGAAGATACTAATGATCAGAAAGTAGTTGTTAAGGAAGTGGTAAAAGAGGTTGTTAAAGAAGTTCCGGTTTCTGCAGAAACTAAATTAAAGATTTCTCAGATTGAGCCTAACAAGAATCAGCCAAGAAAAGCATTTGATGAGGATGCACTTATAGAACTTTCAGAATCAATAAAACAGTATGGAGTGTTACAGCCACTTCTTGTTAAAAAGATGGATAAAAATTATCAGATTATAGCTGGTGAAAGAAGATTCAGAGCTGCAAGACTTGCGGGTGTTAAAGAAGTACCGGTTATTATTAAGGACTATTCATCACAGGAAGTTATGGA
>ENA-OWPL01000932-OWPL01000932.1-human-gut-metagenome-genome-assembly--contig:-NODE-932-length-18521-cov-3.157858_pt1 | contig 18521 bp, 15 predicted proteins | sample MGYA00248263_ERZ651844 | MGnify/ENA primary metagenome ERZ651844 (study PRJEB26924, sample SAMEA4378256) | human gut metagenome | biome: human gut; feature: human-associated habitat; material: faeces...
GGCGTCCCTGCAACCCGCCTTGGTGCTACGCCCCAAACCCCATACTGAGATATATAAATATAAATAAATTGTAATCGGAGAAATCAAATGAAACTGTATCTTACCGACCTTGACGGGACGCTTCTTGACCATAAGGCGCAAATCGGACGAATGACAGAGGCGCTGATGAACAGGCTTATTGACGATGATATAAAGATAAGCTACGCCACCGCACGTTCAGTGCATTCAGCCGAGCCGAAAGTAAGCTGTATCAATTTCAGGCTGCCCGTGATAACTCATAACGGTGCTTTTATAATCGACCCTGTCACAAAGGAGCGTATCGTAACGCATTTTTTCAGCGAAGAATCAAAATCGTTCATGAAGTCATTTTTCTATGAACATAAAGAATCGGTGCTTGTGTACTCGGTCATAGACAATTACGAAAGAGTAAGCTATCTTAAAAACCGGCTCAACAAGGGTACGGAGCGTTATTTAAAGGACAGGGCCGGAGACAGAAGAATGCACCGAGCAAAAAGCTATGACGAACTGTTCGAAGGCGATATTTATTATATAACGCTTATCGAGCCTGTAATGAAGCCCGATGAGCTTGACCGATATTTTTACAGAACGAACGGCTTTTCAAGAAACTATCAGCCCGATACATACGATACCGACGAATACTGGTATGAAATCTACCGTGAGGATGTTTCAAAGGCAAATGCGGCACTGAAGCTGAAGGAGCTTGTCGGTGCTGATGAACTTATAGTTTTCGGCGACAACACAAACGATATATCAATGTTTACCATAGCCGACAGATGCTATGCCGTATCCAATGCAACAGATAAGCTGAAAGAACTTGCAACGGGGATAATCCGTTCAAACGAGCAAGGCGGTGTGCCTGTGTTCATACAGTGCGACAGCTGTACTGTAAGGCAGTATGATAAGCAGCCTCTTTACGTTTCACCCGACAACGCACGGTTCAGCGCCTGTACTGCTACCGCCGACAGCGGCGACGGTGTGGGCATACTGAACGAAAAGCAGATACACGCAACGCTGAAAAGCTATTTTGCCGCCACTCTTTTCGATAAGGAAATAAAGATAGGCAGTTACTTTGCGGACCTTGTTACCGAGAACGGAATTTTTGAGATACAGACGGCAAACTTCAGCTATCTTGTACCTAAGCTGAATACGTTTCTCAAAGCATCGCACGTTACGATAGTCTATCCTTTTCATAAAAAGAGCCGTCTTAATTATGTCGATAAGGCGACAGGCGAGATACTCAGTAGCGGAAGGAACATTACCGCAAACGATATGACCGACTTTTTCCTTGAACTGTACCGAATCAGGCAGTACCTGAACGATCCGAATCTGACCGTCTGCATTGCGGATATAGCCGTAGAAAATCTTCGCTACTGCGCAAAGGATATGAAACGCAGAAAGACAGACAGAAAGGTAGCCGTTCCCACCTCCCTGCTTCGCCTTACGTTTCTTGAGGACAGCGACAGCTACCGATGCTTTATCCCCGAAGGATTACCCGAAGCATTTACTCTTAAAGAATTCAGAAAGTGTATGCGTTCCGGCGATGCAGGCATCGCAATCAAAATTCTGCAATATGTCGGAGTAATTGATTATATCGGCAAAAGAGGCAACGAATATCTTTATAAAATCACATAAACGAAAACTCCCGTAAACCGTTTTGTCGGCTTACGGGAGCTATTTATTCATCGCCCTTAAGATACCTTACCGCTATCTGCGTCCTGTGTTCAAGACCTGTTTTTTCAAGTATCACGCTGATATAATTTCTCACCGTACCGTTTGACAAAAACAGCTTTTCGGCAATTTCTGCGTTCGAACAGCCGTCTGCAATCAGCTTTACTATATCAAGCTCTCTTTCGGTAAGCAGACCGAAAACGGCGCTCTTGCCGTAGCATTTTACTGCGGCGTCACGGATATACGACAGAATATCCTGCTGGAATACCGTACCGCCGTTATATACCGTCCTCAGCGCACTGAAAATCCCGTCTGTCTGCGTGTTTTTGAGAATATAGCCGCTGACCCCGACTTTAAGCGCACGCTGTATAAGCTCCTGCTCGTCAAACGTAGTCAGCAAAAGCGGCTTGCAGAGATTTTCTTCAAGCATTATCTTTGCGGCTTCAATGCCGTCCATAACCGGCATTCTTATATCAAGCAGCGCTATATCGGTCTTGTATTTCCTGCAAAGCTCTACCGCTTCTGCACCGTTGCAGGCGACACCTGTCACCTCGAAATCAGGCTGTGACGAGATTATCATCTTAAGCCCCTCACGGATTATGCTGTCGTCATCTGCGATAATTATCTTCATACGTTCTCCTCTTTCAGACTGAATATGTTTACTACCGAAAATCCGTCCGTCTGTGCAGGAAATATGCACTTTCCGTCCGTAAGCACCGTTCGCTCCTCTATCGCCGTAAGACCCGTACCCTTTTTGAAGCTGTCGCTTCCTTTGCCGTTATCCTTGAACTCGGCACGGATCACCTTGTTCATAACCGATATTTTCAGCGAAAATTCGTCCGCTCCCGAATGCTTGAGCGTATTTGTAAGCGTTTCAACGAGATTTTCCTTTATGCAGTTCCATATGCGGAATGTGATTCTGTCCGCATCCCCCTTGATTTCAAGCGTTGTCCTTATGTTATATTTTGCCTTATATTCACCGAGTATCTCTTTAAGCTCACTTATTCCTATTGTTTTGCTGTCGGGACGCTCATCACGCAGTGCCTGCCTTATATCGTCAACTCCGCTTCTGAGATTATCGGTTACTGTAGTAATACATTGCTCCGCACTGTCGGGGTTTGTCCTGATGTTCAGCTTTGCCGCCTCAAGCAGGATTATACTTCCGGAAATACTGTGTCCGAGCTTATCGTGTATCCTTGCTGAAAACCGTCTGCGTTCTTCGATAGCCGCAGATTTCTTTGCTGTTTTGGCGTATTCTTCAAGGCTTGCTATCCTGCGGTTGAGGCGAACAGTTTCCTCTCTGCTTTCTGCAAGCTGTTCACGGCATTTGATAAGCTGTCCTGCGGTAATATGGCTGACAGTGAATGCCACAAGCATTATAATAAGTATCAGCACATCAATAAACGGCGGTTTTACTATAAAAAGAACAAGCAGTACCGAAATAGCACCAATATGTCGGAAATACTTTCCCGCACCGAATTTATCTACAGCAAAGATTACGGCAAAGCACAGCACGAATATCAGATTGTCGCTGTATATAAGAAATGCGATAAAAGCCGAAACGCACGAACAGACCGCCGCCGCTTTATCCGACTTTTTAAGCACCGACAGCAGATATTCAGCCAGAGCAAAGCAGGAAAAGGCGAGTACGGTAAGCACCGTATCGCCCGAATCACAGTTATTCATTATATTCATAGTGCCGAATGCGGCTGTTGCCGTGAGTTTGAATACAAGATATATAAGTGACAATTCGTATTCCTTTCGTTATGCCTTTGAAACTACCGACTTTCTGCCGAAAAGTGCGGCGCTTGCAAGCATTATAAGCAATGTGTAGAGTATAAGCACGCAGATGTTTATCACAGGCTGTTCAGCCTCGCCCGACATAAAGCAGACATACCAGTATTGCGGCGTGATATATGACAGATATTTCAGCATACCTGCCGTTTCGTCTATCGGAAACTGGGCCTGGAGCTGGTCGCCGACTTGGGAGAGTTGTGGGAATCCCGCGCCTATCGAGGTAATACAGCCCGAAAGCGTGGCAAGAGCCTGCTTTGAGCTTATCAGCTGTGCGAGCATTATTGATAATGCCGAGTTGAACAGCGAGTAGATTATTACGGCGGCAAACACAAGCGGATAGCCGGCTGTCATCTGAGCGCCCGTGATAAGCAGGTACAGCGGTAAAATGACAAGTGCCGTAAAGGATATAAGCACGCTTGCCCCAAGCGTTCCGACAATGTACTGTACGCCCGTTACAGATGAAACAGCCATTCTGCTGTATGTTCCGTACTGCCTGTCTTCCATTACCGCAAGTGTGATAAATATGCCGATAGCTGTGACAAGCATTATCATAAATCCTTCGGAGAACTTAAAGCCTGCAGAGACATATTCGTCCTCCCTGTCGGATATTACCGCATTTTCCTTAGTGAGCTTTGTGTCGGCGGCATCGCTGTTCATAATTCTCGAAAACAGCTCTGCATCGCCTTTTGCGGCATTTGCGGCAATATTGACGCTTCTCATAAAGCCTTCGATATATACCGAGATATAAGCGCCGTTTTCGTAATCGTCAAGAGTGGTGGATTTTATCTTCACGTCTTTTCCGCCGATTACATTCTTTTCAAAGTCCTGCGGTATCTCTATTATAGCAGAAACGTCACGGTTAATCAATTTATCATTGAATTTTTCTTTGCCGTCCTCGATAATGTTCATATTTATCCTGTCGCTGAGATAGCTTTTCAGCATTGCGGAAAGCTCCGATTTATCGTTATCGGTAAGGGCAATGTCTATCTTGTCGTTTACCGAGAACACGTTTGCTATCGGTCTGCCGCAGTAATAAAGCCCTATACTGCCTGCCCCTACAAGAAGTGCGATTACAAGTGCGTATTTAAGACGCTTCAGCATACCGAAAAATACCGTTCTTATATTATTCATAATACGCTCCCCTTTCAGACGGATTTTTTTACACGGAATATTGCCGCACCGATAAGCGATACCGCAACCGTCACGGCAAGGCATACCGCAATTACCGCCAACGCACTGTCGCTTTCACCGTAAAGAGTAAGTCTGAATGCCGCCTGCTGAACGATATAAGGCGGCAGCTTGTCGCTGAGCCCTTCGATAAATACCTGCTTTGAAAACGAGCCTGAGAAGAACAGCAATGCCCATGTAAGCGGTATCACGATGCTCTCCGCAGGTATTTTTATCAGTACCCCTATCAGCATACCTACAGCTATCGTCGCAAGTGAGCAGCAGGAGAACAGCAGGAACAGAATAAGGTTTCCGACAAAGCTGTCGCAGTATTTCGCACCGAACACAAACACCGAAAACAGCATTATCACCGCATTTCCTATAACTGCGGGGGGAAGCGTACCGATGAGCTTTCCGAAAAACAGCTTTACTTTGCCGACAGGTGACAGATAAAGACGTTGCAGGGTGAATATCCTTTCCTCGTCCTTAAGAGACGTACTGCCCATTATCATATGCGACATGAATATCATCATTACCGCCATACTCACCGCATAATAGTCCATCATACTCCGTGTAACGCCAAGTCCGTCCTGCTCTACAAATGTCTTTTCGGTATCGGTATCTGTATTCATAAGCAGTGACGGGTCGGTCGATGCTATTTTATAATATGTATCGGATACAGCAATGAAAGAATTCAGCACCGAGCCGAGCGCCCTGTTTGCAATTTCGTTTCTGCCACAGTATAACTGGATTTCCCCGTTTTTAAGCTCGATATATGCGTCTATATCACCCTTGTCGGTAAGGCTCAGTGCGGTTTTTTCATCGCTTACCTTTTCCGCCTTTATCATACTGATATTGTCAAGAAACTCAGCAAATGCCTTGCCGCTTTGCTCGTCTGTTTGCGCAACACTGTATTGCAGTTTAATTTCTCCTATGTCATAATCCGCTATATCAAGATTCTGAAGCATTGTTCCGAGAAAGAATACCAGCAGTACCGGGAAGAAAAGCCCCATGAATACGTTTGCGGGGCTTCTGAAATACTCCCTTATCTGTTTTATTATCAAACTAAGCATATTTCCGCTCCTTAACGTATCTCGTGTCCTGTAAGCGACAGGAACACAGTGTCCATATCCGGCTTTTCCGTGCTTCGATTACAGGCAGATTTTGCTTTACAAGCTCGCTTATAACGTGTGAAATATCGTTACAGCTTATGCTCATATCTACGCTTATCATATTGTCGCTAAATTGCACCCTGTTTACATCGGGCAGGCAGGAAACAGCCCTTGATACTCTGCTTCTTGTTTCGCTGTCGCACTGCTTTGTGGTGATATGTACCGTACAGCTGTCGGTTATCATCGTTATAAGCTCCTGCTGTGTGCCTTCTGCCACAAGTCTGCCTTTGTCAATTATAGCGACTCTGTCACAGATTTCCTCTACCTCGTGCATATAGTGCGAGGTATATATTACTGTCGCACCGCTTTCACGCAGTTTCTTTATCGAACTCATTATATGCTCTCTTGACTGTGCGTCAACGCCTACGGTAGGTTCGTCCATAACTATCAGTTTAGGCTTATGCGCTATACCGCAGGCAATGTTAAGTCTGCGCTTCATACCGCCCGACATTTTCTTCGGCTTCATATCTGCCTTATCCGCAAGCCCTGCAAATTCGAGAGCGGTCATTGCATTCTTATGAAGCTGTTCGCCCTTGAAGCCGTACAGCGAAGCGAAAAATTCAACGTTTTCCTTTGCGGTAAGATACGGGTACACCGCTATCTCCTGCGGAACACATCCGATCATCCGTCTTATCTCCGCTCTTTGCTTCACTGTATCCATACCGTCTATCGTCACACTTCCCGAAGTCGCTTCGTCAAGTGTTGTGATAATATTTATCGTGGTTGACTTTCCTGCCCCGTTAGGACCTATAAGCCCGAATATCTCGCCCTCGCTTACATTGAAGCTGAGGTTATCTACGGCACAGTGATTGCCGTAATTCTTGACAAGGTTGTTCACGCTTGCAAATATCATAAGTATTCCCCTTTCGGCTGTTTATTTATCTTACTGTAACGATTATACACCTGCAAAGCGGATTTCACCAGTTACAAACGGTATTTTCCAGTATGACATTTGTAATAAAAAAGCTCTGACGGAGCGTTAACCCCGTCAGAGCCTTTGACTTATTAAGTTATTGATTATTCATCGTCGGCTGAGATGCTCTCTGTTCTGTAAATGAACTTTACAGTGCCTTCTGTCTTATCCGACTTACCGCCGAATGTGTCATAGTCCTTGCCTAAAGCTACTGTTGCCTTCAGCTTGTCGATAAGTCCTGCAATATCGCCGTCAACAGCGTCTACTATCTTCTTGACAGCCTTCTCGTTGAACTCATCCATACCGTCGTTCAGCTCCTTAGCACCGTCCCTTAACTGCTTTACGCCGTCAATAAGAGTTGCTACACCGTCATTGAGTTTATCTGCACCGTCCTTAAGGTCGCCTGCACCGTCATGAAGCTGTAATGCACCGCTGTGAAGTGTGCCTACACCTGCAACAAGGCTTGTCGTACCGTCCTTTAACTGTCCTGCGCCGTTGTCAAGCTGTGTTGCACCGTCGTAGAGCGTGCCTACACCGGCTACAAGGCTTGCCGTACCGTCCTTAAGGTCGCTCGCGCCCTTGTCAAGCTGATTTACGCCTGAGATAAGCGTTGAGCCGCCGCTTGTAAGCTGCTCTGTTCCGCTCTTAAGCTGTGTAGTACCGCTGTGAAGATCCTTAGTACCGCTGTAAAGCTGTGTTGCACCTGCCGACAGTGTCTTTGAACCGTCATATGCACTGTCAACGCCCGCCGTATACTCAGTAAGTCCTGTATAGAACTGATTGTAGGAATCAAGCTGTGCGATAAGATTCTTTATCGTTGTCTGACCTGCCTTAGCCTTTGCTACAGCTTCGTTTATCTGCTTTGTGACCTTTTCGCTTTTCATATTCTGCTCGATAAGCTGTTTCTTCTGTGCTTCAACATTTGTGCTTATCTGAGCCTTAACAGCATCTGTTGACATCTGAGCGGAAACTGCGGCTGTAACCTTAGCCTGTACGGCTTCGGGTATCTGTCCTGCCTTTACTGCCGCATTGTACTGCTCTGCGGTCATATTATAGCCTGCGGCTTTGAGAACACCCTCAAGCACCTTTGCCTGTACAGCTTTTGTAACGCCTGCTGTTATAGCGTCATTGTTCTTTTCTACCTCGGCAGTTACCGTTTTGAGTGCCGTATTGTAAGCAAGAGTGTAGACCTTATCCTTGTCAAGAGAATCAACCAGCTTGTTAAGCTCTGTCTTGTAATTCTTTATAGTCAGTTTAGAAACGGTAAGACCGGAAGCCTTTATCTGCGTTTCGGCTGTGGATAACAGCGTGTCGAATACCTGCTTTGCGCCTGCGTTCAGCTGTTCGCTGTTTGATGAAAGCTCGCCAAGACCTTCGTTCAGCTCTGAAGCTCCTGCGCTTACCTGTCCTGCACCGTTCTCCACCTGAGATGCGCCGCTGTCAAGCGATGACGCACCGCTGTTAAGCTTATCTGCACCTTTGATAAGATCGTTTGCACCACCTGCCAGTGCAGATGTGCCTTCCTTCAGCTTTCCTGCACCGCTGTCAAGAGCCTCTGCACCTGTCTTCAGATCCTTGATACCGGCTACCAGAGAAACCGTGCCGTCCTTCAGCTTTACTGCGCCTACGTTCAGTTCATCCGCACCGCTCTTTAAATCGTTTGTGCCGTTTACAAGTGTGCCTGTGCCGTCATACAGAGTGCCTGCACCGTCTGCAAGCTGTTTTGTACCGTCAGCAAGCTCGCCCGATTTTTCAAACAGTGTAACAAGTCCGTCATAAAGCTGTGAAGAACCGTCTGAAAGCTGATCTACAGCGTCTGTGAATTCCTTGATGGTACCGTCAATATCGTCCATATTGAGCTTGTCGGTATCGACCTCGTTGAACAGCTCTGTCGTGCCTACCGTCATGCAGGTCATAAGCTCGAAATCCTTGACATCTGCGCTGATTTCAACGTATGAGGGGATTTCATAATCGTCCTTGTCAAGTCCTAAGTTTTCCTGCATACCGGGAAGTGCAAAGCCGAGAACCGCCGATCTGTCACCGTCGTTTACCAGCTTGCCGTTGGTTACCTTTACATTCGAGAACTTCTCGTTATCAAGAACCGTTCCTGTTACCATCAGGAAAGGAACGTACATCTGCGTATCCTTGCCGTCAACCTTCACGGTACGCTTTTCATTATTCGTATAGTCGAAGCGGATCGTTACCTTGCCGCTCTTGCCTTTTATTTCATCGGGAGTGACCGTCTTGCCGTCAAGAGTATATGTAATCTTCATATCAACGGGGAGCGTCTTGTCTGTCGTACCCTGATAGTAAATGTCACTGCCTTCAGCCGCCCATTTGTAATTTTCGCCGCTGTTTGTAAAACTCTCGTTGCCCTTTACATTCTTAATGTCCTTAAGCGAGGTTTCGTCCTCTATCGTGGCGTTGTGCGAGCCGTTCTTCAGCCAGTCGCTGACGATGACCTTCTTTGTTGTACCGTCTGCGTTTGAGATGATATATACCGTTTCTTCCTTGCCGTCCGTATCCGAGCTGCTCTTTTCGCTGCTTCCGGTTTCTGTGCTGTCAGAAACGGATGACGATGTATTATTATCGTTACCGCCCTGTGCGGCGAATGCAAGAAGTCCCGAAGATGTGCCTATCATTGCGGCGGCAAGAACTATTGAAACTATCTTTATTATCTTTTTTCTTATCTCTTTCATACTGTTGTCCTTTCTCAGTTCGTCTTTTTGCCGGCTTGTCTTGCTTCTTTAAAGCCGAGGCTTGTATGGATTATAATCTTATCGAACAGCTTGAGCATAGCAGGTAATAACAGGATTACCGATACCATACTTATGATTGCGCCTCTTGCCATAAGTGCGCAAAGTGAGCTTATCATATCTACGTTTGAATAAATGCCTACACCGAATGTAGCGGCGAAGAAGCCGAGCGCACTTACTATAATTGAGGGTATTGATGACTTAAGCGCTGTATAAACCGCCTCGTTCTTGTCACTGCCCTTGTTACGTTCCTTCTTGTATCTTGTTGTCATAAGGATTGCATAGTCAACGGTTGCGCCAAGCTGGATGGTACTGATACAGATAGGTGCGATGAACGCAAGCTCTGTACCTGTGTAACACGGAATACCGAGGTTTACGAATATGGCAAACTCGATTACCGCTACAAGTATCAGCGGAAGTGAAACCGACTTGAAGGTTACCAGAATGATAAGGAAGATTGCGGCTATCGAAATTACATCGACTACCTTGAAGTCCCTGTCGGTTACTTCGATAAGGTCCTTCGTACAGGGCGCTTCACCGATAAGCATTGCCGAGCTGTCATACTTCTTTATAATGTTGTTTATCTCTGTTACCTGATTGTTTACCTCGTCTGTTGCCGTTCCGTATTCACTGCCTACAAGCATAAGCTGGTACTTATCACTCTTAATCACATCCGAGATAGAATCGGGGATCATCTCTGAGGGAACAGCCGAGCCGATAAGTGAATCGAAGCCTACCGCAAGGTTTACACCGTCAACCTTTCCGACCTCGTCAAGCATCGCCTTTGCGTCCTTCTGCGACAGCTTTGAATCTGCGAGTATCATATGAACGTTTGACATTCCGAAATCGTCCTTCAGCTTTGTGTTGGCGATGACGAAGTCCATATCCTGAGGCATCGTCTGGCTCAGATCGTAATATTTCTGTGTGTTGTTATAGCCGTAAACCGCAGGTCCTATCAGCACTGCGAATATTATAAGGAATATCCACGAACGCTTTGTGATGAATCTTGCGACCTTGTCGAACTTCGGCATAAGCTGTTTGTGTCTTGTCTTTTCGATAGCCTTATCGAATACAAGGATAAGTGACGGGAGGATAGTTACACAGCCGATAAGACCGAATACAACGCCCTTCGCCATTACGATACCGAGATCCGCACCGAGCGTAAAACTCATAAAGCACATTGAAAGGAAGCCGGCAATTGTTGTGATAGAAGAACTTGCTACAGAAATGATACTGTTTGAAATGGCGTGTGCCATCGCACGTTCCTTATCGCCGTCAAATCTTACCTTCTGCTCGTTGTAGCTGTGCCAGAGGAATATCGAATAGTCCATCGTAACACCAAGCTGCAGTATAGCGGAAAGTGCCTTTGTTATGTAGCTTATCTCGCCTAAGAAGTAGTTACTGCCTAAGTTGTAGAGAATAGCCATACCGATACTTACGAGGAAGATTATCGGGATAAGGAAAGAATCCATAAAGAGCATCATTACCACTACAGCAAGAACTACTGCGATAGCGACATATATCGGCTCTTCCTGCTCGCAAAGGTTTTTAAGGTCTGTTACCATTGCGGACATACCCGAAACGAAGCACTGATTGTTCGTTACATCTCTTATCGTGTTGATAGCTTCCATTGTTTCATCGGCTGATGTCGATGTATCGAAGAATACCGCCATAACCGTTGAATGATCGGTGTTGAATGCGTCTTTTATCTTGTCGGGAAGAATATCCATAGGTATTGAAACGTCTGCTATCGAATCATACCATATTACCGAGTCAACATGATCTACCGCTTCTATTTTTTCTTTAAGAGCGGAAACGTCCTTCGGCTCCATATCTTCCACAATTATCATACTGAATGCGCCCTTGCCGAAGTCATTCAGCAGAATGTCCTGACCCTGTATGGTTTCCATAGTGTCGGGCAGGTAATTGAGCATATCGTAATTTATTCTTGTAGCTATCATACCGAGTACCGAGGGTATCAGCAGTACGACCGCAACTATAAGAATGATTACTCTGTGCTTTGTTATCCATTTGCCTAGCTTAATCATCTTTATCCTCCCTGTCGCTTGTTTCTACATAGATTTTGTCATCGGCGTGTACTTCTTTTTTTATAGCCTTGACTGTGTATGCGGCGATCCATATATTTGAAATGCCGTCCGCAAGCAATGTGATACCGAGCAGAACAGTAAGCGCTACCGCACTCTCAAAGGGGTTTACGAGTAACAGTATTCCTATTCCGCCTGTAACTATTGCGCTGACAAGAATCAGCCACCAGCTCCTTACGCCGAAACGCTTTGCATCAACGGCTGTCTGTATCTTCATTATGCCGTCGATCATAAAATAAATGCCCATTATGACAGGCACCAGAGCCATTATATTACCCGGATGGATAATAACTACAAGTCCGAGCAGGATCGCTATGATACCGAATGCAAAGTCAAACTGGAACGCCAGCCCGTAGGGGTCGGCTGAAAAATATCCCGTGATTTTTACAATGCCGAATACTATAGCCGCTATTCCAAGCATATAGCATACCGCAAGCATTGAAATCTCCGGGAAAAGAATAAGTATAAGTCCTATGACCGCAATTGCGGCGCAAGTGGAAATATATGCTGCTTTTGCACGTTTGATAAATCTCATGATTTTCAGTCCTTTCTTTTTCTTTACAGCTATATTTTAACCCGCCGTGACGGTTTATACAACGGTCAATCCTGCGCCACTGTTCAATTTTAGGGCAATCGGTATAAATTGACCGATTTTTAGGCAGATGCGACTTTTTGCCTAAAACTTGAATTTTTAACGGGAATGTTGTATAATTATAACCGTAAAATAGAAAGCAGGAGAAACCACAGGCTAAAACGGAGGTAATATGTCCGAACTTACCAAAAGAGCAATACAGGAATCGTTCAAAAAACTGCTGAGCAATCAGCCCTTAGATAAAATAACGGTAAAGAACATTACCGATGACTGCGGAGTAAACCGCAACACGTTCTATTATCATTACAGCGATATTTATCAGCTTCTTGAAGAAATCTTCCTTACTGAAGCGCAGAAATCCGTAGAAAAGATGGAGGTCGGTCAGTCGTGGGAGGAAGGACTCAAGACAGGGCTTTGCTTCGTAAAGGAGAACAAGAAGCTGATATACCATGTATATAACTCGCTTCACCGTGAAACTATTGAGCGTTATCTTTACAGCGTTTCACTTGACTTTGCCGGCAAATTCATTGATAACGTTTCAAAGACGCTGGAGCTCAGCGTTTCCGACGATGACAAGAAGTTTATCGCATCATTCTATAAATATGCAATTGTCGGCATTGTCCTTGACTGGCTTGAGGGCGGTATGAAAAGCGATCCCGACGAGCTTATTGAAAGAATGTCCAAACTGCTCAGCGGCACTCTCAAGACCGTACTTGAAAACGCCGTAAAAAAGTAACGATCGCTTTTCGCACGGTCGGCAGCATTGACAGTCGGCGGCACTTACCTTTTTTATACAATATTTATTTCGATTTTTCGCCATATTTACCGTATTTCTTCTATCAATTATTGACTTTTTTGTGGAAGTATTGTATAATCAAAGCAGGATACTGTGCTATTCTGTCATAAAGTAATAAAAATATCGGCCTGCATTTTAATGCAGACTGTTTCGATAATAAGGGAGAAATTTATGAAGAAGATTATTGTAACATTTATTGCGACAATAACAGCGGCGCTTCTGCTCTGCTTTTCCGTAAGTGCGTTTGACAATAACGACTACGGCGGTGGCGGCGGTTACGACTACGGAGGCGACTATGGCGGCGGATATGACTACGGCGGTAACGATTACGGCGGCAGCAGCTACAGCGGTGACGCCGACCCTGTTTCCGTTATAATAGGTATAGGCATAGTAGTTGTTATTATTATCATATCAACAATCGGCGGAAGCAAAAAGAAATCCTCCGGCGGCGGCACACCACGTCCTTCATCAATGAACGGCGCAAACGTTGTACTGCCCAACAGAACCGAACAGATAGAAGGCATTATAAAACAGAAGGATCCCAACTTCTCGGCTTCCGACCTTATCACTTTCACAAAGCAGGTATACATAGATATTGAAAATGCCTGGTGCAAACGTGACATGACCCCCGTAAGACCGGTTATGCACGAAAACCTTTACAACACCACCTGCAAGCAGGTACAGGCAAAGATAGAACAGGGCGTTGTTTACCACTACGAGAGCATCGCTATAGATACGGCTTACCTTACCTCGTATGAGCGTGATTCGCAGTTTGAATATGTAACGGCATACCTCACCTCAAGAATGATAGATTATCAGGTAGACGAAAAAACAGGCAAGATTATAAGAGGCGACAAGACTACACGCTGGGTTCAGAAGTACAAGATGAAGTTTGTACGTTCGCTCGGTGTCGAAACAAAGACGGAAACCGGCAAGATGACCGGACACAACTGCCCCAACTGCGGCGCACCGCTTGAGATTTCTTCTTCCGGTGTATGCGAATACTGCGGCTCTGTTGTTACAACAGGTCAGTATTCATGGGTACTGACGGATTTCTCAGGTATAAGAAACGATACTGTAGACGACGGTATAAAGGGAGTATAATGTGGATATAACATCGTTCATTCTTTCAATATTAAGCTGGCTTGCTCCGCTTATAGTCATCGGTATCATCGTACTTGTCATTGTGTCGAAGGTGCGGAGCGCTTCGCAGAAATATCTCGGTATGTCGCCGTCACAGGCAATGGAACTGATAAACAAGGGTGTCAAGGAGGAAGCTACCACTCCTAAGGGTATAACAGCCCTCAGTGAAATGTACGGTCCTGCCATCACCCGTGATTTTCCCGAAATAGGATACAAGGGCATGGAGGTCAAGGCAAGAAATGCAATAGTCGCAATTCTCAATGCCATAATGAACAAAAATGCCGAATCGCTTAAGGCAAGCGAATATACGCAGGATCTTATAAACAAGGTCAATAACCGTATAACCACCCTTAATGCGAACAACGAAAAAGAGATTTTCAATAACATAAAAATTCACCGTTGCGGAATCGCAAACTACCAGAACAGAAGCAAGGAAGCAACGGCAAGGTTTGAAATTTCTCTTCAGTATGAATATGCAAAGGTGTCGGAAGAAAAGGCAGACAGCGCAAAGCCTGCGCTTATGCAGACAGCGTACAGCGTAACGCTCGCTTACAAGCAGGATCTGCACGAACAGACGACAAGCATTGTATTTTCAAGCAACTGCCCCAACTGCGGCGCTCCCATTGATGCGTCTGCAAAGGGCAAGAAGTGTCCGTACTGCGGAAGCGGCATTACAGAAATTGCCGACCGTATATGGCTGGTCAACGATTTTAATTTAGTAAAATAAATTAAAAACTCAATTCGAAAGGAAATATTACTATGGGACTTATTAAAGCAGCTGTAGGCGCTCTCTCAGGTACTCTCGGCGATACCTGGAAAGAGGCCATTCACTGCCCTGTTATCGGCAACGATACTGTTGTTGTTAACGGCGAGAAGATGCACAACGGTAATGCAAGAAGCAGTAACGTAAAGGGAACCGACAACGTTATCAGCAACGGCTCGGCAATCATGGTTGAAGAAAACACCTGTATGCTGACACTTGACAACGGCAAGATAACAAACGTTGTTACAGAACCCGGACGTTACATACTTGACAACTCGACAGCACCTTCAATCTTTGCAGGTCAGATAAAGGATTCGCTCAAGGATCTTATTTCAAGATTCACATACGGCGGAACACCTGCCACCGAGCAGAGAGTAATCTACATCAACCTTCAGAAACTGCCCGGAATCCCCTTCGGTACAGGAACACCCGTTCCCTATCCCGATCCCCGTTATAATACAACAGTAGAGCTGCGTTTCTACGGCACATTCGAGGTTCAGATACCCGATGCCGAGAATGCCTGCAAGTTCTACGCAGAAGTTCTCAGCAAGGGCGTAAACGCTCCTCAGGTCTACGTTAAGGACATTTTCAAGAACGAGCAGTATAAGAACGAGTTCATGCAGTCACTGATGGTAGCGTTAAACCAGCTTTCAGCAGAAGGCTACAGCTACAACCAGATTACAAGCCAGCTCAACAACCTTACCAACAAGACTAAGGACGAAACCGCTAACAACTGGGCACAGAGAGGTCTGATGCTCACAAATATCGGTCTTGGCCCTATCACGATTTCCGAAGAAACAAAAGAGCTTCTTAAGGATCGTCTTAAGGCTGATACAATGCTCGGCGGCGATGTTCAGCGTGCTATGATGACAGGTGCCGTTGCTCGTGGTATCGAAGCGGCAGGCTCAAATGAAAACGGCGCTATGATGGGCTTTATGGGTATGAATATGGCTATGAACGCAGGTAACAACGTTCTCGGCGGTATGCCTGCGGCTCCTCAGCAGACAACACCTCAGCAGCCGACTCCGGGCGGATGGAAATGCTCGTGCGGCGCTACAAACACAGGTGCATTCTGTTCTTCCTGCGGCGCTAAGAAGCCTGAGGCTTGGACCTGCTCATGCGGTCAGTCAAACACAGGCAAGTTCTGCGCTAACTGCGGCAAGAGCAAGGAAGGTGACGCTCCCGCTGCTCCCGCTCCTTCAAGCTGGACGTGCGAATGCGGCGCAACCAACACAGGCAAGTTCTGTGCAGAATGCGGCAAGTCAAAGCCTGCAGCTCCCAAGAAGTACAAGTGCGACAAGTGCGGCTGGGTACCTGCCGATCCCGAACATCCTCCGAAGTTCTGCCCCGAATGCGGCGACCCCTTCAACGAGGACGATCTGGTATAATAAACATAATAAACAAGCATTTACCCTCCCTCACGGGAGGGTTTTGTGCGGTTTGATCAAGATAACGAGTGTAGAACAATGAATACTGCGATAAGTTTTATAAAGAAAAATACAGTTATGGTGATAGCTTTACTGGCGGCGGTTATCACATCATTTATAGTTCCGCCCGACGAGAAATATCTCAATTATTTCGACTATAAGACGCTTGCCTGCCTTTTCAGCGTACTTGCGGTCGTATGCGCCCTTAAAAACGTACAGTTCTTTTATATTCTCGCCTGCAACATAGTAAAAAAATTCCGCAATATACGGCTTTGTACAGTGGTGCTTGTATGGGTCACCTTCATAGGCTCTATGCTGATTGCAAACGATATGGCTCTGCTGACCTTTCTTCCGCTGGGATACTATGTACTGCATACCGCAGGCAAGGAACGCTATATGGCGTTCACGTTCATAATGCAGAATATCGCCGCTAATCTCGGCGGTATGCTCACTCCATTCGGAAATCCCCAGAACCTTTATCTTTATTCGAAGTTCAATATTCCGATAGGCGAATTTACGCTGATAATGCTTCCGCCGTTTATCCTTGCCGTTGCAATGATAACGCTATGCTGTATTATCTTTGTAAAGCCTGAGCCGATAGAGCTTAAGTCCGCTCCCGAAAAAATCGACCGTAAACGCACAGCCGCTTATCTTTTCCTGTTCGCCATAGCTATAATTATCGTGTTCAACTTCATCCCATACTGGATAGGTATGATATTCATCACGCTGACGCTTATCGTTATGGACAGAAAAGCGCTCGCCGCAGTTGATTATCCGCTTTTGTTCACATTCGTATTTTTCTTTATTTTTGCCGGAAATATGGCAAGGATAGATGTGATAAAGAACCTGTTTTCATCCGCCCTTCAGCTTAACCCCCTGCTTTTCAGTGTGATTTCCTGCCAGTTTATAAGCAACGTTCCTTCGGCAATACTGCTCTCGCAGTTTACAAACGATTATCACAGCCTTCTGCTCGGAGTTAATATCGGCGGTGTCGGAACGCTGATAGCTTCACTCGCAAGCCTTATAACGCTCAGCAAATACAATTCGCTCTGCCCGGGCAAGACAGGCAGATATATAGCTGAATTCTCCGCTTTCAATTTCAGCTTTCTTATTGTACTTACTCTATTCTGTTCGTTTCTCGTCTGAGCTTATGTAGTCGATCATCAGACATTCGTCAAGCATTTCGTCTGTAAAACTGCTGTTTGCGCTTTCGTACCGTCTGATGTTATCCTCCTTCATCCACTTCTCGATGGTAGGGTATACAGGCATATTCTGCCGCCCGTGCATATCAGCCCATTTATTGAAACGTTCAATATATCGCTCAACGTTGTCCGCACCGAATTTTTCGGTTAATTTTGCTTTGTATGCGGCGGCGGAGAGCGATTTTTTGTCGGTATCGTCCGACAAAACGGCACTTACCTCATCAAAACTGCTCTTAACTGTGCTATCCTTATCTGAACTTTCCTTGCCTGTGCCGTCATCTGACGGGCAGATGTCAGACGTTTGACTACATTTTGTTGTCATAGCCTTTTCCTGCCCTACAGATTTCCTCTGCTCTGCCGCTTTTTCGGGATCGAGTATATACATTCCGTCAGCACGGACATAGAGCATGTCACGCTCATCTGAGAACGAGGTCTTTTTCATACGGTCAGAGCGTATGTGGTTATTTATCTTCCAGTGAGCAATTGCATATACACCCGACTCAAACGGGATAATAAAGCCGTTTTTGCACAATGCTTCTATATCGCTTTCACTGCACCCAGTAAGCCTGCGTACATATCCGGCGCAGTTGACAAACCCTTCATCGTCCGCATACATTGAAAGCTGAAAGTACAGCACCTGTGCCGGCGATGGCAGATCTATAAATTTATCGCTCCATAATACCTGCTTTGAAAACATCCGCTTTTCTGCCATTTTTACATTTCCCCTTTCTTATGGCACAAAAATAATCAACAATTTGTCGATATAGGTATTATAGCACTGTTTTCTTTGCTTGTCAACCCTATGTTGCAAAATTTGTTTGTTTAAGAGGACATTTTAACGCAATGTAGACAAAAAGAAACCGCAGGCATGCCTGCGGTCAGGTTGTAGAAAAAGTCTGTTTTTGAAATAAACTTCTGATTTATTATCCCTATCCCCTTTAGGACACTCTGATGGCTTTGCCTCGTGCAAAGCTTGGTGTGTCCTTATTTCGGCATCCA
>ENA-OWPL01000935-OWPL01000935.1-human-gut-metagenome-genome-assembly--contig:-NODE-935-length-18487-cov-8.892849_pt1 | contig 18487 bp, 19 predicted proteins | sample MGYA00248263_ERZ651844 | MGnify/ENA primary metagenome ERZ651844 (study PRJEB26924, sample SAMEA4378256) | human gut metagenome | biome: human gut; feature: human-associated habitat; material: faeces...
GCAGATGATTAAGGACAGCGACAAGAAGCTGTTTGACATTGTGCTGGTCTGGAAGCTGGACCGTTTTGCCCGGAACCGCTACGACAGTGCCCGGTATAAGACCCAACTGAAGAAGAACGGCGTCAAGCTCATGTCTGCCACCGAGATCATCTCCGAGGGGCCGGAGGGCATTATTCTGGAATCTGTGCTGGAAGGTTATGCCGAGTATTATTCCGCTGACCTTGCCGAGAAGGTCGTGCGTGGACAGACCGAGAACATCCTGAAAGGCCGCTGCAACGGTGGCCGTGGAACCTTTGGGTACACGCTGGATTCCGAGCGGAAGTTCCACATCGACCCTCTCACCTCGCCTTTTGTGCTTGAATCGTTCAAGAAGTACAATGAAGGCTCCACTATGAAGGAGATTCGGGACTGGCTGAACGAAAACGGCATCAAGAACCCGGTGGGCGGTGCATTTACTTATAACAGCGTTGAACATATGCTCAAGAACCGGCGGTACATCGGAGAACTGAAATTCCGGGATGTGGTCGTACCGGATGCCATCCCGCCCATCGTGCCGCTGGAACTGTTCGATGATGTTCAGGAAAAAATCGCCAAAAACAAGAAAGCCCCTGCCCGGAGAAAGGCAGAGGACGACTATCTGCTCACCACCAAGCTGTTCTGCGGCTGCTGCGGTGCACTGATGTTTGGTGAAAGCGGCACGAGCCGGACGGGAGAAGTCCATCGCTATTATAAATGTGCCACCGCCAAAAAGAAGAAGGGTTGCAAAAAGAAAACCGTCCGCAAACAGTGGCTGGAAGATCTGGTGGTCAACCAGACCATGCAGCTTGTCAAGGACGATTCCGCCATGGAATCCATCATCGCCAAGGTCATGGAGCTGCAAGACCGGGAGAACACTAATCTTCCCCTCTATGAGAAGCAGCTCCTGGATGCGGAATCGGGTATCCAGAATATGCTCAATGCGATTCAAGCTGGAATCCTGACCAGTTCCACCAAGGAGCGGCTGGAGCAGCTCGAAGAAACCAAACGTGAGCTTGAAACTCGCATTGCAGAGGAAAAGCTGGCAAAACCCAAGATCAAAGAGGAATTTATCCGTTTCTGGCTACTGCGGTTCCGCAAGCTGGACATGAGCCTGAAAGACCAGCGGCAGGCGTTGGTGGATACATTCATCAATTCGATTTATCTGTACGATGATAAGGTTTTGATCACCTTTAACTATAAAGAAGGTACACAGACCGTGACTTTTGGAGAAGCGACAGAAGCTGCATCAAAGGGAAATGGTTCGGATTTGGATTGCTTTACTGCGATGGAAGGGACTCGAACCCCCGGCCTACTGATTCGTAGCGCACGCCGGGCGATTCCCTCAATTTTTGGAAGTTACGTTTCAACGTTGTTTCTAAGCGATACATCGCAGATTTTGAACTTTGAGTTTCTGCACCCTTTGTCCGATTTTGCAACGATTTGCACCCTTTGCACGTTTTGAAACCGTGCAAAAACCGTGCAGAAACCGTGCACTTACTCTCCGACAAATAAAATCGCCCTATCCCCCACCGACTTGACGGCATTGGTTTGAGTGACCGCACGCCAAAAATCGAGTCTTGGAGGATACGACTATGAACAAACTGCTTTCCTGCCGCTACAACATGGACACTGACCGGGTGGAAGCCCGGTTTGCAGACGGCACCACCATTGCCATCGACTGCACCGCCATCGAGGACGAGTACGGCAACACCCCGGCACAGCGGGCAGAGCTGGACTGGCTGCTGTACAATAAGCCGTTGGAGTATGCCCAGATGGTGCTGGGTGGGGAGATCGCGCATTATCTTTCCCTCGGCTGCGACCACGGCAGGTTGGAAGTCTGATCGTCACCCTGCTCCATTTTATTCTTCCAGCGAATCCGGCACCCCACAAGGCTTGCACTTTATGGGGTTGCCTTGTCCTTCTGCGGCAGTTTTCTCACGAGGAAAAGCGGCCCTCCACACCTGTGAAGGACCGCTTTTCGAATGGAGAATTTGGCAGTTTATGATGAAGATTCAGGAGAGCGTAAGAGAAGAAATTGCAACCTCTACCATTCCTTCTACAGAGACCTTACCGGTTCCAAACGGAACGATCAGGCTTTCGCCCTGTTTCACGGGCTCTCCGTTGATGGTTCCGCTGCCGGACAGAACGTTCAGGATCGCAAAGGGCTCATCCATCCAGAATTCGTATTTGTCGTATACCCGGACACGTGAGAGCGTGAAATACGGATTCCGGATCAGCTCTTCCCAGTCATAGTCCGGCGTGCAGCGAGACTTCTGGATCAGGGTCGTTGCTTCGTAAGGGCTTTGGATCACGTCCTTGCTTTGCTGGATGTGCAACGCACGGGGTTTGCCGTTCTGCAGACGGTCGTAATCATACAGGCGGTAGGTGATATCGCTGCTCTGCTGGACTTCCAGCAGGACCGTGCCTGCACGGATCGCATGCACCGTGCCGGGTGCAATGTAGAAAAAGTCACCGGGATGGATGGGACGCGGGTGCAGCAGTTTTTTCCACTCACCCCGGTCGATCTCTTCGGACAAAGCCTCATCGCTGCTGGCCGAGTGACCCACGATGATGTCGGCACCCGGTTCACAGTCCAGAATGTACCAGCACTCTGCCTTGCCAAGGCTGCCGTTTTCGTGGCGGCGGGCATAGCGATTGTCCGGGTGTACCTGAATGCTCAGGTCCTGCTTTGCGTGGATCACCTTTACCAGCAGCGGAAAACGGTCGCCGCCAATGTTCCCGAACAGTTCCTGATGCTCCTTCCACAGCCAACTCAGGGTCTTGCCTTGATATTCTCCTGCTGCGATCTCGCAGTCGCCATTGGGATGGGCACTTGTGACCCAGGCTTCGCCCGTATGGTCACTGGGGATCTCAAACCCCCGTTCTGCAAGCGCAGAACCGCCCCAAATCGTCTCTTTAAAAACCGGTTTCAACCGAATGAACTGTGCCATGGTAAGGAAGCCTCCTTTGCGAGCCTTTTCTGGTCTGGTAAAAAGATATCATACCGCGGTTTTTAATGAAACACATCTTTTTTGGAGCATACTGCGTTTTTTTCAGAACAAGGCACGCAGCTTTTTCTCAATGCATTTCCCGGTAGCAAAAGCCCTCAAAGTCCGCAAAGCTGTTGTGGGCATCCATATCCTGTGCACAAATGCCTACCATGGCACCGGTAAAGGCGCAGCGTTTACGGCGGTGGTTGATATAGTCATCGCTCAGGTGCTCTGCAGGCTGCACACCGCCCAGCAGAGCCCAGTCTGCCCCATTGGTCTTGTAGAAGAACCGTGCCTCGGCGCGGTTCACTTCTGCCCGCAGAGAAACCGCACCCTCAGGCAGGCAGACCGCCTCGCTGCCGTAGGAAAAGTCCTTGAAATCGCACTGCATCACCTGCAGGATTCGGCAGTGCCGCACCTCGTCCCATGTCACATACGCATAGATCCAGTTACAGGTATCATAATACAGGATCAACCCGGCCACCTGCTGGAAGTTTTGCGGAGCGAAATCCAGCGTGGTTTCTGCCGTAAAGTGAAAACTCTCCCACCGCCGGGCAAACAAGGTCTGCCGGTGATGGCTGGAAAGGGTCTGTCCGCCGTAGAGCCGCAGCCAACCGGGGCGCACCGTCAGGCTGTAATCCCGTTCTGCTTCCAGCGGCACACGCAGGGTCTTGAAGCTGACCGGCAGGGCTTCGTCCGGGGTAAACTCCACCGTCTCGCTGTGATCGGTGCAGGGCTGCACCGGGGAGTCCACTTCAATTTCCACGGCCATATCCGGGTGATGGGTGCCGTTTGTAAGCCGGGGCCAGCCGTCCACCCATTCGATCTTCTGCAAGGCGGTCTCCCGCCCCAGTGTGCAGTTGCCGCGCTCGGTCAGCGGGCGGGCACAGATCTGTGTGATGTACCACTCCTCCCCTTTCTGCAAAAAGCAGGCGTGGCCGCTTTTCTGCAACGGATTTGACGGATCATCTTTTGTAGTCATCAGCGGCAGATAGGGCGAATCTTCCCACGGGCCGTCCAGACTTTTTGCCCGCGCCACCGTGGCTGCGTGGCTGTAGCCGGTGCCGCCTGCAGCACAGAGCAGGTAATACCAGCCGTCTTTTTTCAGGATCTGCGGGCCTTCGCACACGCCCAGCGCAGTGCCCTTGTAGAAATGTTTCCGCTGGCCGATCAGCTTGCGTTTTTCGGCATCAAATTCCTGAATGACCGTTCCTACAAAGCCGGGATTCTCCAGCCGCCAGTCAAACAGCATGTTCAAGAAATAGTGTCTGCCGTCGTCATCGTGGAACAAGGCCGGGTCAAAACCACTTGCCGTCACAAAGGTCGGCTCGCTCCACGGGCCGGTGATGGCCGGGGCGGTAATGACGTAATTCAGGGTATCCTTGAAAGCCGTCGAACTTTTCACATCCGTGTACACCAACCAGAACAGCCCGTCTGCGTAGGACAGATGCGGTGCCCACAGACTGCCGGAATTATAGTTGCCTTCCAGATGGCTGGGTACCTGTTCCGGTTTTTGCAGCGGTGCCGCCGCCCACTCCCACCGGACAAGGTCGGTGGAGCGGTAGATGTCGATGCCCGGCCACCACTCAAAGGTAGATGTGGCAATGTAGTAGTCCTCTCCCACCTGCAGCGCACTGGCATCCGGGTGAAAGCCCGACAGAATGGGGTTCTGTATCCGCTGACGCATAGTAAAGCTCCTTTTCCAATAAAGAAAGGGGCATCCGTACCAGTGGATGCCCCTTCTTTTATGATGAATTCTCCGGAAATGTCGTTAAACCAGACCGATGAACACGGTGATAAAGCCAAAGGCGATCAGACCAAGCATGATCCAGTTGGGGCTGACCTTTTTACGCAGAGCCTTGAAGCAAACCAGAACCAGGATCAGCGGGATCAAACCCTTGCAGATGCTGTCCAGAATATCCTGCAGGACAAAGGGGTTGGCGGAACCAGCCATGGTCACAGACAGGGTGGTCTTGAAGGACACCATGCTGTAGGTCATGCAGCCAATCATCATCAGACCAACGATAGACGCCGCTTTTGTGATGCACTCCAGCAGACCGCTCTTCTGGGCTTCCAGCACGAAGGTGCTGCCCAGACGGTAGCCGTACACCATGCCGAAGTAACGAATCAGGTAGTTGGGGATATTATACAGCAGCAGATACAGGATGGGTCCAAGGATATTGCCGTTCAGTGCCAGACCGATGACCAGTGAGGTGATGATGACACGCAGGGTGGAGTAGAAGAAGGTATCGCCGATACCAGCGAAGGGTCCCATCAGACCGCACTTGATACCGTTGATGGTGTTGGTGTCAAAGTCCGGGTTCTCAGCGTTCTCCTTTTCCATGGAAACTGCCAGACCCATGATGAAGGGAGCTAACGCCTGTGTGGTGTTGAAGAACATGGACTCACGCTTCAAAGCCTCCATGTACTTATCGTGATCGTTGCCGTAGATCATTTTCAGGGTGGGTGCCAGTGCCCAGCCGAAGCCGATGCCCTGCATACGGGTGTGGCTCATGCAGCCCAGCAGCTGGAACTGACGCCAGAAAATGCTCTTAAAGACTTTTTTCTCATCCAGCTGGACCTTTGCGGGTGCAGCGGTATTCTGCATTTCGTTAGTCATTGAAGAAGTCCTCCTTTTCGGAAACAGGCTGCACACCGGCGGCTTTCAGTTCACGCATTTCCTGAATGTGCTTGTAATCGTTCAGGCAGATGTACACGGCAATGGCAACACCGATGATGGCCACAGGCACGGTGCCCAGACCCAGATAGGCGGCTGCGATGAAGCCGATGAAGAAGAAGGGGGCGATGTCGGTCTTCCACATGGTCTTGAGCAGGATCGCGAAGCCCAGTGCAGGCAGAACGTTGCCGGCAGTCTTGAGCGCGGTGAGAACGACCTCGGGAATGCTGTTGACCACAGCGCTGATGGCGTTGCTGCCCAGCAGGACGGCAAAGAATGCGATGATTGCAAAGATCGAGGGGTACATCAGGGTCAGGATGATGTTCAGGTTCAGAGCCTTTTCGGGCTTGTCTTCCTCCAGCAGGCGGTCGTACCGCTGCACCATGGTAGTGCAGAACAGCTTGAATACCTGATAGGCGTAGGTTGCCAGCAGGCTGATAGGCACTGCCAGAGCAATGGCAACACTGGCAGCCTCGCTGGGCTCGCTGCTGATATTGTTCAGCATTGCAAATGCGGTTGCCAGCACACTGCCAACGGCAAGGTCGGCAGGCAGCGAACCGCCAATGGTAATAGTGCCCAGGAAGATCAGCTCCAGCTGTGCACCAATGGCAACGCCCAAGGGCAGATTACCCAGAACAAGACCCACCATTGCGCCGCAGCAGATGGGGCGCTCCAGCAGCGCCTGACCCCAGCAATGGTCACTGAATTTGGCAATGAACATGACCAATGCCACTAACAAAGCTTTGACCACCATAATTTACTCTCCTTTTCTTGCTTGTTTGATAAGCTCGTACACATCCTGCGGTGCGTTGTCCGGCACCACCTGATACTGGCACTTGACACCGGTTTTCTGGATGCGTGCAAAATCTTCCAGATCACTGGGGGTCGCATACACGGTGTCCGTGATCTTGACCCGCTCCTTCAGGTCGTCACCCAGATGGCCATAGTTGCTGATGTTCACCAGCGGCACACTGGGCACGGCCTCCACGATGCGGCGGGCATCGGTGGGGTTGTTCACCACGATGAAGATGCGCAGGCGTTCTGCGCGGGGGTCGTTCAGCACCGAGATGGCATCTGCCACCGACAGCACCGAGCACTTTGCGGTCGCAGGGCAGGCCATCTTCAGCGCAGCCACCTGCACCTCGTTTTTCACGATGGTGTCGTTGGCCACGATAATGCGGTTTGCCTGCAGGTGTTTCGTCCACAGCAGTGCCACCTGCCCGTGGATCAAACGATTGTCGATTCGCATCAATGCGATCATAACAGTTCTCCTCCTTTTCTATTTGCGTACTGGCTTTACCAGTAAGGGTTCCATTGTTTTTTCAGCCGCACCAGCGCTTCCAGATAGAAGTAATCGCCCCAGAGGTTCTGGGTGTCGATGCCCATCCCACGCGGGTAATTGTACACACCGTGCAGCAGCAGGCCATCCTGTCCGGGCTTTGTCAGGTAATTTTCCCGCAGGGAACGCATCATCTGCGCCACGGCGTTGTGCCACGGCTGCCAGAGTGTATCCTCCGGAGTCATGTACTTCAGCTGTTCCAGCAGGCCGCATACAGCACAACTGACAGCACTGGTATCACGATACTGCCCGTCCTCCGGCTTGAAGATCAGATCCCAGTAGCAGACGCGATCCTCCGGCAGACGGTTCAAAAAGTAGATGGACGTTTTCTGTGCAATATCCAAAAGGTCCGGGTCATCCATGTAGCGGGCATTCAATGCAAAACCATCCATAGCCCAAGCCTGCCCGCGTGCCCAGCAGCTGGTATCGCTGTAACCCTGATGGGTCGTGCCCCGCAGGGGCTTGCCGGTGTGCACATCCATGAAGTAGGTGTGGTAGGTAGAGGCATCCGGCCGGACAAGATGCTGCATTGCGTGTTTCAGATGGTCTTTTGCAGCTTCTGCATACCACGGTACACCGGTCTCTTCCGTTGCCCAGAACAGCAGCGGCAGGTTCAGGTTGCAGTCGATGATCATGCGTCCCTGTTTGGCAGGGTCATCCAGCGCACCCCACGCCTGCACGATACCGGCTATGCGGTTATAGCGTTCATACAGAAGATCTGCCGCCCATAAGGCGGAACTGCGGGCTTCCTTGTCGCCGGTCAGTTTCCATGCTGCCACGCAGCTCAGGCTGTACAGAAAACCCAGATCGTGGGTGTTGGTCTTGACCTTCTGTTCCAGCCGGGTGCGGAACTGCGGCAAAAGACCTTCGGCGATTTTCCGGTATTCCGGGTCGCCGGTCAGCTCATAGGCCAGCCAAAGCATTCCCACCCAAAAGCCTTCGGTCCAGTCCACCTTTTCCACCGCCGGGTAAATACCGTCCACGGCCGCAGCGGCCGGAAAGGTCTCAGAGAACCGCGGCATCATGGTGTCCAGTTTGTCCAGTGCTTCCCGCACTGCCTCGTTCAGCCATTTTTCATCCAGCGGTGCCGCCGGGGTGATGTATCGGGTATCCAGCGGCTCTCTTGCTATTTCGTTCATCAGAAAAAGTCCTCTGCGCTGTCTGCCTTGGCGCCTTCCAGTTTCGGCAGTACCATGGTGAACTGGCGGCTGTCCTCGATGGCCTGTGCGAAGCTCTCGGCGGTATAGCCCTCCTCCATATTGATAAGCAGGTCTGTCACCAGCGAAAGGTTCATGCCGGTACTGATCAGCACGTTCGGCTCGTTCTGAAGCCCAAAGCTGGCGTTATATACGCTGCCGCAGAACAGATCTGAAACGATCAGGAACTGGTTGTCCGGCTCTGCCTGCACCCGGGTGCGGATGGGCTGGATCACGTCCTTTTCCACATCGCCGCCGGGCATCAGGCCGTAATAAGAAAGATTTTCGTTCTCACCGGCGATCATCTGTGCGGAATAGGCCATGCCCTCGCTCAGCTTGCCGTGAGAGATCAGGATCAACTTGGTCATTTGGTTCTGCCTCCTTGTCTGTGTCTATAGAATACCGCATTTTCTCTGGTCGGGAAAGACGATTTTTTTGGAACACAACGGTGTTTTTTTAGGCTTTTTGCATTCTGTGACAGGAAAAATCCCGCCTGCTGGCAACATGCAGGCGGGATTCTTCCGTTCTTGGAGACTGGTCTATATCAGGAGGAAAATAGCAAAATGTGTTTCCCGCAGATTTTGTGCAGATCAACTGCGGCGGATGTAGTAGGGACTCATTTTTTCTTTCAGAAAGGAGGACAATGCAATCGCCTCGGACTCCTTCATGTCCTGCTTGCGGACGATGGCAGCGGCTTTCCGGGTCAGATACAGGTAAAAGTACTCACCGGTCTCCGCCACCCGGATCAGCTTTTCGTAGGGGATCTCGCTAGTCTGGCTCATGCCCTGCGCCTGAATGCGCACCGCTTTGTTACCAAAGTGCAGCGTCTGCCACCGGTCGAACTGCTGCAGCCGGTCGTGGTCGGTATCCATGCGGTATTGCAGTTCCAGTTCAAAACGTTGGAGTACAAACAGCAACGCCAGACTGCCAACAAAGACAGCTGCCACCACTCCGGCAGCCGGATGCAGCGCATTGCGTACCAGAAGTGTGATGATCACCGCCAGTGCCAGCCGCCCGACCAGCGTACTGATGGTACAGACTTTATAGGCATTTTCCAGCAGAAAGCGTTTGTAATCCCGCTTTTCCATGCGGGTGGATACGGTGATCTCGTTCATTCTGGCCATGATGCGTCCTCCTCTCAGAGTTCGTGTCCGAATACCTGCACCTGTGTCAGTGCCGGAAACGGAGAGGGATCCTCTGCTTTTTTCAGCTCATCCAGCACAAGACCGCTGATGATCGCCCCCTGCAGATCAAAGCACTGTCCTTCTGCCGTTTTTTGCAGCGGCAGTCTTTTTACTGTGCCATCCGACAGGGTCAGCCGGGCACTGGTCCACCATGCGTCATGAGGAAAATCCGCCCGGGTCGTCAGCACCAGTGTTTTCGCACAGACCGGACGGCCGAAGTCCAGGCTCCAGCAGGCATCCTCCCGTTTATTGATGCCCCAGCTTTCAAATGGATAGCGTCCGTGGCACCACGGATAGATGACCCCGTCAATGGCGTTGCGGGCGGCAAATACCGATTCGCCCCGGGTCTCCACATTGGCCCATGCGTGGGGAAAGCAGCTTGCATTGCCGTGGCAGTCGTATACATTCTTTGCAAGGTTCCGGGGCAGGGCAATTTCTTCTGCCGTGGCCGGACGAACACTCAGATAGTGTCGCTGACCTGCAAATGCACGCGGATTATAGCTGATGCGCCCCTCCTCAAAGGGGATCTCCCAGCGGAACTGCGGCTGTTTCAGGTACACCAGTTCTTCGCCCAGCGTGTCCTCCAGACAGATCACATAATACCCTGCCTGCGGGGCCGTCAGTTCCACAGCATCGCCGGGCTGGTACTCTGCGTCATAGAGCAGCACCCCGCTGCCCTGCGCCAACACCGCACCTTCTTGATCCAGAATTTTCAGTGAACAGTCAGCCATGTTCTTTCCCCTCCTGTCAGGCTCTGTATTCAGGATACACGATTTCCCTGCTCAGAAAAAGATGGTTTTTCCAGAACTTCCGGCGTTTTCTTTGGATGTTTTTTCTGCCGGGAGTTCCGGGTTTGATTTCAAAAAACGAATATGCTATATTGTTAACAGATTCTTCAAAAGGAGTGTCCGCCTGTGAGCAGCCATCTGAAAACCAAAATCATCGTGGGTGCATTGGGTCTTGCCATGCTCCCCATGATCGTGCTGACCTGGTTCACTTATCAGGTGTTTGATGTGCGCTGCACCCAGCTGCTGGATGAACAGTATGCACAGGCGGTGGAGTTTGCCGGCTGCGATCTGCGCCTGCTGCGGAACGTGAGCGGCCGCCCCCTTACGGAGCAGAATCTGGCGCAGGTGTTTGATTCCATCGAACTGTTTGACAATGGAACACTTCAGGTATTGGACAGCGATGGCACTGTGCTGTACCATCGTGCAGAAAGTGACGACTGGATCGACCAGAGCATCTCAGCGCATCTGGACAAACTTCATTTTGAAACACAGCTGGAGGATACCGGCTGGATCGTCACCTTTGATGTGGACAAGGTGAAAGCGCAGTCGGAACTGTATGTGTTGCGAGGAATGCTGATCCTTGTCATCATGCTGTGCGCTATCGCTGTGGTATGGGGTGCTTCGCGGCTTTCCAACAACATTACCCGCCCGCTGTCCGACATGATGGAGCAGATGAATCGGATGGAGCGCGGCGAACTGAAAGTGAACATCGCAGTGGACAGTGATGACGAGATCGGCGTACTGGCCAAAAAGTTCAATACGATGTCCCGCAACCTGCAGACCTACATCGACCGCTACTATGTCGCACGGATGCAGCAGGGTGAAGCAGAACTGAAAGCCCTGCGCACCCAGATTAGCCCCCACTATCTGAACAACACGCTGGAAGTGATCCGGATGCAGGCGATCAGCGAGGATGCTCCTGTGGCAGCTCATATGACCGAGATGCTGGGTCAGCAGATGCAGTACGCCCTCAGCGATGCCGCTTCTATTTCCCTGCACGATGAGCTGGACTTGATCCGGAACTATGTTTCCCTGTTGAACTTCCGGTACAACGATAAGCTCCAGCTGGATATTCAGGAAAAGGGATTCGGCAGCTGCGAGATTCCCAAACTCAGCTTGCAGCCGCTGGTGGAAAACGCCTATAAACACGGATTGAAAAAACGTCCCGGCTTGGGTCTGATCCAGATCACGGCGGAAGCGGCAGGAGACGATTTGGAGATCACGGTACTGGACAACGGCATCGGCATGAGCAAAGGCGTGCTTACCGAGCTGAAAAAACAGTTGCAGGGTACAACAAAGCCTCGCCCTGAAAGCCAAACCAGTGGCATCGGACTGAAAAATGTCCACGATCGGCTAAAGAGCCTGTATGGGGAAGGCTACGGTCTAAGCATCAGCAGTTGGCCCGGCGTGGGAACAGCTGTATGCCTGAAGATCCCCAGACACATCAAGGAGGAGACGGAACATGTGGAATTTGATTCTGGCCGATGATGAGCCGATCATCGTACATGGCTTGCAGAAGATCATCAACTGGGAGCAGTTGGGCATCCACATCGTAGCCACCTGCAACGACGGTGCCAGCGCACTGGAACTGCTGATTCAGCACAAACCGGAGCTTGCCATTCTGGACATCAATATGCCCGGCAAAACGGGGCTGGAAATTCTGGAAGGGCTGCATGCGGCTCACGTGGACACCAAGGTCATTTTTATCAGCGGTTACCGGCAGTTTGAATATGCACTGGGTGCAGTACAGCTGGGAGCCGTGAACCTGATCCTCAAGCCCATCAACCGTGAGGAACTTCTGGCCAGTGTGCGCAAATGCCTGCCCATCCCAGATGTACAGCCGGAGATCAATGTGCAGGAGCTACCCATCATTCTCCCTACAGTGGAAAAACTGAGCACCTATCTTCCGGTACTGTACGCAGTCACAGAGCCGATTTCCTCCAGCAGCGTAGAACGTCGGCTGATGGAGTTTGCTGTTTCCAACGAGATCGAGACATGGCACAAGGCTGCCGGTGTGGATGTTGAGGTGTACGATACCACGGCTCCGGTCTGCCTGCTGTTCAAAAACTGCGTTACCGAACAGCTTGTACCTAAACTGTCAGAACTGGTGGAGGCCATCCGGCAGCACACCGGAAATCAGGTGGTGTTCCTCATCGGCTCACAGGCTGCGGACGTAACGCAGGTTCCCGACAGGGTCAGCCAGCTGAAAAACCGCAGCGGACTGTTTTATTTTGATGGCTGGCTGAAAGGTCCAGTGCTTTGTCTGGGTGAGCCGCTTTGCAAAACGGAGTCCTCTGCCGAGAAGCTGCAGGCACAACGAGAAAAGGTCGTAGATGCCTGCATCCAGCTGAATCCCTCTCGTTTTACAGCCGAATATGAACCCTATTGTGCAGCGGTCTGCGCAGTTTGTGATGGTAATGTGCGGGAAGCGCAGATGCGTCTGCTGAACCTGTGTAGCACGGTGATCCAACAAGTTGAAGCTTATCGGAAGGACGGCGGCCGCACTGATACAACACCCCTGATCGCACAGGCATCCACCTGCCATACTTATAAAGAGCTTGTGCAGCTGACAGAGAATCATCTGAAGCTTTTCCTGTGTGCCGCACGCGAAAAATACAGCGGCAGCGACCAGACTGACGCACTGCGCGCTCTGAATTTCATCAACGAGCATTACGCCGAGCCGTTGACGCTGGACACGATGGCAAATCATTTCCATATGAATGCCAGCTATTTCAGCAGCTACTTCAAAAAGAATACCGGAAAGAACTTCAAGGAGTTCCTGATCTCCGTGCGGCTGCAGCACGCTTTGCAGCTTCTGGTTTCCACCAATATGCACAACTATGAAATTGCAGACGCCGTTGGTTTCAACGACATCCGCAGTTTTACCGATCAGTTCCAGAAAGCCTATGGCAAAACGCCGCAGGCATACCGCAAAGAGTTACGGCAGGAGGTCTGAGTACCCGCACAGTTCGCAGATCGTTCTTGCCACGCCATCCTCCGTGTTCCGGGGTGCGTGCAGGGGGATCTGTTCCAGCACCGAAGCAAAAGCGTTGCCCATGGCATAGCCGTGGGTGACGCTTTTCAGCATTCCGATGTCGTTTTCACCATCCCCAAAAGCAGCAGCCTCCTCCGGAAGAATGCCGCATTGCTGCATGATCGTTTGCAAGGCAGACCCCTTATTGAGCCAGTCCGGCACAATCTCTACCCAGCAGGGCGTTACCAGCAGGGCGCTGCACTGTGCAGGCAGCTTTGCACGCAGTTCCGGCAGCAGCTGCTGCAAGCGCAGAGAAGAATGCAGAAAGGCGATTTTTTGCACAGTACCCGCCATCGCCGGGTAGTGCGGCGTCGGCAGTTCGATGTTCCCACCAAACAGATGCTCCACATTGTCCTCAACGGAAAGTCCATGTTGTTTTAAATAGTCCAAACGCCGCTGTTCAAACCCGGGCTGTGCATAGCGAAACCGCCCGCTTTGGGCATAGCAGAGTGCCTCCAGGTCATAGTCCGCAGCCAGCTTTAGAAACAGATCAACATTTTCTGGTGCAAAGCCCTGTATACGCTGTTCCTGTCCGCTTTTAAGATCCACAATTCGCGCACCGTTCAGCGCAATATAAAAGTTCTGCGCGAACATATCCGTGTGCAATGCTTCCCGGACTTGTGAAAAATACGGCAGATCTCGTCCGGTTGCAAGAACAATACGAATGCCCTCCTGCTGAGCCCGCAAAAACACCTTCCGGGTCAATGCAGAAACTTCACCTTTTTCATTCAGCAGTGTTCCATCCAAGTCCGTTGCGATCAGTTTGATGGACATTCCCATTCCTCCTGCGTGCGTTTATTTTGTTCAGTATACAAAAAGCCAGCGCACAGGACAAGAGCATTTCTTTGGTGTATGCAGAAGTTCTTTTAGATGGTTTTTTCGCTCGCTTCGGCTATCGGAATAGCCCGTTCTTCAAAGTAATAGGCTCTATTCTGTCCAGCGATGCAATCGCGCAGCCTGCATCCACCGGATGCAGTTCACGGGTTTGGGTGTTCCCAACAAGCATTTTGCAACGCAAATGGTGTTTGTATAAACAGACACATTGCTTGCAGATGCAGACGTTGTATATACGTCTGCCCTGCTTGCGAGCGCTATGAAGCCTCTCAATGCGACTTCCAAATTTGAAAATCATTTTGCAAATCAGACCGTCCGTTTTCAAGTTCAACTTGAAGCGGACGGTTATTTTTCTGCACAAAAATTTTCGAGTTTGCAACCGCCGCAAGCAGGGCGAACCGGTACCACTTCGCAATTTTTGAATCCGATTTTTTTAAATCCAAATTCAAAAACACTTGTTGGGCTTCGCCCAAACCCGATATTCAGCGCAAAATTGCGCTGACTGTGCATCTTATCCTCTAAAGGCATTATGACCCACAAGGGGCTGGTACCATCCAGTCCTCTCTCTTTTTGCCAAAGTTTTCATCGCCTTTTCTTGCAACCCGCTGAAAGTGGCGTATTTTCAAATCTTTTTGTTGACACGGCTCGATTTTTGTGGTAGTCTATTCCAACAATTTAATATAACATATTTACTTAGAGTTCCAGCTCGGCTCCCAAAGGAGTCGGAGCAAGTTTTTGACTTTCTTATCGCTACATAACGAACCCGAACCAAGGCTATCCCCGGAAGGGATGGTCAGGTTCAGGTTGTTGTGTGGCGATTTTTTTATTGCCAAATCAGCAACGAACCTTGAAAACCGCATGACCGTCTGCATGGGATACCCGGCAATGACCCCCAAGTGGGAGAGCCGGAAAACGCCGCTGGAAGGGGGCAGGAAATCCACGCAGGGAGAACGGCACACCCAATATCAACTGGTCAAAATGGCCAGTTGATATTGTGAATGATGCAAAACGTCATTCACTAGAAAAGCCTTCTGCGTTACGGCTCACCTCATGTGGACAATTTGTCTACATAAGGTAAAGTGCCGCAGCCCAAATCAATGTTACACTTAACCTCGACTTGACATTTTGTCAAGCCACGGTGAAATCTGGTAAGTGCTGCTTTCCGGTACTTACCAGATTACTGTAATGCGATTGCTCTGTGGTGGGTTACGAAAACCGTAACTCACCATTTGAAAGTGGTAAATGGACAAATTGTCCACTTACCACCCAGCCATAACAGAGAAGGCTTGGTTGGCGGTCATTCTGACTATCAACCAAATAATCGCAACGCTTTATTGCACGAAAGCGGCTGTCACCATTTTGATAACTGCCACGCATCCGTAACATTTGGGCAAATAATGCTTTTCATTATCCACCACACAGCCAAAAGAGGATGCCTATGACAACAGAACAATGGGAACGCGAAAATCAGGACACTCTGATGGAATATTTCATTGATGGTGACCCCAGTGTACGCAGAATCCAGTGTGAATGCTGCCGCAAGGTCATCTACACCCAGACCCGGAACCGCAAATATTGCAGCTTCCAGACCTGCGGCCACCAGATGCTGAACTTGCGAAAAAGTCTTAAAAAGCGCGTTGAGCGCGGAACCTACACCTGCCCTTGCTGTAGTGAGCAGTTCTTACCGATTCGGGCGGATGCCAGATATTGCAGCAACGCCTGTCGGCAGAAAGACTACCGTAAGCGTAAAGTAACGGCTCACGCTTCTCTTTGAGGAACCTGATAAAGTTTGTCAAGTTCCTTATCTACGCTCGCTTTTATCCAGTAAAGTGGTGCTTCCTATTTTGGGAAGTACCACTTTACCGTAACGCCTAATCGCTCACTCCCAAATCCCCACAGTGGGAATTTGGACTGTCATCTAAAATCAAGTTGTCAAAATGATAACTTGATTGCATCCGTGGCAGAGCTACCGGAGTTATCTTTTTGAGAACTTCGGCTTTATCTGTAACACGTCACTCCTACTCCGTAAAAATCAGGTGGTCAAAATGACCAACTGATTTCATCTGTAACGCCTCAAGGTCGTTGAAAATCAGGTTGCCAAAAAGACAACCTGATTCCACCTGTAACGTTGCAAGGTCTGTTGAAAATCAGGTGCCGCCACCCGGCACTTGATTTTACCCGTAACGGAATCAGTTGGTCAAAGTGGCCAGTTGAAAAAGCCGGACGAGCTGCGGGCAGAAATTCGTAAATCTTTGCCTGTCAGCTTGCCCGGAGCAGGAGTGCAGACCTTTGTGCCATTTTTATGTAAAACGCTGGAGGTGAATTCTATTTCCGACTACCTGACCGTCACTACACCTTTACCGCAATATCTGCCCTATGCCCGCTTTCTGCTGGATACAGACCTGAGCCACACGGCAAAACTGCTCTATACCCTGCTGCTTGACCGGGCAACCCTTTCTCAAAAGAATAACTGGGTGGATGAGCGCGGCTTCGTCTATGTAATTTTTCCTATTTCATCATTGAGCGAAGCCCTTCGTTGCAGCACCATGAGCATCAAACGTGCATTGCGCTCACTGGAGGATGCCGATCTGATCGAGCGCAGAAGAGGTCGCATTACTGTGCCCAACAGCATCTTTGTAAAAGTCCCGACAGAACAAAAATGTTCCTTTGCATGGAACGATTCTGCCCTATGCGATGGAACAGAAATGATACCTTCCATGGAACAAAAGTGTTCCACTAACCAACGTAATAAGAACAACCTGAAAGATAACCACCTGATAAAAACAGCAGATGCTTATTTGGCCTTTGGAGAATATCGGAATATTTTTTTAACGGAAAAAGAGTATAAGCGGCTCAAAGCTGACTTTTCCGGGCTAGATAGCCTGATCGAGCAGCTTTCGGCTTATATCCAGTCCACCGGCAAAAAGTACACCGACCACGCCGCCACCCTGCGCATCTGGGCGAAACGGCAAAGACCAGAACAGAAGCAAGCACCGGGCATCCCGGACTACACATTCAAGGAGGGCGAAAGCCTATAAAGACGATTGAGAAAATTTTAGAACAGTCCGTTTCCAGTATTCCCGAAAACACCGAGGATTATTATGGCGAGGATGGTCTGCTTTACTGCGGAAAATGTCACACGCCAAGGGAAGAGTTCTTTGCAAAGGGCATTGCCCTGATGGGCAAAAACAAGCACCCCATTGAATGCAGCTGCCAGCGCATCGAGAGGACAAAGCAGGAAGCCCTTATCAAGCAGCAGAAGCACAGCGACCTTGTACGGCGGCTGAAAGCAGAAGGGTTTTCTGACCCGGCAATGCTGGACTGGACCTTTGAAAACGACAATGGCCGCAGCCCGCAGATGCACCATGCACGCTGCTATGTGGAACAGTGGCAGGCCATGCGCTCAGAGAACCTAGGACTGCTCCTCTGGGGCGGTGTGGGTACAGGCAAGAGTTTCCTTGCCGGGTGCATTGCGAACGCTCTGATGGAGCAGGAGGTGCCTGTGCGTATGACGAACTTCGCCCGAATCCTAAACGAGCTGAACAGCAGCTTTTCCGGACGAAATGATATTGTGGACAAGCTCTGCCGCTATCCCCTGCTTATCATTGACGATTTCGGCATGGAACGTGGCACCGAATACGCACTGGAACAAATCTACAACATCGTGGACAGCCGATACCGCAGCCGGAAGCCGCTGATCGTCACCACCAACCTGACGCTGGACGAGATACGGCACCCACAAGATACAGCCCATGCCCGCATCTATGACCGCCTGCTGGAAATGTGCGTCCCGATCTCCTGCATTGGGGTCAGCTTCCGGAAAGAGAATGCACAGGAAAAGCTGGAACGCTTAAAAAGTTTAATCGGATGAATCAAGGGATGTTTCTAAAATTCGCAGGACTGTCAAAGTTCTGCTACAAGGAAATGGAGTTGCCTATTGAAAAAATACTATGACACCGAAACTGACAATGCATCCTTTGTACGCTGTATCGATGTTATGGCAAAGCTGATTCAAAAATATGGCTCAACTGTACTGGAGCAAAAGGAGTCTCCGCTTTGCGCGACCAACAGTAAAGCTGCATAAGCAGATTTACACGTTGCGTAATTTTCGTTTTTATGTTAAAATAATTGCGTAGCGTGTTTTACATATATGAGGACAACTTTATGGACTGCAAAGACAAAATCCTCGAACTGCGCGAATCGACCGGGATGAACCGCCGGGAGTTTTGCACTTTCTTCCAAATTCCCTACCGCACTGTAACAGAATGGGAACTCGGCCACCGCCATGCGCCAGAGTATGTACTCCGGTTGCTAGAGTATTATATCCAGCATGAAAATCTCACACAACAACCAACCGCCGAAAGTGAGGATTTCTTATGAAAAAAGCACGCACCAAATGCTACATTTATACTCGCGTATCTACGGCC
>ENA-OWPL01000946-OWPL01000946.1-human-gut-metagenome-genome-assembly--contig:-NODE-946-length-18279-cov-4.391023_pt1 | contig 18279 bp, 14 predicted proteins | sample MGYA00248263_ERZ651844 | MGnify/ENA primary metagenome ERZ651844 (study PRJEB26924, sample SAMEA4378256) | human gut metagenome | biome: human gut; feature: human-associated habitat; material: faeces...
TGGTGGCTGCCAGAATGATGACGCCGTTGTTGCCCTCAAAGCCGTCCATTTCGGTAAGCAGTTGGTTCAAGGTCTGCTCGCGCTCGTCGTTGCCGCCGTACTGGCCGCCGCTGCGCTTCTGGCCGATGGCGTCGATCTCGTCGATGAAGACGATGCAGGGGGCCTTTTCCTTGGCCTGCTTGAAGAGGTCGCGCACCTTGCTCGCGCCCATGCCGACGAACATTTCGACAAATTCAGAGCCCGACATCGAGAAGAACGGCACATTCGCCTCGCCGGCGACCGCCTTGGCAAGCATCGTTTTACCGGTTCCCGGAGGGCCGACGAGCAGAATGCCCTTGGGCATCGACGCGCCGATCTCCTGATACTTGCTGGGGTCGTGCAGGTAGTTGACGACCTCGGTGAGGCTCTCCTTGGCCTCGTCCTCGCCCGCGACATCGTCAAACTTGATGCCCTCGGCGGACTTGACGTACACCTTGGCGTTGGACTTGCCCATGTTGAACATCATGGAGTTGCCTCCGCCGCCCATCTTCTCCATCATCTTGCGCGACACATACTGTCCCAGCGCGACAAAGATGATGATGGGCAGCACCCAGGCGAGAATGCTGACGAGCGTGGACGTCTGCTCGATCTCCTCACCCGTGGTGGAGACGCCCGCGTCCAGCAGGCGCTGCACCAAACCGTCGTCAGGCACCATCGCCGTCTTGTAGACGGTCTTTTCATCGCTGCTGGTGAAGAGAATGCGGTTGGACTGCTCCTGGATCTCGACCCGGCCGACCTCGCCCTGCTCTGTCATGGTGACGAAAGTGTTGTAGTCGACGTCCTTGATCTGGTGCTCAGAGATCCACGGCATGGCGATGAAGTTGAAGAGCATCACAAGCAGCATCACCACAAAGTAGTAGTACAGCAGCGGCTTTTTCGGGGACTTGACTTCGTTCATGAAAATGCGTTCCTCCGATCATTGAAATTTCCGGCAGGAAGTGCATACAAACGGGAAAAACTGAACGTAGCAAAAAGCCGGAGTTTTTGCTACGCTGAAAGAAGAGACGGGCGGTCGAAACCGCCCGGAACTTAGATTAGTTTGGAGTATAACACGGGAAAATATCCCTGTCCAGTACCCAAGATAAGAGTTTACAGTTTGGCTACAAGGAGGTCACAGTTATGAAAAAAGCGACAAAGGCGGCTATATTCGTCACGGCTGCGGCGGCACTCTACGGCGCGGCGGCCTACGGCGTGACGAGAACGCTGATGGACGTCGCGATGAAGCGCGAAGCGCCCAAGGCGCTCAAAAATAAGGGCAGCGCCCAGCTCACGGGCGAAAAGCGCGACGAGCCCTACCGTGAGGCGCAGCGCGCCGCCGCGAAAAAGCTTGCGTCTTCGGAAACGGAGACAGTGCTGCTCGAAAACCGCGAGGGCTTGACGCTCGTGGGCCATCTCCGTGAATGCCAAAAGGCCAAGCGCCTTGTGATCGCGTTTCACGGCTGGCGCTCAGCGTGGTACCGCGATTTCGGCCTGCTCGCGGACTTTTTAAGCCGCGAGCAGTGCAGCGTGCTCTATGTGGAGCAGCGCGCGCAGAACGAGAGCGAGGGCGACTACATCGGCTTCGGCCTGACCGAGCGCTACGACTGCGTCGACTGGGCAAACTGGGCAGCCGAACGCTTCCCCGGCCTGCCCGTTTACCTTATGGGCGTGTCGCTCGGCGGGGCGACGGTGCTCATGGCCGCAGGCGATATTCTCCCCGCCGCGGTGCACGGCGTGATCGCCGACTCGGCCTACACCTCGCCGCGTGCGATCTGGCAGCACGTGATGGGGAAGAACCTGCATCTTCCTGTCCGCGCAGCAACCGTCATCGCCGATCTTCTGTGCCAGAAGAGACTGAACGCCTCGTCCGGCAGCTACTCCACCGTCGAGGCGCTCAAAAATACCGATGTTCCGATTTTACTGATCCACGGCGAGGACGACCACTTCGTCCCGCTCAAAATGGCGTTTGAAAACCGCGACGCCTGCGCCGCGCCCTGCAAGCTGCTCGTCGTGCCCGGTGCGGACCACGCGATGAGCTACTATATGGGCCGCGGCGCGTACGAGGCCGCCGTGCGCGCCTTCTGGGAGCATTTTGACAAGTGAGGATTCCCCCTCACTTGTCCTCTTCTTCCGTTTCAAGGCCCGCAAAGCGTCTGGACGGGCGGTAGATCAGCACGGCGCAGAGGATCAGCAGCGCCGTCGCGCCAAGGCTGATGGGATAGACCCACATGACGGTCTGGAACGTCATGCTCGTCGGGAAGACGAACTTGACCCACGCGATGCGGATACCGCACACGCCGAGCATCGTCAAAAGTGCGGGCGCGAGCGAAATGCCGAAGCCGCGCAGATACCCGGAGAGTATTTCGTAGATCAGGCAGAAAACATACGCCGGCAGGATCGTCGCAAGGCGAATATAGCCGATGGCAATGACCTCGGGATCGCTGTTGAAAATGGCGAGCAGCGACCTTGCGCTCAGCAGCAGGACAACGACCGAGACAAATGTCGCGATGGCTCCCTCCAAAAAGCTGAGCTGCATCGTCTTCTTGCAGCGCTTGATCTGCCCTGCGCCGTAGTTCTGGCCGACAAAGGTCGTGCAGGCCTGCGAAAACGAGTTGAGCACGTCGTAGGCGAGAATTTCCACATTGAACGCCGCGCTCGACGCCGCGATCGCCACCGTGCCGAGGGTGTTGATGGCCGACTGGATGACGATGTTGGCGAACGAGAACACCGCACTCTGCACGCCCGCGGGAAGGCCGATGCTCAAAATGCGCTTCAAGCTCGCGCCGTCGATGCGCAGCGCTTTCCGCTCCACGCGCACGCATTTATCCGTGCGCGTCAGGCGGACGTAGAGCAGTGCCGCGCTCACGGCGTTGGCCGCCACCGTGGCGATGGCGACGCCGTTGACCGTCATATGCAGCACAATGACGAAAAAGAGGTTCAGCAGCACGTTCAGCACACCGGAGATCGCGAGCGCCGCGAGCGGCACCTTTGTGTCGCCGATGCTGCGGAAGATCGCGGCCTCAAAGTTGTAGAGCAATATCACCGGCATGCCGAGAAGATAAATGCGCAGATACAAAAGCGCATAGGGGAACACGTCCTCCGGCACATTGAGAATACTCAAAAGCGGCGAGGCGATGAGCTGACCAAGCAGCGCGACCGCCGCGCCGCCGCACACAGCGAACACAATGGCCGTGTGCACCGCGCGCTTGACGGCATTGTCGTCGCGGCAGCCGATGGCGTTCGCGATGACGACGTTCGCGCCGAGCGCGATGCCGATGAAAAGGTTGACGATGAGGCCGATGATCGGGCCGTTTGCGCCCACCGCCGCGACGGCGACTGTGCGCGCATCGCCCGTGAAGTTGCCGACGATGGCAACGTCCGAGGCGTGGAAGAGCTGCTCCAAGATCGCCGTGGCTGCGACCGGCAGGGCAAAGAGCGGCAGCTTATTCCAGATGGAGCCGTGCAGCATGTCGATCTCATGCTTTTTGACTGTAGTTCCCATGATCTGTCTCATTTCTTTCTGTTTTCCGCTTGACCGAGCACCAGTATAGTGCCGCCGCGGCAAAATGGCAAATGTTTTTTGCGTGACCGCCCTGTCAGCATTGACAGGACGGTCGTTTCGCTGTAATATAAGGCCCGCTGACGGCAAATTTCCCAAAAATATGAGGATTTTTTATGGATTATTACCTTTTGACCGATCTGGCCGCGCGCGTCGGCTATCATCTGGCGCTCAGCGGGGCGGAGACGTTCCGCGTCGAAGAGACGATACGCCGCATCATCGGCGCCTACGGCATTGAATGCGAGACCTTTTCCATCCCCAACTGCGTGATGGTCAGCCTCGAGGCGGCCAACGGCAAGCCTTTGATGGTGATGAAGCGAGTCGGCTTTCACGGCAATGACCTCGAGTCGGTGGAAAAGCTCAACGCGCTCTCGCGCCGCATCTGCGCCGAAACGCCTGACCCGAGCGTCGCCGCGCAGTGGCTCGACGAAACGCTCAAGGGGCGGCGGCACTACTCGGTGCCCGTTTATTACCTGGGCAATTTCTGCGCCGCGGCGGGCTTTTGCCCGGTGTTTGGCGGCACGCTGCGCGACAGCCTGTTCGCGGGCCTTCTTGGCCTCATCATCGGCTTTGTCTCGCGCCAGATGGACAGGCGCGAGACGAACCCGTTTTTCAGCACCATCGTCGAGGCGTTCGCCATGGCGGTGCCGGCGTATCTCGCCGCGGGCTTCCATCTGGTCGACTATATCGACTTTGTCATCATCGGCACCTTAATGATCTTGGTCCCCGGCCTTCTCATCACGACCTCCATGCGCGACATCATTTACGGCGATACGAACTCCGGCATCAACCGCATCGTGCAGGTGCTTCTCTCGGCGTTCGCCATCGCGCTCGGCACGGCGGCGGCATGGCGCGTCACGTCTGGCGTATACGGGATGACGGTCGCGTCCGGCTCAGCGAGCTATCCCGCCTGGGCACAGGCCGTGATGATCTTCGTCGCCTGTACGGGCTTTTTCATCCTCTTCAATGTGCACGACTGGGGCAGCATTCTCTGCGCGCTCGGCGGCGTGTTCACATGGATGACGTACCTGCTCTGCCGTGATCTGGGCATGAGCATTTACAGCATGAATTTCTTCGCCGCCGTCGTCTCGGCGCTGTATTCTGAGCTTATGGCGCGCTCGCGCAAATACCCCGTCACGTCGTACCTTGTCATCTCGCTCCTGCCGCTGGTGCCGGGCGCGGGCATTTACTACACGATGAGCCTCGGCCTGGGCGGCGATGTGCAGGCCGCGGTGCACAAAGGACTTGAGACCGCGGGCGTCGCGGGCAGCATCGCCGTGGCGATCCTGCTGGTGTCCACGATCTTCCGCCTCGTCACCGCGCAGAACGGGAAGAGCAGAAAGTAGTGTTCGAAAAGTAAAAACTGCCGCCCGTTTGGGCGGCAGTTTTTTATTGCAGTGCGTCAATGTAAGCGTTCAGCGCGGCAAAATCGCCGCGGGGATAGGCGTTCAGGTCGCGGTTTTTCGCGTTGATGAGACAGTCGGTCAAAAGAAAGACATCCATCCCGACCTCGCGTGCAGCCATGTCCTCGGTCGCGTCGTTGCCGACCATCAGGCACTCCTCCGGCTTGACGCCGAGCGTGCGCGCGACCTCGAGGTAGTAAGCAGGGTTCGGCTTGCAGAAGGTCGAGGCCTCGTAGGTCGTGTAAATTTCAAAATCCTCCGGCACAAGGCCCGCCCAGCGGATGCGGTTCTCCGTCGCCATGTGTGGAAAGATCGGATTCGTCGCCAGCGCAACGCGGTAGCCGCACTCTTTGAGCTTATGGACCGTCTCCACCGACGCGGGATTAAAGCCGCAGATGTCGCGCGCGGCGTTGAACTCATTGGCGTAGAAATCCTCGAAAAGGCCCTGGTCGCTTTGGCACTTTTCCTCGCCGTAGATCGCCGCGAACTTCTTCCAGAAGGCCTGCTCGTTCGTGCAGCTGCCGTCGTTTTTGACCATGGCCGCCGTGCCCGCCCAAATGGCGTCGACGAGGGATTTGGGCTCGTAGCCGTAGGGCGCGAGCTTTTTGGCGAGGAGCTTGAAGTATCCGGTCGTGAACGCCTCCTGATCCATCGGCAGCAGCGTCCCGTCCAGGTCGAATAAAATGGTCGTGATGTTCAATGCGAGTCTCCTTAGGGGTAAATTACGGCAGCAGCGTTCCGCTGCGCAGGTCGATCTTGAGCGTGACGGTCGCCTGACCGGCACTGTCCGTCCGGCGGGCGGAGAGCGTCAGCACACCGCCGCTGAGCATGGGCGCGTTCTCGCTGTCCTGACAGTCAAAGTAGTATTCGCCGTCAGAAAAGAGCTCTTGTGCCTTGATCGTCACCGCCGCCCCGCCGCTTCTGCGGTAGACGAAGGTCGCACCGGCCAGATTGGAATAGGGAACGCCCGCGTACTCAGACTTGTCCGCGCCGTAAAAATACGTCTTCTGCACCAGCGCGGCAGACGGCGCGGAGCTTGCAAGCAGCGCGTCCTCGAGCTCGGGCCGGAACTGCTCGGCCGAACGGATGCTCAGGCCGCTTTTGGCGTCAAAGTGATACTCCCAGCCAAACTCCTCCACGGCAAAGCGCCACGTGAGCGGGAAATAGGTCACGCCGCGGAAGTTAAGCAGCGGGTACGGCTCGGCGGAATTGTCGAGGCATTTGCCCTTGTCCACCGTGTTGACGGCGATCTGATAGTCAGCGACGGTCGCCTTGGCGGTCACGGTATTTTTACTGGTCGCAGGCGTGTCGGTCCACGTGTCCTCGCTCGCGTCGCTGTAGCCGACAAACAGCGTGCCCTTGGGCTCGGTCTGATACCAGTTGCTCTTGAGGTGCAGGAAGCGCGAGGCGTGGTAGGTCATGGGGAAATACGTAATATCGCGGTAGACGATCAGCGGATATTCGCTGTGCGCGCTGTCGATCTTGGTATCGTTGAGCGTAACGGCAAACGTCGGGAGCGTGACAGTGACGGTTTTGCCCTTGTCCGCCGCCAGCGCGGAGCTCTGCAGCAGCAAAAGCAAGGCGAGCATAAGAGTCAAAAACTTGCAGCGTTTCATACGGCATTCCTCCTGAGTATTGATAAGAGAATTTTACCATGATTTTCAGAGCGCGTCAATTCGTACGGCCCCGGGAAAGAGCAAATGAAAAGAGACAGCTCAAAAGCTGTCTCTCTTTTTTGGTGCCTCGTCGGGGATTCGAACCCCGGACACCCTGCTTAAAAGGCAGGTGCTCTGCCAACTGAGCTAACGAAGCATATTCTATTCCAAACCACCGAAGCGGTAAAAATCTGGCAGGGATGGCTGGACTCGAACCAGCGAATGAGGGAGTCAAAGTCCCTTGCCTTACCGCTTGGCTACACCCCTATTGGGAAGAGAGGGCTGGGGCCAAATCCCATCCCTCTCTTTTTGTGGGGTGGGTAAAGGGACTCGAACCCTCGACACCCGGAACCACAATCCGGTGCTCTAACCAACTGAGCTACACCCACCACATATTCTGTATCCGTGCGATATTTGCTGCTTTGCTGAGGGGCGCCTTGTAAATGGTACGCCAGGAGGGATTCGAACCCCCGGCCTACTGCTTAGAAGGCAGTTGCTCTATCCAACTGAGCTACTGGCGCGAATTGAATGGAGCAGGTGACGGGAATCGAACCCGCATCCCCAGCTTGGAAGGCTGGTGCCCTAGCCATTGTGCTACACCTGCATGCGCCCTCCGCAAAAATCGTCAGCTCTGTTATAATAGCATCAGTGTCCCGTTTTGTCAACGTTTTTTCAGAATTTTTCTGTGCTTTTTTATGTTATCCGAGTAGAGCGCGCAAAAGCCTTGCACCGTCAGCACTTTCCGGCCGCGCGAACGCGCCGCACAGCCGCTCAGGATGCCACTGCACGGCAAAGACGGGGAGCGTCCTGTGGCCGACGGCCTCGACCGTGCCGTCCTCCGCGCAGGCGAAGACCTGAAGCCCCGTCCCCAGCCGCCAGACGGCCTGATGGTGTGCACTGTTGACCGTGCAGCGCGTGCCGTACAGCTCGCGCAGAAGGCCCGGCGCGGTGTTGATGGCATGCAGCCGGTCAACGCCGTCAATTTGACTGTGGCCCTCGATGTGCTGACGCAGCGTGCCGCCAAAATAGACGTTGAGGACTTGCAGCCCGCGGCAGATGCCGATGACAGGCTTTCCCTCGCACAGGAAGTTGTCAATCAGCGTGAGCTCACGCGCGTCGCGTGCTTCGTCGAGATCTTCCGAGCTGTTCAGTGCTTGACCGTAAAAGCGCGGGTGCATGTCGCCCCCGCCGGGCAGCAGCAAAACGTCCGCGTTCTCCGGCGTTTCGGCGAGCGGCGCACCGACCAGCGCGAGCGCATTTTCGTAATTTTTCAGGCGTACCGATAAATAGACAGTCTTCATACGCACAGAATATGCCCCGAATGCGAAAAAAGACCTTGCAAGACGCAAAAAGTTATGGCATAATAGTTTGGCTGATAACAGCGAACTGAATATGCAGCGGTATCGAAGTGGTCATAACGGGGCTGACTCGAAATCAGTTTGAGGGAAACCTCACGAGGGTTCGAATCCCTCCCGCTGCGCCAAGGAAAAACCTCTTTTGTCTGTTACGGCAAAAGAGGTTTTTCGTAAAGAGAGGGACTGAAAATGCTGATTGACAGTTCGATCGCACAGGCATATATCGAGAGCAGCTGCGTCGACGCTTTTCGTGCTTCATGGCTCTTTGAACACACCTCGGTTTCGTCAGATCTTGGCAGGAATGCATTTACTCCGCCGCCTGAGGATCTTGCTCTCCGAGAGACTGTGCGCAAGCTCGAACGCCGTATCTGTGAAGCGGCTGCGCACTTTGTCCCCGTCAACCGCCCGATTTGGGACGCGCTTTTCCCCGATTGGGAGGCGGTACAGCCGACACTTGATTTGATCGTCGGTTATCCCGAGCCTTACGACGCCGTTGCGGCACACTCGCCCGACGGGCAGGCACATCTCATCTTTGACCTCATCCGTTGGTGCAATTATGCGGAGCTCGACCAGCTCGACAGCATCATTCGGAATCTGCTGACCCATGAGATTACGCATCTCTTGATTGGACACCGCTATCCGGCGGCAGATGCCGCATTGGAAAGTACAGACTATTTGACAAGATTGGATGCTTACACATTTCATGAGGGATTCGCCCATCTTCTCTCCTATCAGGCGACAGAAATCGACTGTGTGGACTGGCATACACCGCAGCTTACCGAGGTCGCAGCAGCAAGCCGTGCCAAACTGCGCCTCGCGCTTACGGAGACGGACCCAGACAGGCAAAAGCAGTTTCTTGAAGAGGCGGTCTGCGGATCGTACTATGAAAAGTTTGCCTGTATGTGCGGTATGCTGTATCTGGCAGACCGATGGGAAACGCAGGGAATCGACGGCCTGCAAAGCGCATTTGCGGACTATCACGGCTTTGCTCAAAGGGCCTTGAGCATTCGAATTTGATTGCAAAAGAGGAAGAGACGCGAATGCGTCTCTTCCTCTTTTACACCTTCTCCCGCTTCTGCCGCCAGAGGTTGATCGCCAGCATGACCGCGGCGTAGATCAGCGCGGCGGCGAGGATAATAAGCGAGAAGTCGCGCTGCATCTGGTAGCTCGTCGTCGTGAAACCCTTGACGAGTAGATGACCGGCAAGATAGCTCGCGGGAATCAGCGTGAGATAGCCGAGCGCTTTGCCCGTTTTCTTCCTGCGGCAGACGAAAAATGCAATACCCAGCGTAATAAGGAGTGCTAACGATAGCAAAACGTAATAGCCCAACGCCAGCCTCGGCAGCGAAATGACACCGCCGTTCATGCTGCCGCAGAGCAGCACATCGTCCTGCCCGTTGTTCTGAGAATAGCAGACTGCCGTGCAATTTGCGGCGTCGAGCGTGAAGAGCGTGCGCGCGGACTCCGCCTTGGCGAGCACGCCTTGCAGTGCGTCCGCCTCGCGCTGTGTGCGATCATTTGCGCTGTGTGTGTTCGGGGTGCCCCCGGTTTTGTCGAATGCGCCGCGCCATGTGTCGAGCGGCGTGCGCCATGCGGTGATGAAGTAGATGGTTTTGCTGCTGTTGGGGTCCTGCGTGTTCGTGACCTCTGCGCCGGAGACCGGCACAAGCAGGCTGACGGAGATGCTCTCCGCGCCGCTGAGATCAGAAAGCCCATCCGCTGCCGAGCCGTCGTCCGCGAGCGCGCTGGGCGAGCGCGAGATCGCCCACTCTGTCTCGCTGTACGGCAAATACTGCGGCGCGGTGAGGTACGCGAACCCCGCCGTCGCCAGCGTCAGCGCGAGCGTGACGGCCAGCAGCACGGCGGTCAGCTTCTTGCGTCGAAGCTGCCGCTTCAAGTCGCGCAGCGGCTGCGCGCTGACGCTTGCGGGCGTCACGTCCGCCTTCAGCGCGTCAAGCTCGGCGCGGCAGGCCGCGCACTGCGCTAAATGCCCGTCCACAAATTCCTTCGTCTCCTCGCGCAGCATGTCTTCCTCATAGAGCGGCAGAAGGTCCTGCACGATGCTGCAAGTTTTGTCCATTTCAGTCGTCCTCCAATCCCTCGCGGATCATGCGCTTGGCGCGGTGATACGTCACGCATGCCCAGTTTCCCGTCTTGCCGAAGAGCGCGCCGATGTCGCGGAAGCTCTTCTCACCGTACACGCGCCACATGAAGACCTCCTTGTACGGCTCTCTGAGCGCGTGCAGCAATTCCTGGATGCGCGCGGCCTCGCTGTGATCTTCTAACTCCTCCTCGTGGCTCTCCTCAGCGATCTGGCAGTCTTCGAGCGGGGCGAGGCACTTTTCGCGCCGCAGCTGCGAATAATAGAGATTCTTCGCGATCTGGCAGAGCCACACGCGCACGCTGCACTCGCCGCGAAAGTGGTCGAGGGCGTCCATCGCACGGAAAAACGTCTCACTCGTCAGCTCCTCGGCGGTACTCTCGCTCCCGGACAGCGAAAGCAGATACCGGTACACATCGTCAAAGTACACGGCGTACACCTCTTCAAAATTCGTCAGCGCCCTCACCCCCTTTCTGTCTATAGGACGGTGGAAAACCGGTTTTCTTACAAAAAAATCCGTCCCGCGGGACGGATTTTTTCTTTCACGTTTTCACGACTCTTTTCTTGCCGCACTTCGGGCACGTGAGCTCGACCTTGCCGATGTTTTTCGGCACGCGGCAGTACGCGCCGCAGGAGCAGCGGACGTATTTGTGCGCCTTGTCGGCGCGGCGTGCCTTCGCGCCGCGGATGGCGTTCGCCTTCGGCGTCCACCAGGTCAGAAACTTCGCGTTTTCGGCCTGACGGCGCGCGAGATTGCGCGAAAAAATGCGGATGAGCACGATGAACATCAGCACCATCGACACAAAGTACAGCGCCTGCGACACGCCCTGCACACGGATGATCGAGCTCAGAATGCTCACGGCCAGCTCAAGGATCACGAGCGCCCAGTTCAGCGCATCTACGCCGTTGCGGCCATACATAAAGCGGTAAAGGGCATCGCGGAATTTGTTCACAAAAAACACTCCTAAAATCTTGATGCTGCCATTCTACACGCTTTTTCGACCCCCGTAAAGGCGTTTGAACAAAAGTTTACAGAATGGAAAAGAGTAAACGCAAACCGCCCGCCCCCGTCAGTCGCCTTACAGGGGGCAAAGGGGACCCGCCCCCCAAAAGCCTCGCAGAGTTTCGCCGCTCCGCGGCGAAATAAATTCAAATCATTTTCCGCTGCGACCGAAGGTGAATTGCCGCAAAGCGGCAAGAGAAGCCGCCCTGGGGCGTGCGCGTGGCGGAAAATACCTCTCAGGCCGCAAGTGTGGAATTTGCCCGCCATCGGCGGGCAAATTATGCGCGCAGCGGCCTGCAAGGAATAAAAAATGCGTCCAGCTTTCGCTGGACGCATTTTTTAGGTTTTATAGTCCGTTGGTGTAACGATACAGGAACGTCACGGCCTCGGCGCGGTTGCAGGAAGCATACGGGGAGAACGTCGTGGCGCTGGTGCCGGAGGTGATACCCTTACCGACGGCCCAGCGGATGGCGTTGTAATAGCTCGCCTCGCTCGTGGCGCCCACATCCTTGAACGGGTTGGAGTAGTAGCCGCTGGGCTGACCCGCGTAGCGGTACAGGAAGGTCACGATCTGGGCACGGGTGCAGACCTGATCGGGGGAGAACGCCGTGGTGCTGGTGCCGGAGGTGATGCCCTTCTGGCTGGCCCACAGGATGGCCTTGTAGTAGCTCGAGTGCGTGACGGCGTTGACATCACGGAACGGGTTGCGGGTGGTGGTCGGCTCCGGGCTGCCGGCGGCGCGCCACAGGAACGTCACGATCTCGGCGCGGGTGCAGGACTTGTACGGGGAGAAGGTGGTGCTGGACGTGCCGTTGGTGATGTTCTTGCCGACGGCCCACTTGACGGAGTTGTAGAAGTAGTCGGTGGTCTTGACATCGATGAAGTTCATCGTCTGGCCGATCTTGATGGCCACGGTGCCGGTGAGCTGGCGGGTGCCGGTGCCGGTCGTGCCGTAGCGGGCGTAGATGGTGAACGGGATGTAGACGGTCTCGCCGGTCTTGGCGTAGCGGCTGGCGAGGAACGCGACGTCGCTGAGCGCATTCTGGCTGGCGGTGGCGCTGTAGTAGAACTTGTCAGTCGTCTTGATGGAGCCGCCGTAGTTGTAGCCGTTGTAGTAGGTGTAGAGCGAGCCCTCGTTGACGGCGGAGACGGCGCTCTGGTCAAAGGTCACGTAGTCGATGGTGTAGTTGCTGCTGTAGCCCTTGGTGGAGTGCAGGTAGCTGAGGAAGTCGCTCTCGTCGAAGCGGACGCTGTCGCCCTGAGAGACGGTGTACTTGATGTCCTCGCGCACGAGGTTGACGACGACGCTGCCGGAGTAGCTCACGGTCGTGCCGCGGCTCGTGGAGGAACTGGAATAGCGGGTCGCGTACAGGGTGAAGTTCAGCGTGATGGTCTTCGCGGTGGTCTTGTCGTTGGGGACAAACGTCACGCTATCGAGGTTGGTGACCTTGGTGCGGGTGTTGAACGCGCCGGAGGAATTGCTGGTGGACATGGCGGTGCCGCCATAGTACAGCGTGCCCTGCGCGGTGGTGGGCAGGGAGAAAGACACATAATCGAAGGTGACATAGGGATAGGACTTGCTCTTGCTGGCGTCGCCGCGGGCCTCAGCGACCTTGTTCATGAAGTCGTTGAAGTCGCTCTGCGCGAACTGGACGGTCTCACCGGCCACGCCGTTGTAGTTGATGTTGTAGTTCTTCTGGTAGACGCTGATGGTGCCGCAGTAGAGCTTATTGTCGGTGCCCTGCGTCACGACATACAGCGTGCACTTGCCATTGATGAAGTTGGTGTCGGTCAGGGAATAGAGATTGGCGGTGGCAGTGGTGGGATAGTATTTCTGGGTGCTGCCGTTGTTCCAGTCGACAGGCTCGGTGTTCACACCGGCAACATAGTAATACCTTGCGCCGGAGGGAACCTGAACGTAATAGCGATAGGTGTTGCCGTAAGCCGCGACCGGCTCGGGATACTGGTCGGCATAGGTGGTCGTGCTGGGCGTTACGGGAACGTTAAACGTAACGCTGTAGGTCTTGGGAACGTTAGAATTGGCAACGCGGGTGGTCACGGTGGCGGTGAACTTTGCAGTGCCGATGCCGGAGAGATTTGCCTTGAAGTAGAGATAGCCGGAGCCGCCGGCGGGATAGTTGTACGAAGCATTGCTCGTGCCGACACCGTAGGCAGCGGTAGAGGCGACCTGCGTGACGCCGCTGAGGGAATAGACGGTCTCGTAGGTGTAGGCGGTGCTGTAGGTCTTGTTGATGGCGGCCTGCGCGGCGTTGACAAGATCACTGTAGCTGTAGTTCACAGAAGTGCCGTTCTGAACAGCACTGAGGGTCGCCTCGATCAGGGCGCCGGTAACGGGGATGTTCTGCACATAGTCCTTGCCCTTATAGGTCGCCTTTGCGGTGACAGTGGTAGAGCCGCTTGCTCTGAGCGTTACCGTCGGCGCGGCGGTCGTCTGGTTCGTCACAGTTGCGATGTTGAGGTTGGCGGAAACAAAGGAGTAGGTCGGGACGACCAGGCTAGCGTGAGATGAGGTATCCACAAAGTGCGCCGCCAAAGTCGCGGTCTGACCAATCTGAGTCAGTGTAACGCTAGCGGGGGTAACGGTAAATTGATAGGTATCTGCAACAACGGAAATAGTAACATCTGCGCTCGTTGCGGCATCAGTAGTTCCCTCTTTGGCCTTGCAATAGACGGAATAGCTCCCCGCCGTAGCCGGGACAGTCCAGGTAAAGGACTTGCCGCTGCCTATTTTCTCGTCAGTACCGCCTGTAACCTTTTTGTACCAATCATAAGTAGCTGCATTGCTCAGGCCGCTCGGAGTAGCGGTCAGAGTGGTCTTACCGCCTGCAATCACTTCGTTCAGGCTTGCCGCAGCACTGACACTGGCTGCCGTAGTCGTAACTGTGATTTCGGTTGAAAGCGGAGTCGTTGCCGCCGTCTTCACCGTCAGTTTATGCGTGGAATCGGAATAGGTGGGCTTGTTCGTCGTATTATCGATCACATAGCCGGTTGCGGCAGCAGACCAGGTGTTTTTGTCATTATTGATCGTCTCACCCTCAAGAAGGGAGATGTTGACCGTGCCGTTCGTCACAGAATAGGTTCTGTTGTTGAAGGTGACGGTGGTGATGTCGCCCGGGAGAAGCTTGTCAGCGATAGAGACATTGCTTTTAACGACCTTAGTCGTAGATCTGGTGATTTCCTGCCCTTCGATCGTCACCTTGTACTCGATCGTTAAGGTGCAGGAGACTTCTACATTTTCCGCCTTGTTGGAGGCGGTCAGCGTTCCTGTCGTGGCACCCGTGCCGGCAGCGCCGGAAAAACCGGGAGTGCTCCAACTATAACCGATCACGTTTACATCAGTGGCAGTTACGCCATTATCCGTGACGGTGGGGGCGGTTGCGGTAACGGTGAATGTGGTCGAGTCGCCTCTTGCAAGGGAGGACGCCGACGTGGTGATGGCGTATGTGCCGCCAACCTCGACACCTTCCGCCCTTGCAGGCACGACGACGAGGCTCAGGACCAATGTCAGAGCCAATAGCAAGGAGAGAAATTTTTTCATGTGATCTTCATCCTTTCGTGTTTGTTGTTGTCGGCTCCGCGCGCACAGAGCCTTTCTCATACACATACATTTTACCATGCCGCGGGAAATAAGGGAACAGGAAAATGGAAAATTCATAAATTCTTTATCTTCCCTCTTCGCCCAGTTTCCCTTTGCTTCATTGATTAGACGCAAGAAACGTCTGTTTTGTTTCACAAAACCCGAAAATTTCCCAAAAATTTTTTACGCCGCGAAAAACCGCACATACACGAACACCCCCAGAGCGATCTGCGCAAGTAAGATCGCCGGAATGCCGAACTTGAAGTACCAGTGCCGCGTTTTGTGGTGAAAGACCCTCATTGCGAAAAGAGCACCCGCGCTGCCGAGCAGCAGCGCGAGTGCAAATAGAGTCTTTTCGGGCACGCGCCGCGCGCCCTGAATTTTGGCGCGGCGCTTGTCTGCGCCGTAGACGCAGAACGTCAGAATATTGATCGCGGCGAGATAGATGACAAAATATCTCACTTTTCGAGCTTGCTGAGCTCCACAGCCGCCGCCGCGCCGAGGCGCGCGTTGTTGAACACGAGCTGGATGTTGGAATCCAGGCTGTCGCCGCCGGTCAGGTCCTTGATCTTGGCGAGCAGATAAGGCGTCGTGGCCTTGCCGTGGATGCCGTCCTTCTTCGCGTCCTCGACGGCCTCGGCAATGGCCTTGTCGATGACTTCCTTGTCCATGGAGTACTCTTCGGGAATCGGGTTCGTGACGAGTAAGCCGCCGCGCAGACCCAACTCGCGCTTGACGTGGAACGCCTTGGCCAGCTGCTCGGGCGTGTCGAGCTCGTAGTCGACGCCAAAGCCGGACTTGCGCGTGTAGAACGCAGGCAGCTCGCTCGTGCCGTAGCCGATGACGGTCACGCCGTGGGTCTCGAGATATTCGAGCGTCAATCCGAGGTCGAGGATGGACTTCGCGCCCGCGCACACGACCATGACGGAGGTGTTGGCCAGCTCTTCAAGGTCGGCGGAGATGTCGAACGTCTCCTGCGCGCCGCGGTGCACACCGCCGATGCCGCCGGTGGCGAACACGCGGATGCCCGCCATGTCGGCGATCATCATCGTGGTGGTGACGGTGCAAGCGCCGTCCTTGCCCTGCGCGACGAGCACGGGCAGGTCGCGGCGGGAAGCCTTCGGGATGCCCGCGCCGGTGCGGCCGAGGTAGTCGATCTCTTCCTTGGAAAGGCCCGCCTTCAGGCGGCCGCCGATGATGGCGATGGTCGCGGGGACCGCGCCGCATTCGCGGATGATGCTCTCAACCTTGAGGGCGGTCTCCACGTTCTGCGGATAGGGCATGCCGTGGGAAATGATGGTGGATTCGAGCGCCACGACGGGCTTACCGGCGGCAAGGGCCTCGGCAACCTCGGGGGCGATATCCAGATACTTGTTCATAGTTAAAATCCTCCTGTAAAGTAATAGGTGAAAGTTTCACGTTTACCTTTTGAGGTAAGGTTGTATGATAACATACAACTTGTCAAAAGTCAATACAAAGCGGGGCTTGAATTTGCACGGGAAGTGGCATATAATACCTCTATTATCCCGTGAAAACCCACAAAAGGAAGGAAAATTATTATGGAACGAGTGAGAATTGCCGCGCTCTTCGCCGACAAAGAGCAGTACGGCGGCGCAAGCGTCACCGTATGCGGCTGGGCGAAGACCATCCGCGATATGAAGACCTTCGGATTCATCGAGCTGAACGACGGCTCGTGCTTCCGCAATTTGCAGGTCGTGATGGATGCGAATTCTCTTTCTAATTATAAGGAGATCGCCGCGCAGAACGTGGGCGCCGCGCTCATCGTGCGCGGCACCGTCGTGCTGACGCCCGAGGCCAAGCAGCCGCTCGAAGTCAAGGCAACAGAGATCGAGATCGAGGGCGTGTCCTCCCCCGACTATCCCCTGCAGAAAAAGCGCCACAGCGTCGAATATCTGCGCACCATTCAGCATCTGCGCCCGCGCACGAACCTCTTCTCCGCGGCTTTCCGTGTGAGAAGCGCGGCGGCCTACGCCGTGCACGAGTTCTTCCAGAGCCGCGGCTTCGTCTACGTCAACACCCCCATCATCACCGGTAGCGACTGCGAGGGCGCGGGCGAGATGTTCCAGGTGACGACGCTCGACCTTGAGAACCCGCCGAGAACGCCCGACGGCAAGGTCGATTACAGCAAGGACTTTTTCGGCAAGAAGACGAGCCTGACCGTCTCCGGCCAGCTCAACGCCGAGAACTTCGCCATGGCGTTCGGCGACGTTTACACCTTCGGCCCCACGTTCCGCGCCGAGAATTCCAACACCGCGCGCCACGCCGCCGAGTTCTGGATGATCGAGCCCGAGATGGCCTTCGCCGACCTGAACACCTACCTTGAGACCGCAGAGGCGATGACCCGCTATGTCATCCGCTATCTGCTCGACAACTGCCACGACGAGCTGGCCTTCTTCAACCAGTTCTTCGATAAGGGGCTGATCGAGCGGCTGGAGCTGGTCGCAAACTCCGAGTTTGCCCGCGTAAGCTACACCGATGCCGTAGAGCTGCTGAAGAAGAACAACGACAACTTCCAGTATAAAGTCGAGTGGGGCACCGACCTGCAGACCGAGCACGAGCGGTATCTCACCGAGCAGGTATTCAAAAAGCCCGTGTTCGTCACCGACTATCCCAAGGAGATCAAGGCCTTCTACATGAAGATGAACCCGGACGGAAAAACCGTTGCCGCAACCGACCTGCTTGTGCCCACAGTCGGCGAAATCATCGGTTGCAGCGAGCGTGAAGCCGACCTTGACAAACTGCTTGAAGCTATGAAGATTCGCAATATGAATCTTGACGAATACACCGATTATATTTCACTTCGCAAGTTCGGCTCAGTGCCTCACAGCGGCTTTGGTTTGGGCCTTGAAAGAATTATTATGTATGTTACGGGCGTACAAAATATACGTGATGTTATTCTTTACCCCCGTACAGTCGGCAGCATTTCTTAAAATTTATTTGATACGGAGTGATTTTTATGTATAAATCAAAACTCACTGTGCTCGAAACACAGGATATTATACGCTCTTTGCGCCACAGATTTGAAGAGAACCTTTGCGACGCTCTAAATTTACGCCGTGTGTCGGCGCCGCTTTTTGTAAGTCGTGGCAGCGGCATAAACGATGACCTTAACGGCGTAGAACGCCCCGTTTCGTTTGATATTTTGCAGACGGGCGAGGTTGTCGAGGTTGTTCACTCACTCGCAAAATGGAAGCGCGCGGCACTGGGCAAATACGGATTCTCGATGCATACAGGTCTTTACACCGATATGAACGCCATTCGGCGCGATGAAGTATGCGACAATGTTCACTCGCTTTATGTCGACCAATGGGACTGGGAAAAGATTATATCAGAGGGCGACCGCACGATAGAATTTTTGCAGGATACGGTAAAACGAATTTACTCGGCTGTACTGCTTACCGCAGATTTTATTGAGCGTAAGTACCCCGTACTTGACAACTACCTGCCGCGTGAAATCAAATTTATTACTTCGCAGGAATTGCTTGACAAATACCCCTCGCTTTCACCGAGAGAGCGTGAAACAGAAATTGTTAAGGAATACGGCGCCGTATTTGTTATGCAAATAG
>ENA-OWPL01000952-OWPL01000952.1-human-gut-metagenome-genome-assembly--contig:-NODE-952-length-18193-cov-5.206197_pt1 | contig 18193 bp, 17 predicted proteins | sample MGYA00248263_ERZ651844 | MGnify/ENA primary metagenome ERZ651844 (study PRJEB26924, sample SAMEA4378256) | human gut metagenome | biome: human gut; feature: human-associated habitat; material: faeces...
TGCTTTTTAGGAATTGTTAAAGCACCGCAGACGTTGAGTTTGCGGTGCTTATATTATTGATAAAACTCTGAAATATGCCAAATTTCATGACTTTTCTCAACAGCCTACCTGGTGTTTGTGCTTATTTCAACAGAGAAATAATATTTTCGGATACAATCTCAAAGCCTTGAGCGTTTAGGTGCAGACCGTCATAGCAATATTCTTTTGCAAGCCTGCCCTTTTCGTCGGACAGCACTTTTGTAAGGTCGAGCCATTGCACCTTGCTTTCAAGAGCAATTTTGTGCAGTTCTTCGTTGATTGCCAAAATCTTTTTGTTACTGCGTCTGCCGACCATCTGCCTTGCAATGATTGACAAATGCGAATTTACGGGATAAATCGCCTGCAACACAATGTTGGTATTCGGGCAGAGCTTCTGCGTTTTTTGCAAAATTTCTTTTATATTATTCAAAGTGTACTCGGTCGGAAGTCCTATACCGATGTCGTTTGTTCCGATTAAAATCACAAGATTTTTCGGGTTTATGTTCAAGGCGTTACATTCAAGTCTTTCCAACAATCTGTCGCTTGTGTCACCGCTGATTCCACGGTTGTAAACTGCCTGCCCCGTTGTTTGTGAAAAAGCATAAAACAACTCGTAGCTATTGAATATTTCCGTGATTGAGTCGCCGAACAGCACCGTTTGTCCCTGCTGTGTGTACTTCTCATTCAAAAAACTAAAATTCTCTTTTTTCGTTTGCTGTACATAGTCGTAAGCCGTTTTTTTATGAAAGTTCTTGTTCATTGGGTTATGATGTTCCTTGTGTTATTTAATTTTGATTATAGCACAACAACATACGAAACGCAAAGCGATAATATTCAATTTGATTTACAAAAAATCACCGTGATGATATAATAACCGTACGCAATAGAACGAAAAAATAAATTTATGAGTCTTTTTTTCAAAATCATATTGCATAAAGGGGAAATTTTAATGAAAATCGAGATAAATGCAAGTCCTAAAGAAGTTAAGGACGGACACTTTGATTATTCAAATATGGAAAGTGAATACGGTTGCAACACGCTGTATTTTACAAAAAACGGCAAGCCATATTCAATCATTGCAGGCGAAATGCACTTCGCAAGATTGCCAAAAGAGCGTTGGAAGGAAACGCTTCTCAAAATGCGTGAATGTGGTATAAACACAGTATCAACCTATGTTTTTTGGAATTATCACGAGGAAATTAAGGGACAGTTTGATTTTAGCGGAAACAAGGATATTGCAGGATTTTTGAGACTGTGTAAGGATATTGATATGCCTTGTATTTTGCGTATCGGCCCTTGGTGTCATGCCGAGGTTGTGTACGGTGACTTCCCAAAACGCATAAACAAAATGAGAAAGAAAAGAACAAACGCACCCGAATATCTTGCAGAAGTTAAAGAATACTGGCAAGGATTATACAAAGAGGTTGCGCCGTATCTTGACGGAAAAACCGTTATCGGTATTCAGATTGACAACGAATATACAGGACCTATCAAGCACCTTTTGACCTTGAGAAAATCGGCAGAAGAAATCGGATATAAAGCGCCGTTTTTCACAATGACTGCTTGGCCGTTAAGCAAACCCGACAATCGCCTTTTGCCATTAGCCGGAGGCTATCCGGACGCCCCTTGGAGCGGCACTAAAAAAGGACTAAAGCCAAACAATCGTTTTGCTATCACTTCTGCAAGAACGGAGGACGAAATCGGCGGAGATTTATTCAAAAGTAAGAAAGCCGAAAGCGGTGTGTTCGACTACATTCCTTACGCCACTTGCGAAACAGGACCGGGCAATCAGGTGACACAGCACCGCAGACCGTTCATCAGCGAAAAAGATGGCTATGGTGTCAGCTTTGCAAAGTTTGCAGGCGGTATGAACTGGATTGGTTACTATATGTTCTGCGGCGGTGCAAATCCCAATGACCGTCTGTTGCAGGAAAGCAGGTTGACAGGCTATCCAAACGACTATCCTATTATTGATTACGACTTCCAAGCACCAATCAGCAGATACGGAGCTTGCCGTGCGCACGGCGACAGACTTCGTCTTATGCACCTGTTCATCAGTGATTTTGACACAGAAATATCCACAAAACAGGCATATTTTCCAAAATGGAACAGCACAGACCCAAAGGATGTTTCGTTCTTGAAATGTTCCGTGAGAGCAAACAATGACGGCAGCGGATACTTCTTTGCAGGTGCATATGAAAAAGGCTTGAAGTACAACGATTTTAGGGATGTTCAAGTCACTTTTTCTATACAGGACAAAACGATAGACTTGCCGAGCATTGATGTAAAAGCCGGTGCAATGTTCTTTTATCCGTTTAATATTCAATTAGGTTCGGTTAAGTTTGATTACATTCTTGCACAGACTGTTGCAAAAACGCAAAAGGACGGCAAAACGGTTTGCTATTTTGCTCAGTGTGAGGGCATTGAACCAAAATGCTCAATCAACGGCAAGGTGCAGGCTCTGACTCTTGATGAAGAAAACACAATAGATGATGTAACGATTTATGTTATCTCTTATGAAGAAGCAAAGCGTTTTCACTTTATTGACGGCAAGCGTTATTTTCTTGACGGCACAGTCTATTGCGATAACGGAAAAATCCTTTGTGAGCAGATGTCGGATATTGATTTGAAAAATGAAATCACATTGACCCAAACGAGCAAGAGAAAACTGCCGTACAACTACTATCTGCTTTCAACAGGCAAGCGCTGTTATTATGAATTAAAGCTGCCCGAAAACATATTGAAAGAGCGTAAGGATGTTGTGCTTGAATTTGATTTTGACGGCTTGAATTTGCAGGTGTTCAGCGGCAATCAGATAATAAACGATTATTTCAACATAGACAGAAAATTCATTATGAATCTTCGTGATTACAAAGAATATATCGAAAAAGATTCCACGCTGATTATCCGTACGGCACCAAAAACAAAATTCGGTGTGTCAAATGTGTATAATGAAATTGAAATTCCGCTTTATTCTAATGCACTCTCCCTTAAAAGCGCAAAAGTGATAAAAACAGAAGAAGTATAGACAGTGTAAAATTGAAGCTTCGCTATTTTGCTTTCTTACCATACAGAATAGTTTGACATAGTATAAGTTGTCGACCAATGCAGTTAAAGTTAACAAAAGGTTACTTATCTGACAAATTTATATGGCGGAAAATACGCCCCCTAAATGCTATAATGATTTATAGTTAAGGGGGCGTATTTATGTTTTTGGATGATTTATTATATTTAAGAAACATTAAAGGCTTATCGCAACAATGAAACCCGAAGTTCAATAGCTTTTTCAACAGTCTGTTGTGTGTTGCTGTTTTTTAGCAAGTCGTTCAACCTTTAGGTCGTCGAAAATATTGGTCAATCCCTCCCAGGTGAGCTGTCGCCTTTCAAACCAAAGATTTTGGAAAAATGCCAAAAGTTTGCTCGGATTTGCCGTATTCGGTTTGGAATAACCGATTCCGTTTTTGTCGAGAAATGAATAGTAGTAATCCAAATTTTCGGCAAACTGTTCGTAGGTGTTGTCGCCGTGCCATACGGTTTGAGCCATTGCACCGAGTCGAGGATAAGTCACCTTGTCCGCCCTCGTCATATTCGGCACATACTCTGTCCATAATGTTACCTCACCGCCAAGGCAGTTGCCGGAGTAAAGTCGGTGTTCGGCTGTGTCCTTTAGGCTGATATATCCGTAAGGTAAATCAATGTAGTAGGCAGATGTGCTTGTGTCAATGAACGGTCGGTTGCCCGTGTCCATATCTCCGCATTTTGTAAAGCCCAAATCCTTTGAAAGCAGTTTGTCGTTCTTCAAATCCCAGCTCCACATAAACGCCTGCTTGCCTTTACTTTTGCAGTAATCGTTCACCCTATTCATAAAATAGCATTGAAGTTCGTCCTCGTTCTTCAACCCCAATTTTTTCATCTTTGCCTGACAATGCGGGCACAAATGCCATCTGTGCTTCGGCACTTCGTCACCGCCGATGTGAAAATAGTTGTCGGGGAACATTTCGCAAAGTTCGTCAATAACATTCTCAACAAATTCGTAGGTTGAGTCCTTGCCTGCGCACAAAACATCATGCTTAACTCCCCAGTGGTCGGCAACGGGCAACTTTCTGTCAAAGCAACCGAGATAGTTGTAGCCTGCCATTGCACTCCTGCTGTGCCCCGGAATGTCAAATTCGGGCATAACGCTGATTGCAAAATTGTGGGCATAGTCAACAATCTCTTTGATTTGAGCCTTTGTGTAAAAACCGCTGTGTTCCTTGTGGTTAAAGTTGGTCTTTTTCCTCACCGAACCGACTTGAGTGAGCAGTGGATATTTTTCGATTTCAACCCTCCATCCTTGATCTTCAGTAAGATGCAGGTGCAAGAAATTTAACTTGTGCAGCGACATTTTTCTGATGAACAGTTTTACATCATCAACAGAGAAAAAATATCTGCCGACATCAAGCATAAATCCTCTGATTTCGTGTGCCGGCTTGTCCTTGATTGTGAGACAAGGTACATTTTCCCCGTGTTGAAAGAGGATTTGTTTTAGCGTTTGCAATGCAAAAATTTTTCCGCCGAGACTGTTTGAATAAATACGGATTTTGTCGCTGATTTCAAGTATGTATTCTTCGTTGTCGAGTGAGCCGTCATCAAGAAATTCAATCTGTGAGCCGTTGCCGTTTTGAATTTTGATTTTGCTCAAAAACGCATAAAAATCATCAATCACATCTCGGTTGATATCTGTTTCGTTTATCACGATTGATTTTACATTTAATGTTTTTGTTTCGTTGATTTCTGCAAATTTCGGTGTCGGAATAAGGTTTAGCATAATATGTATCCTCTATTATTTATTGGACTTTATTATACATTTATTTTTGATTTTTGGCAACTGCCAAACTCCCGTAAAGGCGGCACGGCATACACTGTTGATTATGCAAAACGAAATGGACTTGAATTTTTTGATAGGGCTTATAGCAAATATTCAGTACGGCTTTTATATTTTTCGTCATCAAACGGTGCAGTACCCTGCTGTAAATGATAATGGGGATTTAGAGTTTCTTTATACACTTCAGTGTAAGGTTCGAATCCTAAAACCTCTTTTTATTTCACTGTATTTTTTATTTTTGCGTTTGCTTTTTATTAATATTTTAAAAAACTGTATTTAAAAAGAGTGAGCAATATAAACGCTCACTCTTTCTTAATTAATAAACTACTATATTATAATCTTTTGCAATCATTTCATAGTAAGCTTGTTCAATTTCTTCCCACGCTTTTGCGCCGTTTTTTAATTTTTCTTTTTCAAATTTTTCATAAGCTTTTTTTAATTCAGGGTGTTTGGTTGGCGTATCACCATTTGACACCTCATTGGTAACCATACTTGAAAAAGCGTGTTTCATTCCTATTTGATATATTCTTTTTTGAGCGTATTTTATAACCTCATTTTTAGATATACCATAATTATTAAGGCAGTATTCTTCGGTTAATTCACTATCATCGACCATTTCGTTATAAACTGAATCATACAAATTTTGACTCCAGTCATCTAATTTAAGTGAATTCTTTTCTGCATAATCTGCAATAATATAGTATTCAATAACATCATCAATAGTATTGCTATCTCCACCTATAGAATATAAATCTATGTCAACTTGTGTAATATCTGTAGAATTTACTTTCGCCAATTTTTTAGGATTATTAATGTGTTTCATTGCAATATCCATTTGAGATTTATACGAATTGTCAGAGTTGGTTGATTGTTCAGTTGAATTTTGATTGCTTTGAATTTTATCTGTATTTGAACAACTGCAAAATGAAATCAAAACTAAAAAAGATAAAATCATAAAACATATTTTCTTTTTCATGTTGTTATCACCGCCTCTTTATAGCTTTGATTCTTTGTCCAAGTATAATTATAGTATAATAAGGTGTATTTTATCTTTTTGTAACACTATCATAATCCATTTTTACAAGAATGGTATCTAAATCAGCCTTTTTGTCTTCGTCGCAATAAGCGAAAATCACTGTGTTTTCAACGCAGATAACTGTGTAGTATGTATTGTCAGAATACATTGTGTACATGTTGTAATTGTTATAATACGCATTGTATTCTCTAAATCCTTTGCCGACTTTTGTGTCAATGTTATATCTTTTTATATTGCTGTAAGCATTCGATGCTGTATTTGAGTTGCTAAATTCAAAAAAATTAAAATTTAAGCCGTCAGACTCTATAGCCAAACTGCATTCCAAAAGACCATTTGTCTTTTCCAAATAATACTCGGTTGAATCAATAACATTGTAATCAAGTTCTGTTAAAATACCCGATACTTGTTGAGAATTTAAAGGGGTTTTTTCTCCTGAATTAAAAAACATAAGACTGAATATTATAATTAACAATCCGATACATAAAGTCACAATTATATATGGTGTCTTTTTATTTAATAAAACAGAATCGGAAAACATTTTTTCACCACCCTATAATGCAATAGTATAACAAACTCAATAATTTAATTCAAGTTATTAAAAAAATATATAAATATGTTTAGGAGAAAATTTTATGAAAAAGTTTAAACGAATTATCATTAATACAATATCATTTGTTATTGCAATACTCTTCTATGCAATGTTCGCAATTCCTTATACGAATTTGTGGTTCTAAGCAAAAATAAATTCTGAGAGTTTTTGAGAGATTTTAAGAGACAGCAAATTTCAAAATTTCAAAGTCATTTTAGTGCGATTTAGGGCATTTATGACTGAGACTTTTGAGAGACATCGCTCAAATCAAAATCGTAACACGAATTGAAATGAGCAAAACTTCGAGCGAATACAGAAAATCATATTTATAACCGTTGACTTCATAAAAGCTCGGGTGTATAATCAAAAAAATAAAGCTGTCTCGGCTGATGAAGACTATAAATTTTGCTGTTTCTGAACACAACAGCAGAGTTTACAGTCTTATTTTTTTGTAGGTGATAAGATAATATGAAATTTAAAAAATATGCAATAAAAACGCTGATAATCGTTATTGGATCAATAATATCCGCATACGGAATTACGCTTGCAATAGGCGCAGGTTTTGGCGGCGCAACACTTGCGATATTGTGGCAAGGGCTGACGAATGTGACAGGTATGTCAATCGGCACATCGTCGCTTGTTGTGGCTGTGGCAATGATAATTTTTGCCTTTTTCTATGACAGAAAGCAAATCAATGTCGGTACAATTCTTTACCAAATCATTTACAGTTTTTTCGTGGATGTATTCACAAAAATTCAGCATTATACAGATATTAAAGCGGTTAATTTTGTTATAATGCTACTTGGCATTGCTATATTTTCGTTCGGAACGGGGCTTTACTCCGCCGCTGATTTCGGCAGGGGCTCATATGAAGCAGTCACATTTTCGCTTGCCGAAAAAAACGGTTGGAAAATCAAAATCGTACGAATGGTTCTTGATATTATAATGGTAATTATCGGCGTTTTGCTCGGCGGTAAATTCGGAATTTGCACAATTGCCACCGTTTTGTTCTCCGGTCCGATAATTCAGGCAACCGTAAGCACTGTTAAGAAATCAAAGATTTCAAAAAACATTTCTTAAAATTCTCATACTGTAAATAATAATACGGATTTAGAGTTTCTTAATACACCGCAGTGTAAGGTTCGCAATTCCTCATACGAATTTGCTATGCGAAGCAAAAATAAAATCCTGAGAGATTTTTGAGAGACGCAAAGTCTGAAAAACGGCTTAAATAGGCGGTTTTGAAAAAAGATTGCGAGGCTCTGACTCCGTCATTTAAGGTTCGAATCGTTATTACGAGCAGAGCGAGTAACAAGGTTATCGGGAACCATTCAAAAAAATTAAGCACATCGTATATTGTTTACGATGTGCTTTTTCTTTATAAAATGTTTTCCATTGTGTACTTTTGAATTTTTAAGCCGCACTTTTCATAAAATTTTTTTGCACTTTCATTTAAAGCCCAAACATTAAGCGTTAAATTATAGCAGTGTTTTTCTTTGGCATAATTTTTCACATATTCAAAAATTTTATAACCTATTCCGCCGCCACGCAGATTTTCGTCAACACATAAATCATCAATATAAAGCGTTTTTATGTGCTGCATTGAATCTGCGTTTTGCTTTTGAAAAATGCAAAATGCATATCCAAGTATATTACCGCTTTTTTCATCTGTTGCAATAAAAATCGGTTTTTCTTCATTTTTAATTATGCTTTTAAGTTCATTTTCATTATATTTTTTCTTTTCCGGTATAAAAAGGTCGGGTCTTTTGTCGGAATGAATTTTATGTACTTGGTAAAGCAGTTTTGTTATTTGTCCAATATCGCTTTCTTTTGCTTTTTTGATTTCCATTAAATTCACCTCTGTAATTATTATAAATCCACATTGATTGAATTGCAACATATCTGTTGATTGATGTTGAAAATACGCTGTTTTTATGATAAAGTACAGTTAGTGAATTGTTTTTTAAGGGGTAAATATGAATATAAACAATTTTTCAAATCCTTTGCATTTAAATAACGTCAAAGTGAATGACAATTATTTTAATGAATATTTGAATTTAATTAAAACAGTTGTTATTCCGTATCAGTATAATGCTTTAAACGATTTGATTCCGGGTGCACCTAAAAGTTATTGTATTTCAAATTTTATAAAGGCATCTTCTGTATGTTCATCACTTAAAGCCGGTATTCCCGTTCCTGTTTTTCCGGTTGATAAATGGGAATATAAAGAAACAGAATGCAGTTTCAATTCTTTTTTAGGTTGGTGCTTTCAGGATACAGATGCATATAAGTGGATAGAAGCCGCTTCGTATGTTTTAGTAAACGAAAAAAATGATGCTTTAAAAAAGCAAGTTGATGATTTGGTAGATTTAATTTGCAGCGCACAGCTTGAAAACGGTTATCTTGATACTCTCTATATAATTAATGACAGAAGTAAAATATTTTCTAATTTGAAAGATCGTCATGAGCTTTATTGTTTTGGACATTTAACAGAGGCTGCTGTGGTATATTATAATTCCACCGGCAATAATAAATTATTAAATGCCGCCATTCGCTTTGCTGATTTAATTTGTGATTTTTTTGGAGATAATAAAAATCAGGCCTATCCGGGTCATGAAATAGCCGAGTCTGCCTTAGTGAAATTATACTATATAACAAGAAATGAAAAATACATAAATCAGGCAGAATTATTTATAAAAAGAAGAGGCACAAAGCCATACTATTTTGATATTGAGCGCTGTTATAATCGTACAGATAACAGTATTGATTATGAATATAATCAGGCACATATGCCTGCTGTTAAGCAGAATGAAGCTGTGGGTCATGCTGTCAGAGGTGTTTATTTATATCGTGGTATGGCTGAAATTGCAAAAGTTAAAAAAGATGATTGTGTATTTAACGCCTGTAAAAATATTTGGAATAATATTGTAAATAAAAAATTATACATAACAGGCGGTATAGGTTCCACTGCAGTCGGAGAGGCATTTTCATTTGATTATGATTTGCCGAATGATTTGGCTTATTGTGAAACATGTGCTTCAATCGGTCTTGCAATGTTTTCACGCCGTATGTTTGAAATTAATCCCATTTCTTCATATTTTGATGTGTTTGAACAAGCTCTTTACAATACGGTTCTTGCTTCTATGGGCAGTGACGGAAAATCTTTTTTCTATGTTAACCCTCTTGAAGTTTTGCCTGTTGCTTCAAAAAAGGATGAAAGAAAAAATCACGTTAAAACAAGGCGGCAAAAATGGTTTGGTTGTGCTTGTTGTCCTCCTAATTTAGCACGCTTTTTATCATCAATAGGAGAGTATTGCTTTAGTGAAAACAGCGGCACCTTGTTTGTGAATCTTTATATCGGAGTAAATGCTCAGTTTTCAAACGGCTGTATTGATGTTCAGTCAAATTATTTGTCAAGCGGTAATGTGATTTTATATGTTAAGCCTAATAAACCGTTTAAGTTGGCACTGAGAATTCCTGCTTGGTGTGATAACTTCACAATAAATTGTAATTACGAAATGATAAACGGCTACGCAGTTTTGAGTATTAATAAAAACACTAATGTTGAAATATCTTTTGATTTAAAAGTTAAATTAATTAGATGTTCAAATCTTGTCAGAGCTAATATAGGTAAGGTTGCTGTTGCAAGAGGTCCTGTTGTATATTGTGCAGAAAGTATTGATAACTGTGAAAATTTGCAGCTTTTAAAAATTAATCCAAATGGTGATTTTGTGTTTAATGAAAACGGCACAATAATTGCAGACGGTTTTGTTGAACAACCGGATAAAAACTTGTACGACGAATATAAGCCGGTTCCTTTGAAAAAATGTAAGATTACATTAATCCCTTATAATTCGTGGGGAAATAGGGGAGAAACGGAAATGAGTGTGTATTTGCGTGTCTAAAATATTTAGAAGTAAAAATATGAATAAAAGATTATAACTGTTGTAATTTCTCTTTGACAGGTTGATATAATCTGCCATAAAAAAGCACCGTATTTCTACGATGCTTTCTTGAGGAAATTTAATATCAAGGGCATAAAGACTGATTGAGTTTTATAGTTACACTTTCATTATGAATGAGCAAATATATACAAAAGATTTCAAGAGCATTCTTTATATTGTATTTTATGCTGATTATGATATAATCAAATCAAGAAACAGCAGTTTATGGAGGACTGAATATGCAGGGGTATAATGCGATAGTTGTTTTTAATGAAAACGCTGATAAGATGTTAATGTGCAAAAGAAGAAAAAATCCATACAAGGGATTATTCAATTTTGTCGGCGGAAAAATTGAGTTAGATGAAAGTGGTACAGATGCTGCATATAGGGAACTTGAAGAAGAAACTGCAATAACACAAAATGATATTATACTTACTCATTTAATGGATTTTACATATCCCCTTGATAATTGTTATCTTGAAATTTATGTTGGCAGATTGAATAAATCTTTGGAGGCTTTTGGAGATGAAAATGACTTATATTGGTCTGAATTAAATAAGAATTTCTTTGATGCAACACAGTATGCCGGAGAGGGAAATATCGGACATATAATGATGCATGTTGAAATGCACAAACAAGAATTATTAAAATAAATTCAAGGTTTCATATACATCCTAAAAACGCATAATGCATCTTTTTGTCAACCGTTACCACACAAAGGCTGGAAGTTTTACTTTCAGCCTATTTTTATGTCTGAATACTGCTTTTTATGGCGGTATTTGGGCACTTTTTCTTTGCCTTAAAATATCGTGAGAGTCTTTGAGAGATTTTAAGAGACAGCAAATTTTAAAATTCCAAATCCGTTTTAGTGCGATTTGGGGCATTTATGAATGAGACTTTTGAGAGACTTTTCAAAAAATAAAGAGGGATTAAAGTTAATAAAACTTTATGCCCTCACTTTAAGTTTGCCATTTCTTATTGTTATTATATAAATTATCATACTAGGGGTAGCCCGATTTTTTAGAAAGGGCTTTCTATTGTTTGCGTACAGTCTAATGCTCTCGGTGGGTACATCAAATGCACCCTATCAATAATTAATTATACTTGGATATTTTGTAATTTTATGATATTATTGTATTGTAAAATATTGCTTAAGGATAGTTCAATATGATTATTAGAGTAGAATCAAAAGAACAATTTGATATTTGCCTCAATATAATCCATAAAAGTTTTCAAACGGTCGCAGATGAATTGAACTTGACAAAGGATAATTGCCCAAGTCATACAGCATTTATTCCTATTGATAAGCTCGTCTCGCAGTTTGATAATGATGCACTTATGTTTTTGTATCAGTATAACGGAAACTTTGTTGGTTATTTTTCTTTGTTAATTAATGATGATAGTGTTGAGCTAAACAATTTGGCAGTGTTGCCTGAATATCGACATCTCGGAATAGGCAAAGAGTTAGTTGATTATGCCATCGCATATTCCAAGAATACCATTGGTGCAAATAAAATAAGCATCGGTATTATTGAGGAAAACTCAGTCTTAAAAGAATGGTATGAAAAAATTGGCTTTGTTCATACAGGCACTAAGAAATTTGAACATCTGCCTTTTAATGTAGGCTTTATGGAATATGTTTTTGATGGTGTTGTTAAGCGAAGATATTGGATAGATTATAATTGATAATTAAGGTGGCATTATGATAAAACCCAACGCATTAAAAAAGGGAGATAAAATTTCAATAGTAAGTTTGTCTTGGGGAGGATTAGGTGATGAAAAGCTAATCCATAAGTACTATATCGCAAAAGAAAGATTGGAAAAAGATTTCGGGCTAAGTGTTGTCACTATGCCAAATGCGCTTAAGGGTAGCGATTTTGTATATAACCATCCTGAACTTAGAGCGAAAGATTTAATGGCTGCTTTTAGGGATGAGTCAATTAAAGGTATCTTTTGTGCTATCGGCGGCAGCGACTCAATAAGATTACTACCTTACATAGATTATGATGTAATAAAAAATAATCCCAAAATCTTTATGGGATATTCAGATACAACAGTAAGTCATTTTATGATGAGAAAGGCGGGATTAGTCTCTTATTATGGGCCATCTGTTATGTGCGAATTTGGCGAATATGTTAAAATGTTTGATTATACTAAAGAGGCTGTAGAAAACATTTTATTCAAAGACACAACAAATTACGAAGTAAAGTTTAGTAATTATTGGTCGGATGATTTTGTGGATTGGAAAGAGAAAAACATAAACCGTTCTAAAAAACTGCGTAAAGAAAAGCACGGATATGAAATTATAAGCGGTTCGGGTGTTATTACCGGAGAGTTAATCGGCGGTTGTCTTGATGTGTTCCCAATGATTGTCGGAACTGAAATATGGCCTAAATCGGATGAATGGAAAGACAAGATTTTACTGATTGAAACAAGTGAAGAAAAGCCAAAGCCTGATTATGTTCTGTACTATTTAAGAAATTTAGGGGCGCAAGGTATATTGAAATCAATTAAGGGGATTATTGTCGGCAAGCCTCAGGATGAGATGTATTATGAGGAATACAAAGATGTTTTCAAGAAAATTGTTAAAGAATTTGATTGCGAACATTTAGGAATAATCTACAATGTGAATATTGGTCATGCATCTCCAACGGGACTGTTACCATTAGGAATTGAATATCAAATTGATTTAGATAGTAAAACTATTACTTTTAAAGAAAGCGGAGTAAGTATTTGACTATTGAATATACAAATACTTACGCAATAACTGACAAAAAAATATGATAAATACAAGTCAAAGAATTATAGTTAAACCAAGCACCAGTACGTTGGTTAGTGATAATAATTAAGATTACACAAATGATTAGAGATATGATATGAGAAATAAAAATTCTAAAAACGGAACCCAACCAAAATGGAAAGCATTAGAGTATTCTAAAAATCGAATAGAAAAAGCTGGAAGCATTATTAAAAATCCCAATTCCTCTATCAATGAAAAAGAAACTGCTACATTGATTGTTGATAATTGGCGTGAATCTCATGCTTATCCTTTACATGTTATTTATATTGGATTAAGAACAATGTTTCCTCAATACATTGTTGCAGAACGTTTAAAAAGATTGGATTCTATTATAAATAAACTTAAACGTTTTTCAAATATGAGTTTATGGACAATTCAAGATTTAGGTGGTTGTCGAGTTATTGTTAACGAAATTGATGAAGTTTATTCTTGTGCCGATAAATATGAAAATTCAAAAAAGAGACATATCCTCAAAAAAGAAGATGATTATATAAATCATCCAAAATCGTCTGGATACAGAAGTTTACACAGAGTATACTTGTTTCATAGCGATAGTAAAAATACATATAATAGAAACATGCGTATAGAAATACAATATAGAACACATTTACAACATCTCTGGGCAACAGCTGTTGAAACAATGGGTTTAGCAAGACGAGAGTCAATTAAAACAGGTCAGGGTAGTGACGATATTAAACGCTTTTTCATTCTAATTTCATCATTGTTTGCTTTGAGGGAGAATATGCCGGTGGTACCAGGTACATCCGATAATATAGAAGAATTAGTTAATGAAATTAAACAAATAAACAATCAAAATAATTATTTGGATATGCTAGCAGGTATACAAGTATATATGGATAAACAAGATTCTTTAATAGCAAGCAAATCACAAGATGGTTATCATATACTGATATTCAATTATGAAACTCGGAGATTAAGAATAAAGTACTTTAAACCTAGTCAATCGGAGTTAGCAAATAAAACATATGCCAATATTGAAAGTTCAAGAAATGAAAACAAAATAGATGCCGTTTTAGTACGTGCATCATCAATTAAAGCTCTTAAGATTGCTTATCCAAATTATTTTGCGGACATTCACGAATTTATAGGTATAGTAAATAGTTATTTATAATAGATTTGACATTCCTGTTGTTTAGAACTATAACACACAACACAGGAGGTAAAATTGAATATGAACGGTGTAATTTATGCCCGAACACTGCTTTTTACGGCGGTATTCGGGCATTTTTCCTTTGTCTTAAAATATCGTGAGAGTCTTTGAGATACATTTTAAAAAACAATGAGAGGTTTGCAATATACAGCCTTTGTGAAAGTGATACAATGCTCTTCGCGGCACTGCTATTTGTATCTATTAAGCAGACTTGAATTAACGGGCAGACAAACAAATTGACTTTCTGTCTGCTTTTTGATATAATTTGGTTAGTCATTGCTAACTTGATTGTATCATAAAGCCGGCGGGCTTCTCTCTCCACAGCAGATGGACGAGCGAGGAATACCTGTGTTTCCTGTGGCAAAATGGCTGGACGATGCGGCAAAGCGGTATGCTGAAAGCCTCGTTCCCGCTGACCCATGCCGAGTGTGTAAAATTGGAGGTGTGATATGTCATTCTTTGAAAATACCCGCAAGCCCGTAGGCTTTGGCGGGAAAATTATGGTCGCCATGATGAACCTGGGGCACAGTCCTGTGGCACGGTGGGGATTTCGCTTTTTAGAGCTTACTCCGAACGCTAAGGTGCTGGACTGCGGCTGCGGCGGCGGTGCGAACATCAAGAGACTTCTGAAAAAATGTCCGCAGGGCATCGTGAAGGGCATTGACTATTCGCCCGTCAGCGTGGAAAAATCGAAAAAAGTCAACGCCGCCGCCATCGTGGAGGGTCGCTGCGCCGTTCTGCAAGGCAGCGTGGCGGATATGGTGTTTGCGGACGACCTGTTCGATGCCGTCACAGCCTTTGAGACCGTCTATTTCTGGCCTGATCTGCCGCAGTGCTTCCGAGAGGTTTACCGTGTGCTGAAGCCCGGCGGAACATTACTCATCTGCAACGAATCAAACGGCGACACGGACAAGGATGAGAAGTGGACGGAGATTATCGGCGGTATGACCATATACAGCGGCGATGAACTGAAAACATTTCTGGAAAACGCTGGATTCTGCAATGTTCAAATCCATAAAAACAAAATGGGCTGGCTCTGCGTGACAGGACAGAAGCGGGAGGAATAAGGAATGTTGCTGCAAACGATTCTGGAAGGACTGGGGCTGGGGGCGCTGCTGGTCTTGGTGTGCGCTGTCGGCATCCACAAGGGCGCTGTCGGCATGGCGCATTTGTATGACGAAAAGGTACAGGAACGGTGCATTGCGCTGGGACTGACCACAAGGGAGAAGATCAAACGGAACGCGCTGCGCTTCAAGGCGATCTGCATTCCAATCTACCTTTTTTATGTGCTTCTTTGCGTGTATGCCATCAACGGCGCACATACATTTTGGGACGGTTTCTGGCAGTGCTTCGTGATCCTGTTTGTGATGAATCTCATCGACCGGCTTGGCATCGACGGCTATTGGGTCGGACACACCAAGGCGTGGGTAATACCGGGGACAGAGGATCTGATGCCGTATATCTCAAAAGCCGATAAGCAAAAGAAATGGCTGTTCGGAACCGTGGGAATGGCCGTGATTTCCCTGCTCCTTGCGGGACTCGGGCTGCTGCTGTAAGGAGGAAATACCGATGTCAAAGAAAGCGACCGAATTTCAGAAAAGAGAAATGAGCAAGATGTACCGCGGCAAGGAAATATTCAAGCCGCTGAACACCGGCTGGGTGGATGAGCGCGTGGCCTGCGTGCGGGAGTGGGTGGCGAACATTTTCTTCTACCGCAAGGGCGACACCACCATCATGATCGATGCCGGGTATAACTACGACCGGCTGGCAGAAAAAATGGACTGGCTGGGCATCGACCCGCAGTCCATCCGGCACATCCTCATCACTCATCAGGACACCGACCACGTGGGCGCGGTGGAGGCAGACAGCCCCGGTTTGTTCCGGAGCGCAAAGCTCTATATCGGCGAGATTGAAAACCGGTATCTCACCGGCGAGGTGCGGCGAAAAGTCATATATCATCTCTATAAATTGCCGCAGGTCGCAATTAACAACGAAAAGGTGCTGCTGCATGACGGCGAGACTTTCGAGATTGACGGCATCAAAATTGAGTGCTTTCTCGTCCCCGGCCATACATGGGGGCATATGGTCTATCTCATTGACGACAAATATCTCTTCACCGGCGACACTCTCTGGTTCGGCGCGGACGGCGGCTACAGCTTCATTTCCTCTCTGGCAGAAAGCAACAAACTGGCGGTAAAGTCGCTGGCGGCGCTGGAGCAGAAGCTGCAAAGCCGTGGATTACACCCGCTGTTCCTCACCGGCCACACCGGCTGGACGGACAACTTCGAGTTCGCCTTTGCCCATAAGGACAAGCTTTGCTCACCGTTCCAAAAGCGGGTTCCCGACCCCACCGCGCCTTACGACGCCTACGACGAATCAGACGATACGGAGGAAGCGGCGAGGGCCGGGTATCTTCAGGCTGTGGGGCGATAAAGGAGGATGACTGTGCGCTATAAAATTGAAAAGAACACGGTGCAGGAGACGCTGATCATTCCGCTGTACGCACGGAAAATGTGCTCCGAGCTGTACCCCAATTTGTACCGGGATGAGGCGGCGCGGCGGCTGGTAAACGCGGTCGACTATGATTTTTCCGCCTTGGAGAAAAAATCCCGCAATTTGATGCAGCGCTTCGGCTTCCTTGAGGTCGCCATGCGGCAGAACGACCTTGCCTTCGAGGTGCGGGAGTATCTGAAAAGTCATCCCAATGCGGCGGTGGTGAATCTCGGCTGCGGGCTGGACTGCACTGGAAGAAGCTGTGATAACGGCAGCTGCAAAATCTACAATCTGGACTTTCCGGACGTCATTGCTGTGCGCAACGAGCTGCTCCCAGCCAGGGAGCGGGAGGAAAATATCCCCTGCGACCTCAACGATACATCGTGGTTTGAGAGAATCGACGCCTCCGGCGGCGCGGTCTTCTTTGCGGCGGGAGTGTTCTACTATTTCCTAAAGGAGCAGGTAAAAACACTGGTACGTGCTATGGCAGACGCTTTTCCGGGCGCTGTGCTGGTGTTCGATGCCGCCAATGAGAAGGCAGTCAAGCTGATGCTGAAAACATGGCTGAAGGATGCCGAGATTAAGGATGTGGGCGCATACTTTGCCGTTTCGGACGCGAAAAGCGAGATCGGCGCGTGGGACAGCAGTTTGCGGGTCTCCAGCCAGGGCTATATGCTGGGCTACAACGATCTGAAAGGCCCGTCAGTCAGCGGCTTTTTCCGCTTCCTTGCCCGGGTCGGCGATGGGATGATGAGAATGCAGATCGTAAAAATCAAATTTAGAGGGAAACAATGAAGCACCTGCACTTTGATGTGGAGACCGCCGGCTTTTACGGCGCGTACTGGGCGTGTGCCGGCGGATCGGACTGCGCGGTCATTGCGATGATTGGTGACGATCCGGAGGATCGGCTTGCGCGCTCTGCCGTGAAATGGCTCTGCGGACAGGGCGTAAACGTTCTCACCATGTCGCCTGCGAAAAAGGATTACGGCCATCACAATTATCCGCTGGAGCGCGTGGAGACGGCCATTTCGTGGCTGAAAGCCAACGGCAACCATAAAATTGGCATTGCCGGTGCATCGACTACGGGAACGCTCGCGCTGACAGCGGCTGCCATGTTCCCGGATGTTACCCTGACCATTGCCATGACGCCCAGCGATTTTGTGTGGCAGGGTTTCATGCAGGGCAAAAGGGACGGCTGCAAGGAATGGCCGGTCGAGGGCGAGTCGCTGTTCTCCTACCGGGGCAAGCCGCTGCCCTATATGCCGTTTTGCTATCAGC